>Ga0134126_10008576_pt1 | contig 12857 bp, 13 predicted proteins | sample KB31752_FD_96881 | JGI IMG/M metagenome (GOLD analysis project Ga0134126, IMG submission 96881) | Terrestrial soil microbial communities with excess Nitrogen fertilizer from Kellogg Biological Station, Michigan, USA - KB3-175-2 | ecosystem: Environmental > Terrestrial > Soil > Unclassified ...
GGCAGGGTCAGCGAGCCGTTGGCGAGCCAGGATTGCGCCTCGCCGGGCTTGCGCACATAGATGCCGTCATTGCCGCCGCCGAAAATATCGTAGCGCCGCTTGCCGAAAATCATCTCGGCCATCAGCTTGCCGGCGGAATCGCTGAGGGTGACGAGCGCGGAATCGGTGCCTTTTTTGCCGGGGTCCTCGACGTCGAGACGCGAATAGAGGCTGGGCTTCGCGGTCTTGGGCTCGGCGTAGCGCAGCGCCGCGAGCGCGAACAGCGTGGTCTTCATTTTGCCGGCGTCGGCGGGATAGTCGTATTTCTCCTCGACGCGCCAGACGCCGTCGCGCCGCACCAGCGTGGTCTTGGCGTCGCCCTTGATGTCGGTGACGCGCGCGACGTCGCCGAGGCGCTGTGTCAGACCCGCCAGGACCGGCCGGTTGACGCGCGGATCCGTCGCCGCCGTGCCGCCGCCCAGCGACACCAGCACCGCGGCGATCACCGCGACGATCGTGACGGCGAACAGGGCGTATAGGGAGGATGGCCGCATGTCTCGCCTCCTAATTCGCCTGCGCGCGGCGGCGCCGCCGGTTCATGCGCACGAAGCCCAGCACGATGGCGATCAGCGCGATCAGGATCGGAATCGCGGCGATATCGGCGATTTCGATCTGGGTGCGCAGCCGCACGATGTCCTGGCGAAGCGCGAGCTGCACCTCGCGCAACTGGCGCCGCACCTTCAGAAGCTGGGTGCGGAAATTGTCGAGCGTCTGCGCCTGTTCGAGCGCGTTTGCGCTGACATCCGCGCCTTGCGCCTGCGAATCGTGGCCCGACAGATTGCGGATCTTGTTCTGGGTTTCCTTGAGCTGCTTCTCGAGGCCCTTTTCGGTGTCCTGATAGCGTTCGTCCGCGGCGCGCTGGATGTTCTGCACCAGCGTGAAGGGCCGCACCGCCGTGCCACGCGTGCGCAGCCCGATCAATTCGTCGCCGCCCGACAGCACGTCGATCGCGTTGGTGACGAGGTCGCCGTTATTGGCGTTCGGGACCGCGACGTGCTGGCCGACGAAATCCTGGATGTCGACCCAGAACCGGTCGGAAAGCAGATCGGTGTCGGCGACCGCGACGACGTTGATCGGCTTTTGCGCGGTTTTGATCTGCGCCGGTTCGGGCGCGGGCTTGGCGGCCTTGTCGGTCGCCGGCGGCGGCTTCGGCGGCCCGTTGGGAAACGCCGTGTCGGCCGGGCCGGTGACGCGCGCCGCGATGGCGAGCTTGTGGCCCGACGGCTTGAACTGGTCGAGCAGCACGTCGATCTGCGGGAAGCCGGCGACCTTGTCGACGCCGACGATCTGGCTTTGCTCGGTGGTGAAGACCAGCGGCGTGAATTTGGTTTTCGCGCCCTTGAGCGGCTCGAGCACGCCGGCGGTCGCGACATTGAGCTGCGTCAGGTCGGCGGTGATCGGGCTGTCGTGATTGACGTTATGATCGTCGAGCTGGAGCCAGGCGAGATAATCGGCCGAATGCGGGCTGGTCGAGGTGCCGACATTGACGCGGCGCGCGTCGGTGCGGTCGGCCGCGATCTTGCCGGGCAGCATCTCGAAGCCCCACGCCTTGAACAGCGGTTCGAGATCGCTCGCCTGGGCGGGGGCGTCGAATGCCTGCTGGCGGCTTTTTTGCGCCTGCGCTTCGGAATAGGGATCGACGAACGCCAGCACCTTGCCGCCCTTCATCACGTACTGGTCGATGGCGTAGAGCGTCCTGGGCGACAGGTGCTGGGGATGGACCAGCATCAGCACGTCGATATCCGCCGCGATCGGCGCATCGGCCTGGACGTCACGGACATCGTATAGCTGTTTCATCTGCTCGTAGATCGCGTACGGCGTCAGCGGCGCGCCGCGCATCGCGGCCTCGAAATCGCCTTGCAGCGGCAGATTGGACAGCAGCCCGACCACGGTCTTTTTCGGGAAAGCGAGGCTGTAGACCAGCTTGGTCAGATCGTATTCGAGGAAACGCTCGCGCTCGGGCTGGAAGAACTGGATGGTCTGCTGATCGTCGGTCGCGTTGGTCGCGGCGAGGCCGAAATAGACCTGGTCGCCGCCCTGCGCCAGCGCCACGCCCTGAAGTCCGAACGCCACCGCGCGGTCCTCGGAGGACGAGAAAGGCTGCGGGTCGATTTCCTCGTACTTGATCTTGCCATGCGCCAGCGCGGCGTATTGCTGAAGCGTTTCGCGCACGCGCTCGGCATAAATGCCGTAAGGCGGCGCCGCGGCCCCGAGCTGCGGCGAGTAGTAAAAGCGCAGCGTGATCGGCTCCTCGATCTTGGCGAGGACTTTGCGCGTGCCCGGCGAAAGCGTGTAGAGCCCGTTCTCGGTGAGGTCGATGCGCGAGCCGCGCAGCGACTGTTCCGCGATGACGTTGACCGCGACGAACAGCACGATGGCGGCGGCGAGCGCCCACCAGGCGGCGGCGCGACGGGACAGGAAGGAACGACCCATCGCTCAGTCCGCCTTCTTGAGATCGACCAGGAGGGCGTTGGCGAACAGGCACAGCGCCATCACGGAAACGAAGAACACCAGATCGCGCAGATCGATGACGCCGCGGATGATGGCGTTGAAATGCGTGAGGAAACTGAAGAAGGACAAGGTCGCCATGAAGCCGGCGGGCGCCCAGCCGCTGAGGAAGCTGAGGACGATCGACGAACCCGCCACGGTAAAGAAGAAACATACCGCCGCGGTCACGACGAAGGCGATGATCTGCGACTTGGTCAGCGCCGACAGCGCCCCGCCGATGGCGAGATAGGCGCCCGCCATCAGGAAGCTGCCGATATAGCTCGCGACGATCACGCCGTTATCGGGCGAGCCGAGAATGTTGACCGTGATCCAGAACGGAAAGGTCAGAATCAGCGCGATGCCGGCGAACGCCCAGGCGGCGAGGAACTTGCCGAGCACCGCCTGCGTCATTGAGATCGGCAGGGTCAGGAACAGCTCGATCGTGCCGCTCTTGCGCTCCTCGGCCCAGAGCCGCATCGACAGCGCCGGGATCAGCACGAGATAGAGCCAGGGATGGAACTGGAAGAACGGCTGGAGGTCGGCCTGGCCGCGCCCGAAGAAATTGCCGATGAAGAACGCGAACGTGCCCGCCATCACCAGGAAGATGACAATGAAGATGTAAGCGAGCGGCGTCGCGAAATAACTCGCGAGTTCGCGGCGGAAGATGATGAAAGTGCTGCGCATGGGGATTGAGGCGTTACGCCGCCTTCTTCGTGATGTCGCGGAACACGTCGTCGAGCTTGCCGCGCTCGACGCGCAGCGCCGCGACCGGCCAGCCGGCGGTGCGCACGAGGTCGGTGACTTCCGCGATGATCGAGCGGCCTTCCTGTGGCACGACCAGAAGCGCCTTGCCCTCGCCGTCCTCGACCGTTTCGACCGACGCGACGCCGGGCAGACGCAACAGCGCGGTGCGCGCGTCGATGGCGGGATCGGCCAGCATCAGCCGCACCGAATTGTGATGGCGCGAGCGCGCCGCGAACTTGCCGGGCGTGTCGTCGATCAACACCTTGCCGCCGGCGATGACGATGGCGCGGGTGCAGACCGCGTCGACTTCCTCGAGAATATGCGTCGAGATGACGATGGCTTTCTCCGGCGCCAGCACGCCGATGAGATTGCGCACCTCGTGTTTCTGGTTGGGGTCGAGCCCGTCAGTCGGCTCGTCGAGGATCAGCACTTCGGGATCGTGAAGCAGCGCCTGGGCCAGGCCGACGCGGCGCTTGAAACCCTTGGACAGCGTCTCGATGGGCTGATCGAGCACGCCCTTGAGCGTTGTCCGTTCGACCGCGAGATCGACCCGTTTTTTCGCCTCGGCGCCGTCGAAGCCGCGAATGCGCGCGACGAAGGCGAGGAATCCGGCCGCCGTCATGTCGGGATAGGCCGGCGCGCCTTCGGGCAGATAGCCGATGTGGCGTTTCGCCTCGATCGGCCGCGCAATGATGTCGAGGCCGCAGATCGCCGCCGTGCCGCGCGTCGGCGCGAGAAAGCCGGTGATCATTTTCATCGTGGTCGATTTTCCGGCGCCGTTCGGGCCGAGAAAGCCCAGCACCTCGCCGCGTCCGACCGAAAACGAAACATCGTCGACTGCCGTGACCGGTCCGAACCGCTTGGTCAGGTGCTGAACGTCGATCTTGGCTTCCATCCGAACCGGCGGTCCTCGTCTCGCATCATTCTTGCGCGGGCGTAATCGCCCGGCCCCCTCCGAGGGACCCGCGATATAATCCGGGCTTGCAACCCGAATCAAGCGAATGAGGAGATGAGAGCAACTTAATTCGTTGTAATAATGGCGAGAGTTTTAATTGGGGGCGAGCTTCGCCAGCACGGACATGTCAGGATTCAATATCGACGCATGGCATGATTTTTTCACCGCGCAGGCGGCGGCGGGCGCGGCGCTCGCCGGTCTCGTCTTCGTGTCGATCTCGATCAATCTCAACCGCCTTCTCGCCGCGACAGCGGTGCAGGGCCGCGCCGTCGAAGCGCTGCTCCTCCTGACGTCGCTGCTGATCGTCGGCTTGCTCGCGCTGATTCCGGACCAGGGCGAGAGCGCGCTCGGCATCGAGTTCATCGTCTACGGCTTCGTGCTGACGATCGCGCTGATCCGCAGTTCGGTCGGCATCGCTAATACCGGCAACGCGACGCGCCTCCAGCATCTGTTCCGCGTGTTCCTCGGCCTGCTGGCGTCGCTGCCGATCGTCATCGCCGGCATCTCGCTGATGTCGGGCGACGGCGGCGGGCTTTACTGGATCGCGGGCGCCAGCATCGCCGCCATCGTCGCCGGCATGATCGGCGCGTGGGTGCTGCTGGTCGAGATTCTGCGCTGACGGATCAGGGCTTCGAGGTGCGGAGCAGGCGCTCGATGTCGTCGGTGATGGCGCGGTCGAGCGGCTTGACCTGGGACGGATAGGCGCCCGCCAGCTCGCCATAGGGGCCGATCAGGTATTTGTGGAAATTCCAGCGCGGCGCGGCGCCCTCGCCGACTTCCTGCGCCGCCCATTGATAAAAGGGATGCGCACCGCCGCCGCTGACCTTTTCCTTCGCCGCCATCGGAAAATCGACGTGATAGTTCTTTTCGCAGAACTGCTTGATCTCGGCATTGCTGCCGGGCTCCTGATGGCCGAAATCGTTGGACGGCACGCCGATCACGGTGAGCCCGGCGTCGCGGTATTTCTCCCACAGCGATTGCAGGTCGCGATATTGCGGCGTGAAGCCGCATTGCGAGGCCGTGTTCACCACGAGCACCGGCCCGCCCTTGAACTGCCCCAGCGGCAGCGGCGCGCCGTCGATGCTCGTGAAGGAAAATTCGTGCGCCTTGGCGGGGTCGGCCATGACAGTCTCCGGTTCGGGTGTCGGGAATCAAATCAGATATCCCCCGCCCGATGTCAATTCCCCTGCCCGCGATCCCGCGCCCGACTCACGGCCGAATCCGGTTGCGCCCCATCGCCGCTTCCCCGAGACTGTTTTCATGCCGTTTCTGCCGGCTGCTCTGCTGCTGATAGCGCTCCTGAAGGGCGTCGCCATCGGTGTCGTGATCGCGTTGCCGGTCGGACCCGTCGGCGTGTTGTGCGTGCGGCGCACCGTGTTCGAGGGCCCAACCTACGGCTTCATCTCCGGCATGGGCGCCGCCACAGCCGACACGATTTTCGGCATTATCGCGGCGGCGGGCCTGACGTTCCTGCGCGATTGGCTGCTGTCCTATCAGGACTGGTTCGGCGCGGCGGGTGGCGTATTCCTGCTGATCGTCGGGGTGCGCACGCTGCTGGTGCCGCCGACCGAGCGGGAGACCGTGCCGCTGTCGGGCGAGCGACATGTGCGCGCCTATTTCTCGACCTTCGGCCTCACCATCACCAACCCGATCACCATCCTCGCCTTCGCCGCGATCTTCGCCAAGCTCGGCGCGGCGGAAAGCGCCGGCATGTTCACTCTCGCCGCGCTGGTGATCGGCGTGTTCGTCGGCTCGCTGCTGTGGTGGCTCGGCCTCAGTTTCGGCCTGTTCTGGCTCCAACGCCTCGCCGGCAGCTTCCATCTCGCCTGGCTCAACCGCATTTCGGGCGGCATCCTCGCAGTGTCGGGAATCGGCCTGATCGGCGCGGCGCTCAAGGCGCTGGCGCGGATCTGACATGGCACGCGTCCTCGCCATCGCCATCGCCGTCTTGTCGCTGGCGTTCGCGCTCGCCGGTCCGGCATGGAGCCAGCCGGCCGCGCCGCCGTCCCCGGCCGCCGCGCCAGCGCCGCCCGCCCTGTCGGCGGGCACGGTGGCCGAGCTGCAAAGCCTGGTTGCGACGCTTCAGGACGACAAGCAGCGCGCCACGCTGATCCAGCAGCTTCAGACCCTGATCGCGGCGCAAAACGCGACACCCGCGAAACAGAAGCGGCAATCCGTCATCCGGCTGGCGCGCGAGGCGCTCGGCTGGCTTGAACTGCAATCGGTGCGGCACCTCCTCGGCACGATCGCGTCGATCGCGCTCGTGATCCTGATCGCGCTGCTGGTCTGGGCCCTGGTCAGCGCCGCGATCCGGCGCGGCCTCGCGCGCGCCGACATGGCGCGGCACGGCGTGAGCGGGGCGCGCCTCCGCACGCTTTTGCCGCTGGCGCGCACCACGGTGCTGATCGCGATCGTCACGATGGCCGCGTTCATCGTGCTGTCGCAGCTCGGCGTCGACATCGCGCCGCTGCTCGCCGGCGCCGGCATCGTCGGCATCGCGGTCGGCTTCGGCTCGCAACAGCTGGTCCACGACATCATCAACGGCCTGTTCATCCTGATCGAAAACACCGTGACGGTCGGCGACTGGGTCGATGTCGGCGGCGGACATGTCGGCCGCGTCGAGGATATGTCCATCCGCTCGATGACGCTACGCGACGGCAGCGGCGCGCTCCACACCGTGCCGTTCAGCACCGTCGCCGCCGTGGTCAACACCAATCGCGGCATCGGCAACGCCGCCATCGCCGTCACCATCGCGCCGGGCCAGGACATCGACCGCGCGGCGAGCCTGCTCGGCGAGATCGCGGCGGCGATGCGCGAGGACGCGGCGTTCAAATATCAGATGCTGAGCGACTTCCAGCTCTGGGGCGTCGACAAGGTCGAAGGCACCGGCGTCACCATTCTCGGCCAGATCGTGTGCACCGATGGCGGACGCTGGCCGGTGCAGCGCGAATTCAACCGCCGGATGGCGCAGCGCTTCGCGGCCGAAGGCATCGCCTTCGCGGTGCCGACGCAATCGCTGATCCTGCGCGATCCCGAAGCAGTGCCGCGCGCGCCGCGCGGCTAGTCGCCGTCGTCCTCGCCGACCAGTTTTTCCAGCGCCGCCACATCGCGCGCGCGCAGCAAGCGCCGCGCGAGGTCGAGCGAAAACCCGGCGCGCGCCAGCGCCATCAGGTCTTTCTGAAGATGCGCGGCGCGGTCGCCGGGCGCGCGATAGGGGCCGAGCCGCTTGCGCCTTATCAGCGCCGCCGCCGCCGCGATCTCGGAGCCTTCGCCGCGTTCGTCGAGCGTCTCGATGGCGCGATCGATGTCGTCTCGCCCGACGCCTTTCTGCATCAGCTTGCCGCGAATCCGATAGCGCGACGCGCCGCCGCGAGCGAGGCCGGCCGCGCGCGCTTCGGCATAGCGTTTGTCATCGAGGAGACCGGCGGCGACATAGCGCGCGAGCAGCGCCTCGACCATCGCGCGGCCTTCTTCCGCCGCCGTCCCGTCGTCGCGCGACCCTTTCGCCACCCGGCGCATCAGAACCCGGCGCAGATTCTCGCGCGAGCTGGCATACCGCTCGAGATAGAACGCGGCGGCCTTTTCCAGGCCCGCCATCGTCAGGGGCGTGCTCCGATGCCCGGTCATCGGGCTACGCCCCCGCGCGCGCGGCTGAGGCCAGGAAATATCATGGCACCCATCCTAGCACGCGCTTGTCCCCCCTCGTGACGCGCCATACTCTCCGCCCCCCATGACCGAGGCCCCGCTTCTCATCGACCGAACCGCCCGGCTCGCCGACGCCGCGCGCACGGAGGAGCGCCTGCGCGTGCGCCAGTTCGGCGCGGTGAACTGGCTCGGTCTCTGGACACTCTATATCCGCGAAGTGCATCGCTTCCTCAAAGTCTCGATGCAGACCATCATCGCGCCGGTCGTGACGACACTGCTGTTCCTGGCGATCTTCCTCCTCGCCTTCGCCAGCCAGCGCGGCGCCATCGCGGGCGTGCCGTTCGCGCAGTTCCTCGCGCCCGGCCTCATCATGATGGCGATGATCCAGAACGCCTTCGCCAACACCACCTCGTCCCTGATGATCGGCAAGATACAAGGCAGCATCAGCGATCTTCTGATGCCGCCCCTGAGCCCGGCCGAGCTGGTATGGGGCTTCGCGCTCGGCGGCGTGACGCGCGGCCTTATGGTCGGCGTCGCGGTCGGCGCCACCATGGTCCTCGTGGTCCATGTCAGCATCGCGAATTGGGGCCTCGTCCTGTTCCATGCCGTCGCCGCGTCGCTGCTTCTGTCGGTGCTGGGGATTCTCGCCGCGCTGTGGGCCGAAAAATTCGACCACATCGCCGCCGTCACCAATTTTCTGGTGATGCCGCTGTCGTTCCTGTCGGGGACGTTCTACTCGATCGACCGGCTGCCGGTCGCGTTCCGCTTCGTCGCCAATTTCAATCCGTTTTTCTACATGATCGACGGATTCCGTGCGGGCTTCATCGGTCATGCCGACGGCTCGCTGACCATCGGGATCGCAGTGATGGTCGGCATCAATGTCGTGCTGCTCGCCGCGACCCATATCCTGTTCGCGCGGGGCTACAAGCTGAAGGCTTGAGGCTCCGCGCCCCTGTTGCGGCATGGGCAGGCTGGCGATAGGGTGGCCCTACGCCCCTCCCAAGGATTTGCCCGTGCAATACGTCAGCACTCGCGATGCAAGGCCCCGGCCCGACCGTGTCGAGTTCGCCGACGTGCTGCTGCGCGGGTTGGCGCCGGACGGCGGACTTTATGTGCCGAATCAATGGCCTAGCCTCAGCGTGTCGGAATGGCGGGGGCTGCGCGGGCGACCCTATGCCGAGGTTGCGGAACGGCTGATCGCGCCGTTTCTGGGCGGATTCCTGGCCCCGGCCCAGCTGCGTCAGGTCATAGCGGATTCCTATGCCGGTTTCGACGACCCTCGCGTGGTGACGTTAAAAGAACTCGCCTCGGGGTTGTGGCTCCTCGAACTGTTCCACGGCCCCACATTGGCCTTCAAGGACTACGCGCTCCAGCTTGTCGGGCGGCTGTTCGACGCCGCGCTGTCGCAGCGCGGCGGCCGGGTCACGATCATCGGCGCGACCTCGGGCGACACCGGCTCGGCGGCGATCGAGGCGACCCGCGACCGCGCCACCGCCGATATCTTCATGCTGTATCCCGAGGGCCGGATTTCCGAGGTGCAGCGGCGCCAGATGACCACCGTGCCGTCGGCCAATGTCCATGCGCTGGCGGTCGAGGGCAGTTTCGACGATTGCCAGGATCTGGTGAAGGCGATGTTCGCCGACGCGCCGTTCCGCGCCGCGCATAATCTGTCGGCGGTGAACTCGATCAACTGGGCGCGCATCGTGGCGCAGACCGTCTATTACGCCTATGCCGCGCTGGCCCTGGGCGCGCCCGACAAGAAGGTGAGTTTCGCGGTCCCGACCGGGAATTTCGGCAATGTCTATGCCGCTCATGTCACGCGGCTTATGGGCCTGCCGATCGGCGATCTTGTTATCGCGACCAATCGTAACGATATCCTTGCCCGCTTTTTCGGCGGCAAGGGCATGACCCTGCGCGCCGTCGAGCCGTCGCTGTCGCCAAGCATGGATATCCAAGTGTCGAGCAATTTCGAGCGCCTGTTCTTCGATCTGCGCCGCCGTGACGGCAATGCCGTCGCCGCGGCGATGACGCAATTCCGCGGCGCCGGCACGTTGCCGGTGAGCGAGGCGGAACTGGCCGAAGCGCGCGGTCTGTTCAGCGCCCGCACCTGCGACGACAACGCCACGCTGGCGGAAATCGAGCGCACCTGGCGCGAGCGCGGCGTCATGCTCGATCCGCACAGCGCGGTCGGCGTGGCGGCGGCGAAGGCGCATCTCGCCGCAGGACATGACGGGCCGATCGTGTCGCTGGCGACCGCGCATCCCGCGAAATTCCCCGACGCGATCGAGCGCGCCATCGGCCGGCGGCCCGACCTGCCGCCGCGTCTCGCCGCCGCGATGACGCTGCCCGAGCGACTGGTGCGGCTGCCGAACAAGCTCAAGGACGTCGAGGATTACATCGCTGCGCATGCGCGGCCGATCGCCGAGGCGGCAGCATGAGCGTGCGGCTTTCCACCCTGTCGAACGGCATGCGCGTCGTCACCGACACGATGAACAGCGTCGAGACCGTGTCGCTCGGCGTCTATGTCTCGATCGGCACGCGCCACGAACCCATCGCCATCAACGGCGTGTCGCACATGCTGGAGCACATGGCGTTCAAGGGCACCGAGCGGCGCTCGGCCCTCGCCATCGCGTCCGAGATCGAGGATGTCGGCGGCCATCTCAACGCCTATACCTCGCGCGAGCACACCGCCTATCACGCCAAGGTGCTGAAGGAAGACACGCCGCTGGCGATGGATCTGCTCGCCGACATCATTCAGCGCTCGATCTTCGATCCCGCCGAGCTGGAGCGCGAGCGCGGCGTGATCCTGCAGGAGATCGGGCAGGCCAACGACACGCCCGACGACATCGTGTTCGACCATTTCCAGGAAACCGCGTTTCCGGGACAAATGGTGGGACAGCCCGTGCTGGGCCGCGCCGACATCGTCCGCCGCATGAACCGCGACACGGTCGCGAATTACATGCGCGACCATTACGCCACCTCGCGGATGCTGCTGATCGGCGTCGGCAAGATCGAGCACGAGGAACTGGTACGACTGGCCGAGCGACTGTTCACCGACATGCCGATGCGCAACGGCGCGCCGAGCGAGCCCGCGCGCTACGTCGGTGGCGATTTCCGCGAGGAGCGCGATCTCGAACAGGCGCATCTCCTGATCGGCTTCCCCGGCTTCAGCTCGGCCGATCCCGATCTCTACGCCGCGTCGCTGGTCTCGACCGCGCTCGGCGGCGGCATGTCCTCGCGCCTCTTTCAGGAAGTGCGCGAAAAACGCGGCCTCGTCTATTCGGTCTATTCCTTCGCCTCGCCGTTCAGCGATGGCGGCGTGTTCGGCATTTACGCCGGCACCGGCGCCGACGCGCTGCCGGAATTGATCCCGGTGCTGGCGCATGAAATCCGCCGGCTTGGCGACGGCTTCGACCGGGACGAGTTCGAACGGGCGCGGGCACAGCTCAAGGCCGGACTCCTGATGTCGCTCGAAAGCCCGATGACGCGCGTCGAGCAGCAGGCCGGGCACATGATGGTGTTCGGCACGCCGTTCGATCCGGCCGATCTGGTGCGCAAGATCGACGCCATCGACCAGGACGGCGTGCGCCGCGTCGCGCATCGCATCCTGTCGGCGAAGCCAACCATCACCGCGCTGGGGCCGGTCGGCGCACTCGAGTCTTACGCGCGCGTCGCGGAACGGCTCGAAGCCTGAGCGGAACGGGGGCGCGCCGTGAGTTCCAACCTGCTTCGCCTGCCCCGCCTGTTTGCCGGTGCCGAACCGCCGGCGACCCGGCTGGTCGGGCGGCGCGTCATGCTGCGCCCGCCGGTGCGCGAGGATTACGAGGAATGGGCGCGGCTACGCGAGGCGTCGCGCGCCTTTCTGACGCCGTGGGAGCCGGTGTGGTCGCCCGACGCGCTGTCGCGCGCGGCGTTCCGCCAGCGCCTGTTCCACTACGCCAACGAATGGCGCAGCGGCAACGGCTATAATCTCTTTCTCTATCGCAATCAGGACGGCGCGCTGCTCGGCGGGATCGGGCTGAGCCAGATTCGCCACGGCGTCGCCGAGTCGGGTTCGCTCGGCTACTGGATGGGCGCGCGCCATGCCGGCCAGGGCTATATGACCGAGGCGCTCGGCCTGATGCTCGGCTTCGCGTTCGGACGGCTGCGCCTTCATCGCGTCGAGGCGGCGTGCCTGCCGCATAACGGCCCGAGCCGCGCCGTGCTCGGCAAGAACGGCTTTCGCGAAGAAGGCTACGCCAAGGAATATCTCTGCATCGACGGGCGCTGGCAGGACCATGTCCTGTTCGGACTGCTGCACGACGAATGGGCCGCCCGCCTCGACCGCGGCGAATGAGCGCGCGGCGATGACCGCCATTACCGAAGCCATCGCGCATACGCCGGTCTTCGTCTGGCCGCTGATTGCCGTGGTGCTGTTCCTCGGCGCGCGCAACCTGTGGCCGCGCGAGCGGCCGCTCAGCCGGATGTTCATCCTGCCGGCGGTGCTGCTGGTGTTCGCGGTCTTCAACCTCACCGCGAGCCGGGCCGACCTGACGCTGCCGATCGCCGCTTCGGTCGCGAGTTTCGCCATCGGCATCGGCGTCGGCTGGAATCTCGTGCCGAACAATGTCATGGCGATGCGCGAACGCGGCGCCGTGCTGGTGCCGGGCAGCATAACGCCGCTTCTGGTCGTGATCGCGATCGTGATCCTGCGCTACGCCGTCGGTTACATTTATGGACGCTGGCCCGAATTGCGCGGCGACGCAGCGCTGTCCCTTGAACTGAGCGCGACCGGCGCGCTTCTTGCCGGCATCGTCTGGGGCCGGGTCCTGCATTTCGCCGGGATTTATCGCCGCGCCGCCTAGCGGCGTGAAAACCCGCCGCCGCCATTCGCGTTATTATGGCGGGGATGTCCTTAAGGAGACGGACAAAAGCGGCGCGATGGCTTGGGGCGCTGGTGTTGCTGCTGGCGACGGCGGTCGGCGCCGATGCCGCCGACTCGCTGACC
>Ga0134126_10008577_pt1 | contig 12855 bp, 11 predicted proteins | sample KB31752_FD_96881 | JGI IMG/M metagenome (GOLD analysis project Ga0134126, IMG submission 96881) | Terrestrial soil microbial communities with excess Nitrogen fertilizer from Kellogg Biological Station, Michigan, USA - KB3-175-2 | ecosystem: Environmental > Terrestrial > Soil > Unclassified ...
ATCATCGTCAACTCCGGTCTCGAGGGCGCTGATGAAAGCGAAGGGCCGGGGGCTGCGCAGATGCGTGCGCGCATCGAGTACTTCCGGCCGCTGCTTGAGAAGGCGCCGCGACCCGAACCACGCGAAGGAGCCGTCGAGAGCGCGTGGGGCGAGTGGCTGCCGCTGGTGAGCGGCGCTGGACTTGATGTCGCCGATGCCCGCGCGCTCGTGTTGCGCCGGAGCATCGAAGCGAAGCAGTGGGGCACCTCAAGTCTGAGCCTGGTCGCCCTCACCCGCACCGGAGCGCGTTACGACTTCTGCGGGGACCCCGCCGAAGCGCGCCCGGTTTGGTCGCGCGTGCTCTGATCGTGACGCGCGGTGCGCTCGCCTAGACGGCGATGCGGCGCGCGGTGGCGCTGCGCGTGCTCTGCTCTTCCAAGAACTGCTGTGCTTCGGCGATGTCCCGATGGCGTAGCAGGATCCTGACAGGTCCGCGGGCGGTGTGCAGCGCGACGCTCGCCAGCGAGAGCGAGCGCTGCCACGGTCCCTGGATCAGATGCAATGACTGCACCTTGACATGCGGTATGACGCTGTACCGAGGGTGCAGCAAGCCGCGCCGCGCTATGACGACAGTGTCGTCGAACCCGAATGCGTAAGAACGACGCCAGAAGAAGGCCCGCCATCGGGCGCGATCCGGCACCGGCCGCAATCGCACGTCGGCGAACTGGATCCCGAGCAGGTGCCCGACAACCGCGAACGCCTCGCCGACCGGGGCGACCGGCAACAGCACCGCGGTCGTGCGACGGCCTGGCTCGCCCCGCCCGCCGCCGTGCGCGTATCCGGCGACGTTCATGCGCACGCGCGCCCATCCTGCCGCCCGCCAGAGCAGCGGCTGGCTTATCTCGATGGCCTGGAGCCGGTTGACCGGCACCGTTTGCGCGTACCGGTTGAGCAGTCCGTGCCGCAGCCGAATCCCGTCGCGCGAAAGCGAGAGGGTGAAGCCGTAGTAACGCTGCAGCCGCTCCCACGCCAAGCCGATCGCTGCGATCGTCTCGGGGATCGTGCCACTGAGCGCGTGAACCGATCCGATAGCGACGACCGCGATGTTGGCCGCCGCTGCGAGGGCGGCGAACCACACCGCCGGTGACAGCGCCCACGAGGCCAGGAATCGGCCATGCGGAACGACCGCGAGCGCGACCTCGTCGGACTCAAGCCCGTATGGCACGCCGCCGTGGTACGCCAGGGCGCGCTGCGCTCCCGGCTCGCCTTCATCAGCCTGCTGGTTCGTGCCGGCATGGCCCTCAACCGCAACGACCTGCTCGACCCGGCTGAGCAGAAATGCCCGCAGCCGGGCGGCCTCCTCCTGCCGCACGCACGCGAGCCGGAAGTGCCCGTGCCTGCCTCCGCCGAGTTGCAGACGCAGCTCGGCCAGTCCGAACATCCGCGCCAGCACCGGCTGATCGACGTCAACGGCCTGTATTCGGTCGAAGCGGGCGGTACGGCTTTGCCGGAAGAGCACGCCGGAGTCCAGCCGGAACTCTTCGGGCGCGACCCGGAAGCTGGTGCGTACCCACGCGAGCACGCCGAGGAGCGCGGCCGCGACCGGGATGATCACCTCCACCAGTTCGCCGCCGCCCAGCGCCCGGCCGCTGACCACCGCGACCACGAGCCCTGACAAAACCCGGCGCGCCTCGTGCACCGCGTTCACGACGATCGACCAGGGGTGGGTCCGGCGCGGCACGCTCCAGTCCACGCCCGCGGCGGCCTGGTTCACAGCCCGGCCATCCGGGCCTCACCGAGTGCGGCGAGCCGATCGCGCAACTGCTCCGCGAGCGCGGGCTTGAGTCCCGGTATGCGCGCGTCGGACGCGGCTGACGCGGTGTGCAATCGCAGGGTACAGATACCAAGGGAGCGCTCGAGCGGCCCGGCGACGATGTCGACGAACTGCATCCGTCCGTACGGCACCACAACCTGCTTGCGCACCAACAACCCGTGATCGATCAACAGATCCTCGCCGCGCTCGCGGAATCGCCACGTGCGCGCCGAGCGCCCGAGCGGATACCACGCCAGCGCCAGCAGGCCGGCCGCCGCAGCGGCGAGGACGAGCTGCGCGGTACCGTTCGTCAGCCCGGCGACCACCGCGGGCACGGCGGCGAGAGCCAGAAGCTTGATACGCCTGGCGAGCGCGAGTCTGCCCCGAGCGACCTCGTGCCAGTCGCCATCCCCGTTCCCTCCCCCGGCGGACCGGGCCGCCACCTGCGAACCGGCGCCGGAAGGAGGCTCCCCATCGATCATTCATGCAGTGTATGCGCTGGTTCAGGCGCAGGGCGGGTTCGCTGCGCAGCTGTGCTCACCGCTTCCGCAGCCGCAGACTGGTCCAGCTCGCGTCCGCCGTCCAACCACCGTCCACCGGGAGCGCGACACCGTTGACGAACCCGCTCGCGGCGGGATCGGCGAGGAACGCGACGGCGGCGGCGATGTCGTCTGGATTGGCGAAACGGCCCATTGGCACCCGGTCGGTGATGTCGGCATCGGTGTATCCGCCGGAGGCCTGGTCCGCCGCATCCATCTCGGTCTTGACCCAGCCGGGGCACACGGCGTTCACCCGCACCCCGCGCCCGCCCCACTCGGCGGCGAGCGTGCGAGTCAGGCCGATCAAGCCGTGTTTGCTGGCGTTGTAGGCCGCGCGGTCCGCGATCCCGTGCAAGCCGGCGATTGACGCGATGTTGACGATCGACCCGCTCCCGGCAGCGAGCATCGCCGCGCCCAGCGCCCGCGACAACAGGAACGGGCCGGTCAGGTTCACGTCCAGCACGCGCCGCCACTGCTGCGCCGTCGTCTCCTCGGCGGGGCGGAGCAGAGAGACGCCGGCGTTGTTGACCAGCACGTCGATCCGGCCGTACTCGGCGAGGGCGCGGTCCGCCAGCTCGGCGGCGTACGGTTCGGAGGCAACATCTCCGGCCAGCGCGAACGCCTCTGCGCCCTGGCCGCGTAGGGCAGCAAGGGTCTCGGTCGGTTCACGCAGGTCCGCCAGCACCATCGCGTATCCGCGTGCCGCCAGTACCTCGGCCACACGGCGTCCGATCCCCTGCGCGGCCCCCGTCACTACAGCGACCGCGCTTACCGCTACCGCGTTGTCTGCGCTATTCGCACTCATCCGACACTCCCTCGATCCCTCTTAGCCCATGAATATATTCACGGGCCGCCGAGGGCAAACGAGGTTCGCGCCCGCGGCTGGTTATCGTCCGGTGAAGTCGGGCGCGCGTTTCTCCAGGAACGCGGTCATCCCTTCTTTCTGGTCCTCAGTGGCGAACAGAGCGTGGAAGAGGCGCCGCTCGAACAGGATTCCCTCGCGCAGGCCCACTTCCAACGCCCGGTCCACCGCCTCGCGCGCCGCCATCACGGCCGGCTTGCTATACGACGCGATCGCCGCGGCCGCGGCAGCCGCCTCGTGCATCAGGCGGTCGGCCGGGCAGACGCGCGCAACGAGCCCGCAGCGTTCCGCCTCGGCCGCGTCCATGGTTCGGCCGGTGAGAATCAGGTCCATCGCCTTGGCCTTGCCGACCAGCCGGGTCAACCGCTGCGTGCCGCCGATGCCGGGAATGACACCGAGCCTGATCTCCGGCTGGCCGAAGACCGCATCCTGCGCCGCGAACACCAGGTCGCACATCATGGCCAGCTCGCAACCACCGCCGAGTGCGTATCCGGACACTGCGGCGAGTTTCGGGGTGCGCAAGGCGGCGAAGTCGTCCCAGCCGGCGAAGTAGTCCTCCTCGAACATCTCGGTCGAGGACTTCGGTGCCATCTCGCGGATATCGGCGCCGGCCGCGAAAACGCGCTCCGAGCCGGTGATGACGAAGCAGCCCACCGTCGGGTCACGATCCAGCGGCCGCAACGTGCCGACCAGTTCGTGCATCAGATCACTGCTTAGCGCGTTGAGCACTTCGGGCCGGTGCAGCCGCACGGTGACCACGCGGTCGTGTCGCTCGATTTTCAGGTTCACCGGATCCTCCTTCACGAGTCCCAGATGGCGCCGTAGGCCGGGATGCCGAGGCGTTCCATGCCGTGCACGACGCTCCAGGTCAGCTTCTTGTTGGAGATGCAGATCACTGCTTCGGCCCCGCTGGACACGTAGGCGGCGTAGGCCAGGCGCAGCATGTCGGGTTTGCCGCGCACCGAGGTGTCCCAGACCAGCGCGTCGGGCCGGGCGGCCAGGATCTCCTCGACCAGCGCGTCACCGTAGGTCTCGCGCGGGCTGCGAGTCGCCCACACCAGCTTCGAGGGCACTTCGTCCGCGAGCAGATGCGGCAGGACCGGTCCGATGCCGCTGCCGGTCGCCACGTAGACCACCTTGGTGAACAGTGTTTCGATGTTCGCCACTCCGGCGGTGGGGATGCCTTTCACCCACACCCGCCTCGGGGCGTCGTCGATGAAGGCGGCAGTCCAATCGCCCGCTCGGGAGATGGTCAGGCGGAAACCGGCCCGCCCGGGCGCTGGGACGTTCGCGAAGGAGTGCCACTCGCGTAGTGGGCTGCGGCTGACAGCTGTCGACGAACCGGCGAAGGGCGTCACGCCGTGGTCGAACCGGGTCAGGGCGACGTGCGGGGACGGCCGGTCGATGGCGACGGTCACCTTGCGCAGCCGCAGCCATGGCAGAGCGACGCTTAGCGTGATGGCGGCGAGCACCCACACCGCCGGCTGCATCAGCGGTGTGCGCCCGCCTGACGCGAGAAGCGTCTGCGCCCAGAACAACCCGAGTGCCGTCCAGCCGCCGAAGCGGTGCGTTCGCTCGAAGAGGTCGTGGAAGCGGGAGCGCAGTGGCTGTAGGGCGGTCGTCACTACGGCAAGCAGCAGCAGCGCCAGTGCACAGGACACAGCCAGCCGCGCGGTGCCCACCCCGCCCTCATGATGTAGCCCGCTGTCGATGAGAGATCCGGTGTAGGCGAGGAACCAGAGTGTGCCGGCCAGCGCGCCGCCCACGTGGAGCCCGCCGAAATGGTAGACCTTGCCGAGGGTCCAGCGGATGCGCAGTGGCCAGGTGACCGGAGCGCGGGTCGCGAGCCAGAACAGGATATTGACGACATACTGCTGGCGGATCAGGATTGCGAGCGCGAAGTTGGCCAGGGTCACGTTCGACAGGTCCTTCAGCGCCGCGCCACCGGGCGCCGACCACCAGCCTCCGGGGCCGAGCGCGTGCGCCAGCAACCCGAGATTCACAGCGAGGACAAGGGAAATCAGCCTGTTGTAATGGCACAGCGCCGGCCGCTTCCCGATGCGCCGCAGGAGGTGTATCGGCGGCGGCGGCTCGCCATCAGTACTCAGATCATCTTGGTAGGCGGGCTCGTTGCGCGGCCGCGTCTCAAGTCGCGCGTCACTCATGCCGTCGCCGCCCGCTCGGCGCCGGGCACATTGACCGCTGTCTCCAGCAGCGCCGCTTTGTCGATCTTCCCGCGGCTGGTGACGGGCAGTTCCGGCAGCGCATATACCGCCGCCGGAACGCAGTAGTACGGTAACGCTCTTCGCACTGCCTGCTTCCCCTCCTCCCCGTCGACGTCCGCGGGCGCGACAAAGGCGATCAGTGTTCTGTTATCGAGCTTCAGGGTCGCCGCCCGCATGCATCCGGGCACTGATTCGAGCACCGCCGAGACCGCGTCGAGTTCGACCCGGAACCCGCGGATCTTGACTTGGTCGTCGGTACGGCCGAGGTGTTCGAGCTCGCCGTCACTGGTCCATCGGCCCAGGTCGCGGGTGCGGAACATCATCCGCCCGGCACCGAGAAAAGGGTCCGGCGCATAGCGTTCCCCGGTCAGCCGCGGATCGCCGACATAGCCCGCCGACACGCAGTCGCCGCCGGCCCACATCTCCCCCACCTCGCCGATGCGGCATGGCCGACGCTGTTCATCGAGCACGTAGACAGTGTTGTTCGGCGTCGGCCGCCCGATGGACAGCAGCGCGGCGTCCGGATCATGGCGCCGCATGGTGTTGACGATCGTGGTCTCGGTGGGGCCGCAGGAGTTGTAGAACTCGCATATGCGAGCCCAGCGATCGGCCAGCGCACGCGGGCACGGTTCTCCGGCGACCGCCGCCACCTTCAGCCCCTCACAGTCGGCCGGGTCGACCGCGCTGAGGATCGTGGGCGTGGCGATCAGGACCTGCACACGCTTCGCCGTCTCGGCGATGGACTCGCCGCGGATGACGAGCGTCCCGCCGTGACTGAGGCAGCCGAGGATTTCCCACGCCGCCATGTCGAATCCGATGTTAAGTATCTGACCTACTCGCCAGCCTGGCCGGATGCCGAGGCTGCCCGGTTCGCTGAGCAGGATGTTGCAGACGTTGCGATGGGTGACCGTAACCCCGTTGGGCCTCCCTGTGGTCCCCGACGTGAACAACACATAGCACCCATGCTCCGCGCTCACCGCATCTTCGGGCTCGAAGAACGCGTGCTCACCATCCCGCATCGGCTGCGCCATCAGCGTATCGACGGCGATACAACTGTGGCCTTGCGGCAAGGGCATGGCATCGGCGAACCTGGACAGCGTCAAGATCACCTTGGTGGACGCCGTAGTGACGATGTGACGCAGGTGAGTCTGAGGGCAGATACGCGCGTCCTGTGGCACGTAGGCCGCGCCGGCCTTCAGCGTGGCCAGCAGGCCGACGAGCATCGGGATCGAACGCTGAGCAAACAGTGCAACGTTGTCACCAGGCCGCACGCCGCGGCGCGTCAACAGCGCCGCCAGCCGGTTGGCCTGACGGTCCAACTGCGCGTAGGTGATGCTCTCGCCGAGGTGCTCGGCCGCGATGGCGTCGGGAGTGAGCGCGGCCCAGGCCTCGAAAGCGTGGTGGATGCGGGTATGCGGCAGCGGCGCGACCGGGCCGAATCCGAAGCGCCAAAACAGGCGCTGTTCCTGCGCGGGAAGGTGCGCTAGCAGGTGATGCTGCTGTTCAGGAGCCTGATGGCCAACGGCGGCCGGTTGCTTTCCGCGGCGGAAACCGCGTGCGGCGGCGGGGTGGGCAGATACCTCGATGACGTCTTGAGACATGCATGTACCCCTTCATGCGGTGGCTTGCGCCAGGGCGCACGAAACTGACCCGCTGGTGCTCGTGGGTGGCCGGCCCGCCGTGCGGCGAGCATGAAAAAGGCGCGGGACAGCACAGTGCCGAGGCGCGCGAACGTCCCGATCGGGACGCCGTGAGGAAAACAGATCGTCGATCGTCAGCCGCGCCGATCGGCGGGGCTTGTGAGTATGGACGTCGGTATGAAAGAAGTCGTCGGAAGAAGATCGTCGGCGATTGGGCGTGGGCATCCCCGCCGCGGATGTGAGTATGAGCTCGAATACGTTCGGGCTCCGCGCCGGTACCTGACATGGAAGACGGAGGCGCTGCCCGCGTCAATAGCCGCAGAGACACTGTATGTTTCGGTGCGGACAGCCTCCCGCAGCGCCACGAACCGAAAAGATGAGCCGCGCTCGCCTTTGCGCCGGTCAACCTTATCCAGTTCGGAACACCGCACGCTCAACCGCAGATGTCATTGAGGGGGTTTGCGCTCGGCGACCGTGAAACTTGCCGCCTGCGCGCCCAGACATCCCATCTCAACTGACTTAAACAGTGGACACCCTGGCGGCCGATTCAAGCTCAGGTCGGTTGCTGCCCGGAAGGCCGCGGCGCGGCAGGAGTATCCGTGCCCCGCCGAGGTTCGGTGCGCAGCTTGCTCGGCTCCGCGACCACGAACTCGATATAGGTCAGCGCGTCGCGCAGCGTATCGAGGGCCTCGCCCGCGACGGCCGAGGTGCGAGCGGCCACCATCTTCGCCGAAACCAGTGTCATCGCGTTGCGGAAGTCGCTGAACTGATCCTGCATCTGCGCCGCTCGTGCGTTCAGCAGTTCCTCCGCGCCGTGCAACCCGTCGAGGTCCTCACGCAGCTGCCGAATGAGCTGCTCGGTGCGCGCGGACTGCTCGGCGAGCACGTCGGCCTGCTCTTCACCGGCCAGCGCGGCGGCGGCGTGCTGCTCCGCGACCCGGTGGTCGCTCTCTTCGAGGTCTTCGATCCGCTCCTCAAGGCGCTTACGTGCGGCCACGATGTCCAGGGTCGTGCGATGCACAACCGCCAGCAGCTCCGTCTGCGCACGCGCCACGTTAGCCAATCGTTCTTCGAACTCGTACATCGCTGCCTCCCCGACCAGAGCCCGTACCACCATCAACGAACGATCATGGAGCCGCGTTCCCCATGCCAAATGCCGCTGCAACGGTTCGGTCCATGACGCTTTCACGCAGCCACCCTCCCGCGCTGACGGCAATGCCCTCGTCACCGCCGTCGCACTGCTCCGCCCGGCGACTGACTTAGCCGCCCGGTATCCATACTTCGGCGGGTGCGTTACCGTCACGGCCGTTGCCCGATGCTGACAACGGGGGATTCGATGCGTACTGCGACGCGGAACCTATGCATTTTGAGCTTGTCGGCCGCGTTGTGCGCGCCAGCCCCGGTTCTAGCCTCGTCGAGCACTCAAGCCGACTCCACAGCCAGGGCAGGACTGTCAGCTTTCGATCATCAGCAGCTGCATTGGACGAGTTGCCCAGGCATCGACGACCCGAACCTGCAATGCGCCGCAGTGCGCGTGCCGCTGGATTACGCCCACCCCGACCGGCGGGCCATCAGCATCACCATCTCGCGGCTCCCTGCCACTGACCAGGCACGGCGGCGCGGAGTGCTGCTGACCACCGGCGGCGGGCCCGGCGGCGCGGGAGTCCCGCTTCCGCTGCAACTGAGCCAGAGCCTTGACCCTGCGGTCCTCGCGACCTACGACCTGATCGGCTTCGACATGCGCTTCGTCGAACGCAGCACGCCGATCACGTGCAGGCAGCCGTCCGAGGAGCCTGGCGGCTTCTGGGTGCGCGTAGACGGGTATCAGTCCTTCGACACGACGCGCGCTCAGGCCGCCGCGCTCGCCCGAGACTGCGCGCGGTACGCCGGATGGGCGCTGCCCTACGCCACCACCGCGAACGCCGCCCGCGACATGGACGTCATCCGCGCCGCGCTAGGCGAACGGAGCATCTCGTACCTCGGCGGCTCGTCCGCGGCGCTGCTCGGGGTGGCCTACAGCTCACTGTTCCCCGAGCGATTGGATCGACTCGTGCTGGACAGTCCGCCGGACTACGACACCGTCTGGCGATCGTTCGAGCTGGGCCGGACGGCAGCGATGGAAAGCAACTACAACGCCTTTCTCGCCTCGCTCGCCCAGAACGACGGCACCTATCACCTGGGCACGACGCCTGCGCAGGTCGGCTCCGCGATCACGGCGCTTCTGCATCAAGCCAACGTCCAGCCCATCACCGCCGGCGACCACGCGTGGACCTTCGGCGAGCTGGGCTATCTGCTGGTCGTGGCGACCTATTTCCAGCAACTGTGGCAGGTCGTCGCGATCGACCTGGTGAGCATTCGCGCCGGCGCTGCGCCGCCGATACCGCTGCAGGTCTTGCCGGCGGCACTGCCCGGCACGCCAGGCGTCCCGGCCGACAACCACACCGCCGCAAACCTCGCGTTCCGCTGCGGGGACAACTCCTGGCCGCGCCGAGCTGACAGCTACCAGGACGACCTCAGCCGCTACAGCCGGCTGGATCCGGTCTACGGCCCAGCCAATGCCAACATCGGCCCGTGCGCCTTCTGGCCCGTCAGCCGGAACAACACCATCCCCTTGTCGGCCAACCGAGCGCACGGAGCCCTGATCACGGCCGCCGTGCTGGACGCCGCCGTGCCGCTGCCCAACTCGGTGGCCACCCACGCCGCTATCCGCGGCTCGCGGCTGGTCACCGTCGACCTGCGGGTGCACACTCCGCTGCTCAGCGGTCAAGCCGACGCATGTATGACCTCTGCGGTCACCACATACCTGCTCACCGGGCAACTGCCGGGTTCCGACCTCGCGTGCTGAGTTCCAGTCCGGCGCGACCCCTCGGAGACTGGGAGTCGGCCGGACCAGAGCTTGTCAGGCGGTCGCGCGCAGCTTGGCCAGCGCCTCCGCCAGCAGAATCTCGCCCTCCGCGTCGCTGCGCCGCTCTCGGACGTAGGCCAGGTGCGTCTTGTAGGGCGCCACCGGAACCCGCAGCGGAGGGTTGTCACGATCCCGACCCGCGGGCAATCCGCAGCCTGAGCACACCCACTCCAGCGGAACAACCGCCTCCTGCGCGAAGCACGGCCGCGTCACATGGCCTGCCTCGCACCAGAAGGACACCTCGACTCGCGCCGCCGTGTTACCGCGCTCGTCCTCTCCCCTGGGGCCCGCACCGATCCTGTGCCCGCGTATACCGCTGCTTCGCGCCATGCTCGCGATCTCCTGTCGTCGGGAACTGTCGAACTACGAACCTGCGCCGAACTGAGCCGCACGATCAGGCCGGTCGAAACCCCAAACCCGGCCGTCCCGACCACTCGCCGAAGCAGTCGACACGAACACCGACGCAGCCGATCACGCGGCTGCCTTCCGAAGCCTACGCCCGGTTTACGCCACCGGCGGCTCTCCGCGATCCCAATCGCAAAACCACCGCACGATTGCCGCCCGTGGCTACCCTTCTGGATCGCCGTAGCGATCGTTCAGCTGAGGGCGTCGAATAGCTTTGATGCGGCCTGCAGAGAGCCGGAGGCGGTGGTTGACGCGGGCACTGTGGCGGGGGTGCAGGTGAAGCCGAGGCGGCTGAGGGCGCGGGTCACCTCGTCGGCGGTGAAGTCGCGGCGGTCCTGTCGGGTGATGATTTCGCCCACCTGCTTGGCGGGGTAGTGGCGGCGGCCGATGATCACGGCCGCGCCGGTGACGGGTTCGGGCTTGACGTCGTGCATGAGCGTCTGCACGTCCGTCTTGGTCAGGTTGAAGGGGAAGCGGTCGATGATGCAGCGCATGAGACCTCGTATGGATCGGGGGCCAAGCCGGATGCCGGGTGGATTTGCGGTGCGGACCCTGCGGCAGCTACGCCGCCGCGGCTGAGAAGGAGCGTCCCGCCGAGGTGGTGGTTCGGGCGCGGTTCTGCGTGGAGTGGCGGTCTTGGGCGGAGCGGTTGCGCTGCCGGGGGGCAGGGGAGGTGCCGCGCTGGGGGCGTTGCGCTGTCGGGGAGCTGATGGCGACGGGAACGCCGGAGGGCGTCCGCGCGCCGGTGATCCGGGTCAGCTCGGCCTGGCCGGGGCTGACCGCGGTGGTCTGCGCAGTGATACCGGCAGCGGCGATCAGGCGGCTGATGTCGCGCCGCTGGTTGGGCAGTACGAGGGTCACGACGCTGCCGGACTCGCCGGCGCGGGCTGTGCGACCGCCGCGGTGCAGGTAATCCTTGTGATCGCTGGGCGGGTCGACATTGACGACGAGGTCGAGGTTGTCGATGTGAATGCCGCGGGCCGCGACGTTGGTGGCCACCAGTACCGTGACATGGCCGCTCTTGAACTGCGCCAGGGTGCCGGTGCGCTGCGGCTGGGACTTGCCGCCGTGCAGGGCGCCTGCGCGCACACCACTGTCGAGCAGGTGGCGGGTGAGTTTGTCGACGGCGTGTTTGGTGTCCAGGAACATCAGCACCCGGCCCTGGCGAGCGGCGATTTCCGTGACGGTGGCGTGCTTTTCGGCGTCGCGCACGTGCAGGATGTGGTGTTGCATCGCGGTGACCGCGCCCGCTGAGGGGTCCACGGAGTGCACGACGGGGTCGGACAGGTAGCGCCGGACCAGCTGGTCGATGTTGCGGTCCAGCGTGGCCGAGAAGAGCATGCGCTGTCCGTCCGGCCGCACCTGGTTGAGCAGTTCGGTGATCTGGGGCAGGAAGCCCATGTCGGCCATCTGGTCGGCCTCGTCCAGCACGGTGATGGCGACTCGGTCCAGCCGGCACTGGCCTCGGTTGATCAGGTCCTTGAGGCGTCCCGGTGTGGCCACGACGACCTCGGCGCCGTCCCGCAGCGCATTGGCTTGGCGGCCGATCGACATGCCGCCGACGAGCGTGGCCAGGCGCAGGTGCAGGGGCCTGGCATAGGGGGCGAGGGCGTCGGTGACCTGCTGGGCCAACTCCCGGGTCGGGACGAGGACGAGCGCCAGTGGCTGGCGGGGTTCGGCGCGCTGGCCGGCGGTGCGGGCGAGCAGCGCCAACCCGAACGCGAGCGTCTTGCCTGAGCCGGTGCGGCCGCGTCCCAGCAGGTCCCGGCCGGCCAGTGCGTTCGGCAGCGTGGCTGCCTGGATCGGGAAGGGAACCGTGATGCCCTGGTGGAGGAGTTCCGCGAGCAGCGGGGCGGGCAGCTTCAGCGCGGCGAAAGTCTCCGCGGCCGGTAGGGCCGGGGTCACGGTGACCGGTAGGGCGAACTCACCCTGCGGCGCCGCCGGACGGCGCGCGGCACCGCCGGAGCGGGCCGAGGTGCGGTAACCATCGCGGCTGAGGCCTCCGGAAAGGCTGCCGGAGCCGCTGGTTCGAGCACGGGAAGAATGGCCGTTCGTGCGGGCGGCTTGATTCATATAAAACCTTCCTCGACGCGGTACGCCGAGGAATTCCCGCCATTGGTCGCGCGCAGGAGAGCCTCAAGAGCGGACCGATGAAAATGAAAATATGGATATCGGGTGGAGCGCAGGAATCGCCCGAAGGGCGATCGGCATCCACCGCGCATACGTGCTGTGGTGACGTACCGTCGCCAGGGGGCCGACGGAAGTTCCCGGTGCGGGACTGCGGCCGTACGGCCGTGTCGCTCGCGTGGACGCGGGGCTAGCCGGCCTGAGATAGCGGTGGGTTTGACCTGAGAAGGAACACGCCGGGGCCCCGCTGGGCCGTCCCGGCCTGGGCTCGCATCAGGCAGGAACGATGTTCTCCGCCTGCGGGACCTTCTGGCCCTGCGTGACCTCGAAGGTCACTTTCTGGCCTTCGCGCAGCTCGCG
>Ga0134126_10008578_pt1 | contig 12854 bp, 10 predicted proteins | sample KB31752_FD_96881 | JGI IMG/M metagenome (GOLD analysis project Ga0134126, IMG submission 96881) | Terrestrial soil microbial communities with excess Nitrogen fertilizer from Kellogg Biological Station, Michigan, USA - KB3-175-2 | ecosystem: Environmental > Terrestrial > Soil > Unclassified ...
GCCAGAATTCGACCCCAGTTCGGGTCGCTCCCCGCTATGGCAGTCTTAACCAGCGGTGAATTTGCAATCGCCCGTGCCACCTTGCGTGCTCCATCGGTGTTGCGAAACCCAGAAGTCCGCACGACGATCAGTTTTCGTGCGCCTTCTCCATCCGCCGCAATCTGTTTGGCCAGACTCTCCATCACCCGACCGATCGCTTCGCTCAAAAGATTGCGTTCCTTGCCCTCGGGTCTCAGCTTAGCCGCGCCATTTGCCAGCAGCGCGACCATATCGTTGGTGGACATGTCGCCATCGACGCTCAGCAAGTTGTATGAGCGATCCGTTCCATCAACCAGAATGCGGTGCAAATCGCTCGCGGGCACCTCCGCATCCGTGAGAACGAATCCAAGCGTCGTGGCCATGTTGGGGTGAATCATGCCCGACCCCTTGGTCATCCCGGCAACCGCAACAACGCCGCGGCGGAACCGTACCTCATCAAAGGCAACCTTTGCCCGGGTGTCCGTGGTCAGAATGGCCTCAGCAACGGATTCAAAGTTGGAAGAAAGTCCTGACACCAGCCTCGGCACTGCATCTGCGATCAGCTTCGGGTCTAATTCGACTCCAATCACTCCCGTTGATGCTGGAAGAACATATCGCGTTTTCGTTTTGAGCGCTTTGGCGACAACTTTGCACGATGCAAGCGCGACGTGAGCGCCCGTTCGAGTAGCGCAATTCGCGTTACCCGCGTTCACGAGGACAGCCGAAACTTTGCCCTTGCCCGACTTCAAATGCCTGCGCGAGAGTTGGACCGGAGCGGCCTGCACTACATTACGAGTGAACACGGCGGCCGCTTCGGCGGGCCTGTCGGAGACAATCAGTGCGAGGTCATCTTTCTCCTGCTTGCGGATGCCGGCGTATGTGGCGGCATATCGATAGCCTAATGGAAGGTTCAAGTCTGATCTCCAAGCTTTTCGCCTTCGCCTGGTCTATACCCGTTGAGAAAGGCCTCTGCTGACATGGCCTTTTTGCCGGCGAGCTGTACTTCCAACAATTCCAGTGCTGTGTTAGCGCCGCATCCGGCAAAGATACGCCGCTTGTCCGTTTTCAGCCCAGCGGGGTTCAGAGGCATATGTTCGAGCGGAAGGGCAGCGACAACGGACATTTGCTGACCGCGAAAACTCGTGTACGCGCCGGGCCAGGGCGTGAACCCTCGCAGGCGATTGTAGATCTCGCGCGCCGGCCGCGACCAGTCAATCAGACCATCTTCCTTCTTCAGTATGGGCGCGATGCTAGCCTTCGTTTCGTCTTGCTTCTGCCAATGCGCTGTGCCGGCCGAGATGTTGCGTATGGCCTCAAGCAGGAGTCCAGCGCCCAGCGGAGCAAGCCGCGCGCTCAATTGTGGGGCTGTTTCGGCAGGCCCGATCGCAGTGGCGGCTTTAAGCAGCATATCGCCGGTATCGAGCCCGGCATTGATCTGCATAATGGTCACGCCCGTTTCCGTTTCGCCGTTCGCGATGGCCCACTGGATGGGCGCGGCTCCTCGATATTTGGGAAGCAAGGACGCATGCACGTTGAGGATACCGCGCCGCGGCAAGTCGATAATGCTTTGCGGAATGATCTGCCCATAGCCAACTACCACCATGATCTCCGGTGCAAGATTTCGTAGCAATTCGACGGAATCCGGGCGGCGGATGCGCTCTGGCTGATGGACCGGGAGTCCGAGCGCGAAGGCAGCGGTTTTCACGGGTGATTCTGTCAGGCGTCCACCTCGCCCTTTTGGACGATCCGGCTGGGTAAAGACTGCTGCGATCTGATGTTCGCACACCAGCGCCTTCAAGGACGGTACGGCAAATTCGGGTGTTCCTAAAAACACAACGCGCATGCCGGTCTTACGCGTTCAATCCCATTCGCCGGCCTTCTGCAATTTCTTGATCTTCCGGCGAATGATATCCCGCTTGAGCGTGCTGAGGTGATTGATGAAAAGGACGCCGTTCAGATGATCGATCTCGTGCTGGAAGGCGCGCGCCAGCAATTCTTCGGCGCAGAATTCAATCGCCTCACCCTGGTGATTCCGGGCTCGCACAGCAACCTTGTTTGCCCGCGTTACCGGTTCCCGAAAACCCGGTATGCTCAGGCATCCTTCTTCCCCAGTTTGCTTGCCTTCCGCGGACACGATCTCAGGATTGATAATCACAATCTTTTTCGTTTCGTCTTCACCCACGCTGATATCGATCACCGATATGCGTTTGGCGAGACCAATCTGGGGAGCAGCCAATCCGACCCCCTTTGCCGCATACATCGTCTCCCACATGTCGTCGATCAATCCCCGCAGTTCGGCAGTGTCGAACTCAGTCACTGGCTCAGCCTGCTGTTCAAGCACAGGCTCACCATATTTCAATATCTTTCGAACCATGTTTCTAATCACAGATCGCTCTTCGCGCCCGTATTCTAAAAGCTCCTTACCTGAGTGATATAGCCGTCGAAGTTACGTTTCGTCTCAAGCAGCGAATCGCCGCCAAACTTTTCTAAAAACGCTTGCGCCAGCACCAGGGCCACCATGGCTTCGCCGATTACTCCGGCAGCAGGCACAACCGCCACATCGCTGCGCTCGTAGGCAGCCAGGGCTGGCTCCCTGGTCGATAGGTCAACCGATTCAAGCGGCCTTCGCAGCGTCGAAATCGGCTTCAGAAAGCCTCGAATGACCACATCCTGACCATTCGTGATGCCGCCTTCCAGGCCGCCGGCCCGGTTCGAGCCGCGCAAGAAGGCCTGTTCCGGACGGTCGTAGTGGATGGTGTCCTGAACGGAAGAGCCGTAAGCGGCCGCACCTTCCTGCGCCGGCCCAATCTCCGCTCCTTTTACGGCCTGAATCGAAACAATTGCCTGGGCCAACCGTCCGTCCAGCCTGGTATCCCAGGCGATGTGCGATCCCAGCCCAGGCGGCAATCCGTGGGCCACCACTTCAAAGATGCCGCCGACCGTGTCTCCGGTGCGGTAGGCGTGATCCACCGCTTCTTTCATCTGCTTTTCGGTTTCTGCATCCACGCAGCCGAGCAGAACGTCGTCTCGCTGGCTCAGCGCTACAATCTCTTCCCATTCCGCGGGTCGCTGAAGACGCACAGGCCCGACTCCAATGACATGGCTCAGGATCTCGATTCCGAATTGTTTCAGGAATGTCTTCGCCAGCCCGCCCACCGCCACCCGGGCCGCCGTTTCGCGGGCGCTGGCGCGTTCCAGAATGTAACGGGCCTCGGGAAAGTTGTATTTGATCGCCCCCGCCAAGTCAGCATGACCCGGGCGGGGCCGCTCTACCGGTTTCTCTTTCCCCGTTTCGGCATGTTTTGCTTCGATTGGGAGCGTGCCGGTCCAGTTCTTCCAATCCTTGTTCTCGATCAGAATCGCGATCGGGGAGCCGATAGTCTGCGAATGCCGGACCCCGGAGACGATGTGAACGCGATCGGTTTCGATCTTCATCCGTCCGCCGCGACCAAATCCCTGCTGCCTACGCCACAACTGCCGGTCCAGATACTCGATTGACACGGGAATACCTGCCGGGAGACCCGTTAAGGTGGCGACCAGGTACTCTCCGTGACTCTCTCCAGCCGTTTCAAAACGCAGCATCAGAAGACTTTATGGTAACGAACAGCCTGGATTGGATGAGTGGCGAAACCCGGAACGGTGGGCGGCTCCCGTGGGTCCGCCGTTCCCGTACTCTAGCGGTCTCCTGCCAATTGCGGAAACTCTCCGCCGCTATCTTCGGTTGCCTTCTGTGAAGCGGGAATATCGATGTTCGCGACCGGAATCCGCCGCGTGGGCTGGCTGGTGAAATCCCAGAACGTTCCGTCCACGACCGCGTAATTCTGAACTTGAACCTGTTGGCCGCTACGTAGAACCAGCCGGATCGGCGGAGGCTGGGGAGCTTGCATCTGTTCGGCCGGGCCGTTGCTTTGCGGAGCGGCCGGTGCGGGCTGTTGCGCGCGAGCCGCCTCCTGCTGGTTGCGAAGTTCTTCGATCTGCGCGCTCAGGTCCTGTATCTGCTGGCCAAGCAGATTTCCCGTTACCGCCTCAGTTTGCGCAGCGGGATCCTGCGCGGTGTCGTACGGCGGATACGCATCATAGCCGCTGTCGCTGTAACCAAGAAACGGGTAGTAATAGGGCGTGAAGAAAGCTGCCTGCGGAGCGCGATTGTGGCCGCGGCCATGCCCGAAAGAACGCGGCTGGGATCGAAGAGCTCCGGGGTCGATTCCAGTGAAACCGGCGGCAGGCGGCCGCAGTCCCAGCGGCGGAGGACCATACGTACGCACCGGAAAAGTGTGCCCGCCTCCCAGAGGCTGCGTCCCGTGCGCCGCGGGTGGGCCCGAGTGCGAGCCCCCGAAGTGGCCGCGTTGGGCTTCGAGCGGCATTACGCTTAGCGCGCAGATTGCGGCGATCATCAGGACCGTTTGTGCCAGGAAGCGCATGGATCAGGCCTCTACTTTCAGTATCGCTAGTTTCTCGCCTGCCGTCATCCTGTCGATTAGATGCGCCGGCTGGCGGCGGGGGTTGCGGCGCTTATCCCGAATACAATAGGTATTCGAATGCGGATCGCCCTGGCACAGATCAATAACACGGTGGGCGATCTGGAAGCAAACGCGGCCAAGATCCTCGATTTTTCGCGCCGGGCTCAGCGCGCCGGAGCCGACGCGGTTGCCTTTCCCGAGCTGGCGCTGACCGGCTATCCGCCCCGGGATCTGGTGGAGAAACATTCCTTTCTCGATCGGACTGCCCAGGCGCTGGATGGCATCGCCCGGGAATCGGCCCAGCTCGATCTCGCTCTGATCATAGGCTACGCCGCGCGGTCGCCTGAACACTCGGCTATTCGAGCGCAGAACGCCGCTGTCGTGATTGAGCAAGGCCGCATTGTGTTCCGGCAATGCAAGATGCTGTTGCCGACCTATGATGTTTTCGACGAGGCCCGTTACTTCCAGCCCGCCGAATCGCAGGATATCTGCACCGTTCGCGGAACCAGGCTGGCTATCTCAATCTGCGAAGACTCCTGGAACGACAAGCAGTTCTGGGAACGCCGCCGCTATTCGCGCGATCCTATCGAGGAACTGGCGCAGAGAGGCGCTGAACTGATTGTCTCTATTAACGCCTCGCCCTGGAACATTGGTAAGCGCAAGCTGCGAGAAGATATCTTCCGGTCGATCGTCCGGCGGTTCAATTTGCCCGCGGTATACATCCACATGGTGGGCGGCAACGATCAACTGGTGTTCGATGGTTCCAGCTTCGCCATGACTGCCCGCGGTGAGTTGCGGGCGAAGGCTAAATCGTTTGCTGAAGACCTGATCGTTTTCGACAGCAGCGCCGGAACAGGCGACGATCACGCGAACCATTTGGTTGGCGACGAAGCAGCGTTTGAAGCGCTTGTGCTTGGAACGCGCGATTACATCCGGAAATGCAGTTTCCGTAGCGTTCTGGTTGGATTGAGCGGCGGCATCGACTCCGCGCTGGTTGCCGCCATTGCAGCCGAAGCGGTGGGCAAAGAGAATGTGACTGGCGTTGCCATGCCCGGCCCGTATTCGTCCGGACACAGCCTAGCCGATGCCCGGTCGCTGGCCGAACATCTCGGCATTCGCTTCGAAGTAGTTTCCATCCAGCCTGGCTATCAGGCAATGGTCCAAACTCTGGAACCTCTGTTCGCCGCGTACAGCCCGGACACGACTGAGGAGAATCTGCAATCGCGTCTGCGCGGGATGGTGCTGATGGCGCTTTCGAATAAGTTTGGTTCTCTGGTGCTGACCACCGGCAACAAGAGCGAGATCGCAGTCGGTTATTGCACGCTCTACGGCGATATGTGCGGAGGGCTGGCGGTGATCAGCGATGTTCCGAAAACGATGGTCTACCGGCTGGCGCGCGTTGCGAACTGCCGTTACGTGCGGAGCGGCGTACCAGCTCCGATTCCTGAAAACACTTTCACAAAGCCACCCTCCGCGGAGCTTCGGCCGGACCAGAAAGACACGGACAGCCTGCCCGAGTACGAAGTGCTGGATGCGATTCTCGCGGCCTATATCGAACGCTACGAGTCCGTGCCGGAGATCGCCGCCAAAGTTGGCGTTTCGGAGGAATTAGCGCGCGACATCGTTCGCAAAGTGGATCGCAACGAATATAAGCGGCAGCAGGCAGCTCCCGGCTTGCGCATCACCCCGAAAGCGTTTGGCGTGGGACGCCGGTTTCCGATCGCACATAGGTTCACGGAATGAAAAAAATCACTCTCCTGGTACTCGCCCTCGGCCTTGCTTTCACGGTTCGACAGGCGCATTCGCTCACCTCGCCAAAACAGAAAGTCGGGCCGCTGCCCGGCGGAGGCTTCCTTCTGGATAGCGGATGGATCATCCGACCGGCCGGCGATCAGATCCCGGTGGATACCTTTCCGATGAGCACCGCTCTTTCCAACAACGGGAAGTATCTGCTGGTGCTGAATGGCGGTTACAATCCGCCTTCCATCAGTGTGATCGACCTCGCGCAGAAAAAGGAGATCGGACGGACGCCCCTGCCGGACGCGTGGCTCGGGCTGACGGTGGCGGCGAACAAGGATCTCGTGTATGTGGGCGGAGGGTCGACCGGGAAAGTATTTGAGCTTTCGCTCAACTCCGCTACCGGCGAGTTGACGCGCACTCGCGAATTCGCCGCAGTAAAGGATCTAAGCCACAAGAGCGAGGCCCTGATTGGCGATGTCGAACTCTCGGCCGATGCCCGCCAACTGTATGCTGCCGATCTCTATGGCGACAGCATCGCCGTCATTAATCTCCAGACCGGCGCGCTGACCGATCGCTGGAAGACCGGCCGCCGTCCGTACCGAATCGTCGTGATGCCCGGCGGCCGCCAACTACTGGTCAGTTCCTGGGCCGATGGCGCGATCTACCAGCATGAAGTCAGCAACGGAACAGAAATCGGCAAAACGCGCGTTGGGCCGCACCCTACCGATATGCTCTTGATCAACCGGCCGGCGCCGAGCGAAAAGGGAGAGTCCAACTATACGGCGCGGGTGTTCGTAACGGCGGGCAACACGAATAACGTGTACTCGATCGGTATCACCAGGGACGGACAATTGACTCTGCTCGAATCCATTAATGTTTCTATGACACCGATGCATCCGCTCGGGATGACGCCGTCGGCGCTGGCATCCGATCAGCGTGGCGCGCGCCTGTATGTAGTATGTTCGGACGCGAACGCAGTTGCGGTTGCTGACATCGCATCGCCTCGCAGCAGAGTGCTTGGCTTTATTCCCACCGGCTGGTATCCAACAGGAGTCAATGTAGTAGGTCAGGGCGAGCTGGCGATTGTGAATGGGAAAGGCCTGGGCAGCAAGCCCAATCCTCACGGACCGAATCCAACTGAGCGCCCGGCACGAGTGGGCGCAGGTTCGGCCGCGCCGCCGGCGGTGGAATACGTCGCTCACATACAAACCGGCACGTTGGGTCTGCTACCCGCGCCGGACGAGGCTCAGCTCGCCGCTTACAGCCGTACCGTGATGGCCAACTCGCCGTATCGCGATGAGATGCTCTACGGTCCCATTACAGACGAGCAGGTGGCATTTTTCTCGCACATTCAGGAGCACGGGTCACCCATCCAGCACGTGATCTACATCATCAAGGAGAACCGGACGTATGACCAGGTGCTCGGAGATATGGACAAAGGCAACGGAGATAAAGCTCTGAACCTTTTTGGCGAAAAGATCACGCCGAATCTTCATGCCCTGGCGAACGAATTCGTCCTCTACGACAACTTCTACGAAAATGCCGACGTGAGCGCGGAGGGACACAACTGGCTTTCCGCCGCGATTGCGCCCGATTTCACAGTGAAGACCTGGCCCAACATGTACGCCAGTCGCACCAAAGTGTATCGCTACGAGGGCGGTGAGCCGGCCAATACGCCGCCGGCTGGCTACATCTGGGATAACGCGCTGCAGGCCGGTGTGAGCATACGCGATTACGGCGAGTGGGTCAGCGATATTCCTCTGAAGGAAGTTACCGGCGAGCGGCAGGTCAAAGCCGTGAACGATCCCGTGCTGGCCCCATACACGGACATGAATTTTCGCGGTTTCGACCTTCACTACCCGGATGTGAATCGCGCCAAGGAATTTATTCGGGAATGGAAAGAGTTCGATGCGAAAGGGCAAGCGCCGCAATTGATCATCCTGCGCCTGGGCACCGATCACACCATGGGAACCCGGGTGGGCGAACTAACGCCCTTCTCGTACGTGGCGGATAACGATTACGCCATCGGGATGGTGGTGGATGCCGTTACGCACAGCAAACTGTGGCCGTCCACCGCCATCTTCGCCATTGAGGATGATGCTCAGAACGGGCCCGATCACGTCGATTCCCATCGCGCTCCGGTCTGGGTTATTTCCCCCTATACGCATCGCGGCTCCGTCGATTCCACCATGTACAACCAGACCAGCGTGCTTCGCACCATGGAACTGATATTGGGGCTGCGGCCAATGACGCACTTCGATGCCGGCGCGCGTCCTATGTTCGGCAGCTTTGCGCGACAGGCAAATACGCAGCCGTTCAACGCGATTGCGCCTAAGGTCTCGCTAACGGACCGCAACCCGAAGAATGCGCCTCTGGCGGCCGAATCGCAACAGATGGATTTTTCAGATGCCGACCTGGCCGACGATAACGAACTGAACGAAGTCCTCTGGCGTGCGATTAAGGGGACGGATTTGCCGCCCCCCGTCAGCAGCGCGTTTTCACGCTAAGTCATCGGAACACGGCACAACAATTACCGGCAGCTCGAGTTGTTCGCATTTGGAATCGCAAGAAATGTGATGCTCGCCGGTGCGAGCGTGATCTGTCCGGCATGGGCCGGCGCGCCCGCCAGCCGCGGAATGGAATCTCCGACGCCCAACTTGAGTTCTGTCCCGTTCAGTTGCACACGCGTGCCTTCCAGATTGTCGGCCGTCAAAGTATAACGTTCCGATCCACCGGAAACATCGAGCGATTGAGAAGCATTCCGATCTGTGTTGATGACCAGAAGCGCAACACCTTTCGGTACGTCTCGCAAGCACTGGGCATACAAATGCAAGCTCGGTGCTGGTGACGGGCCGGGCTTCAGCACCGTGTCCCCCATCAGCTTGCGCCATAGGAGAGCGGCCCAGTAGTTAGGACGGGGCGCGAACGTATTCTCATCCAGAAAGCCATAATCGCTCGATGCAAGAGTGTTATGGGCAATGACTCGCACGCCCTGTTGCGCTAAGCGGGCATGCTGATCGAGATAACGGAAGGTATCGAGAAAGGTGGAAGCCCAAGGGTTCCCGCCGCAAGCTGCGTCGGCCGTTTCAGTGATCCAGAGCGGCTTGCCCGGATCGTAGCGATCGCGCAGACCGGCGTAAAACGCATTGATCTTATCCGGACGAGAAAGCCACTCTTCGGAAAGCGCCGCCGCAGCCGATGTTTGCGAAGCCGGGCCCATGCTTGCACATCGCTTCGAAACTGCTGCATAGAGGTGGTACGAGAAGATATCAAAAACCGGTCCGGTGGCCTTCAGCAAATCCTCGGAGCGGAGCATGCCGCTGTTAGGCGGCATCGGAAGGGAACCACCTTCTCCAACAGAACCTGGGCCGAGGAACAAGATGCCGGGCGCAGCCTGCTTGAGAAAAGAACGAAACACAGCGATATCGCGCCCGTAATCGGCAGCATCATATCCCTTCGGCGCTCCACCGATCGCGGCGATGTTGGGCTCGTTCATGAATTCGGCAGCGGCGATGCTCCCCCCAATCGATTTCGTATATGAAAGGAATTGGCGCGCTTGATTCGGCCTCCAGATACCTGCGGCATCGCGAGTTCCGGGGCTTGTTGCGAATGAGGTGATGATCTTTGCATTCACGGCATGCGAAAAGTCGATAACACCTTTCCATTGCTTCCGAGTGAGCACACCGCTGAAACCTTTCGGCGGCGTTTTCGGAGACGGGTCGTCTGAATCGGAGAAATAGGTCGTGTTGGCCCATGTTCCGCTCACCCGCATATAGGCGGGCCCCAAAGCTGCCGCCAGCTTCTGTAAGCGAGCATTGCCCAGATTGATCGGCGGCCGGTATTCATAGAGATTCGGATTCATGCCCGCCGGAGTTGCGCCCGATTTCTGAGCGGCTGCCTGCGCCTTGGACGTCGTCTCCATGTCTTTGTAAGGCTTCCAGAACCGGCCGCCGGTGACTTCTAACATCTCCACGTTGAATGACTGAAACCGTTCATCGATAGTGCCAATCCGGGGCATGCCGGCCGGATTAAGCGAGACCGCCGCTTCGCCAGAACCAGGTGTTGAATACAAAATTCCGCCAAGCACGGCCACGCTGACGCTCAAGCCAAGGTAAAAGTGTTTACTCTTCCTCATATATCGAACTTACTTTCTCCACATCTCTCTTGCTAATTACTTCAGCGACCGTGCGATCGGAAGCTGCCACCCTCGTCGAATGGCCATTAATCGGAGCCCAAAGCAGAGGATTGCACCGGCGCCAGCCGCCGCGCCGGCCGGGATGTGCAGCATACGTCCAATCACGACCACCGCCGCGCCAATCAGCGCTGCGACCGCGTACAGTTCCGTGCGTAACACGGTGGGGATCTCCCTCACGAGCACATCGCGCATCATGCCGCCGCCAATTCCTGTCAGCATGCCGAGCAGCGTCGCCGCCACCGGGCCCGCATGAAAGGCCAGCGCCTTGCCCGCCCCCGAGACCGCAAAGAGTGCCAGTCCGGCGGCGTCGAACACCAGCACCGGGCTGCTCAGCCGGTCGATGATTCGATACCAAAAAAACGTAATCAGGCCGGCAAGGATGGAAACGGCGACATATCGCCAGTCATTGACAGCCGCCGGAGGAACCGCTCCAATCATCACATCGCGCGCGATCCCGCCTGAGTTGCCCGCGGCGAAGGACAGGACCAGAACCCCAAAGAGATCGAGACGGTGTTTAACCCCGGCCGTCGCGCCGCTGAGTGCAAAGACGAACGTACCGCCAAGATCGAACGCCACCAGCAGCGTGTTTATGAGGACGTGCCCGTTGACCACCATCGGGCTTATGCCGACAGCCAGGCCTGCCCGGCAACCACCAGCGCTTCCACGCCCGTTTCCAAAGTGGGATGGATCATCGGCGCGAAATGCGGGTTGTGGTTGGTGGGGATCTCGCCGATCTTGCCTTCCTTTTGGGCTTTCGCGTACACGCCGGGATCACTGCCGCCGATGAACCAGAACACGGATGGCGCGCCCCACTCAGCTCCAAAGGATCCGAAATCCTCACTGGCACTCGTCGGGTCTGTTTCCTGCACACGGTCAGCCGGAAAGTAGTTACGAAACGCGTCGCCTACTCGCCTGGCCGCACCGGGGTCATTTTTAACAAGAGAGTAACGGTCCAGGGGAGTTATCTCGGGCTTCTTCGGCGCGCCTGAAGCTTCGGCTTCCGCGTTGACAACGCGTTCGATCGCCGCAAGCACCCGCTTTCGGACGCCCTCGTCAAAGGTGCGCACGTTTAGCTTGATAATTGCCTCGTCTGGGATAACGTTTTCCTTCGTGCCGGCTTGTAGCGAACCGACTGTGATGACCGCGGCCTCCATGGGCGCGATCTCGCGGGAAACAATCGTTTGCAGACGGAGCACGGTTGCCGCCGCCATCACGACCGGGTCGATGCTGGCTTGGGGCATCGATCCATGAGCACCTCGTCCGAACATTCGAATCCGCAGGCTATCCCCGGCGGAGGTCACGACTCCAGCGCGCGAGCTAAGTACGCCGGCGGAGCCTACCATCACGTGTTGTCCGAGCACAACATCCGGCTTGGGAAAGCGATTGAAAAGCCCGTCGTCGATCATGGCTTGAGCGCCCTGCGCGGTCTCCTCTGCCGGTTGAAAGACAGGCATCAGTGTTCCGTGCCAGGCATCCCGAGCTTGTGCGAACAACGTGGCTGCCCCGATGAGCCAGGTCACGTGCATGTCATGGCCGCAGGCGTGCATCACAGGCACGGTCTTTCCATCGCGGTCGGTTGCCGTTACTTTGCTGGCGTACGGTAACCCGGTCGCTTCCTTGACCGGTAGCGCATCCATATCGGCACGCAGCATGACGGTTGGACCATCGCCGTTTCGCAGCAATCCAACAACGCCCGTCTTACCGATTCCGGTGGTCAGGTCATAACCGGCCGCCCGCAGGCGATCCGCGGCAATACCGGCTGTCCGGTTCTCCTGCATCGATAGTTCGGGATGGGAGTGGACATCTTTGTAGACGGACTCTAAGTCGCCACGTAAGCTATCAAGACTTGCAAGTACGGTTTCAGCAGGTTGCGGCTTTGCTTCGCTCATGACTCTTGCATTGTCGAGTATAATCGCTGCGCGTGGGACTAAATGCTGCGGGATTGCGCAGCACGCGGGAGGGCATAAATGAATCGAGAAATGGCTCTGAAGATTGTCTTGGCATTTGTAGGATTACTATTTTTGGCCTCAGCGTATCCTCTGACGGTGTTTGTACGGCAGGAACCTGCGTTGTCGATGATGTTCAGCATTTATGTCACGCTCGGCGTTTTCTTACTTCTCGCAATCCGCAACCCATCGGCAAATCGCAGCCTTATCTCTTTTACGGCCTGGTCAAGCTTCGCTCATGCCGCCGTTATGGGCACGCAGGCACTGTGGAATATAGTTTCACGGGGAGAACTGGTGGGCGTTGCGATCCTCGTCGTAATCGGCGTCGCTTTGATCGTGCTCGCGCCAGCAAAGCAGCGCATCGCGCCCGTACCCGTTGCGGCTCCAGGTCACGAAGGGGTCACAACAGGTGTATGAAAAGAATGTTTGTGCTCCGGTTTTAACAACCGGGAAGATTCCTCCGAAGAGACACGCAGCGCATGAGAACCCGTCTCC
>Ga0134126_10008579_pt1 | contig 12854 bp, 6 predicted proteins | sample KB31752_FD_96881 | JGI IMG/M metagenome (GOLD analysis project Ga0134126, IMG submission 96881) | Terrestrial soil microbial communities with excess Nitrogen fertilizer from Kellogg Biological Station, Michigan, USA - KB3-175-2 | ecosystem: Environmental > Terrestrial > Soil > Unclassified ...
CATTCGACAAGTGATTGCCGAAAAGCGGGGCACGCTCGTCGAAGGAACTTTTACCCCCCGCGAAAAGCTGGATGCCTCGGCCAATGATCTGCTTCGCATTCGCGTTGGAGTCGCGGCAGGGCGGATCGATCTTTACACGCGTCTCGATCCTCAGATGGCCATGGCCAGCGGAGAATGGCGATTGCGAAGTTTGCCCCAATCGCTTGCCCCGGCGACAGCCGCCCAGCTTCAGGCGGCCGAGGGCGTGCCGATGGGCAATGTTGATTTCGAGCTGATACCGTTTCAAAGCTCGCCCTGCGATTTATACTCTCTTGGCGTGATTGCCGCGCGCGGGTTGCTGGTGAAGCCGGGTGCTTCGCTGGCCGTCGCACTGGACGAGGTGATGAGCCTCGGTCGCCAGGCCGGCCTCGATGCCGCAACTGCTCACGGGTCGCTGCATGAGCGCATCGGCGCGATCTTCGCGAAGGATGGGCGATGGGCCACGGCACTTGGGCCGGCGGCATTCTTCAGCGACGGCGCGACCGACATGCGCCGCTGGCTGATTCCGCCGACGCTCTGGTGGGAAACGCTGGCGGCGGTGATTCGAATGCTGCCGGGACTCGGCCCCGACAGCTTGTGTTCCGATTACGGAGCGGCTCCGCCAGGCGCGATCCATCGCGTTTTCGATCAGTCGCTCGTTGATTGGAACGCGCTGATCGCCAAGGCGCGCGGGCTTTTGCTGGGCGATTGGCAACTGGATCGGGAAATGCACGATGTGATCGGCTGGTTTGCCGAATCCACTGCTTCGGGAAAAACAGCGCCGGCGGCTCGTTAATCAATTGAGCAACCGGCTTTTGTGGAAGGAATGATTTCGATGAAAACGCAACCCATTACCTGTGCAACGATCGTCGCATTGCTCCTCTTTGCCGGCGGCTGCTGCCACGGCTTTGACCGTCACCCTGTGACAGTCTCGCTCGGACCTGCCTTTCAGCAGCACCCACCATTGATTGAAGTGCATATCTTTGCGGCCAACGCGCAGGAGAGTCATGAATGGGAAACGGTTCCGATGTCTGAATACTGGGGCCGAAATCGGCTGGAGCGCAGCCGGCATGAAAGCGACCGCGTGACGTTTACATTTGGCCCGAACAAGCCTCAATCCCAGGTCTTCTCGCCGGAGATCAAGCCAAAAGAATGGAATGACCTCTGGTCGAAATGGGAAAAGCAAAATGCGACCAATCTGTTCATCATGGCATCGCTTCCTTCCGATCCGAATCAGCCATTCCCGGATAAGAACGGCTCAGAAGATGCGCGGCGGCTCGTGATTCCAATTGATAAATGCAAATGGGAAAACAAGGAGCAGCCCTTTGACGTCGTATTGACGCCCGGCAAGGTGGAATTGCGGACGCCGATGAAACAGAAATGATCGCCGGCGATGCGCCGGTGAAATGGCAAGAATGGCCGAATCAGGTGGGAAACAATTCGGGAAATATCGCGCTGTTCGCGAGATAAGCCAGGCCGGCGCATCGACGATCTACGCGGCGCGGCCTGAGGGATCGGCCGATGCGACGGTGGCGATTAAGGTTCTGCGCGTTCCCGATTTTTTGTCGCCTGCAGAGGCCAAACGTCGCATCGATGCATTCCTGACTCGTGCGGCATCGCATCAGCGAATTGTCGAAAAGCTCGCGTCCAACCGAAAATCTCATTGGGCTCCAATTTATGACCAGCCGGCGCCGCTTCCGGATGGAGCCTACTACGCGACGGAATTCTACCCGCGTTCGGCAGATGCTCTGGCTGATGCGCGTCGGCCACCTGTTACCATCGTTGAATTATTTGAAATCGCGCGACAGGTATGCCAGGGGCTGATCGAACTGGAATCGACTGCGGGTCGTGCGCACGGAAATCTCAAGCCGGGCAACGTTCTCCTGCGCGGTCGCGGACGAGCGCTGCATGCATTCCTAACCGATCCACTCGATGAGCAAAGCCTCGATCGAAAAGCCGGTGCGGCTTTGGATCTCAAGGCGCTTGGTAGATTGATCTATCGCCTCGTTGTTCGTGTCGACGCGCCCGCCGATGTTGGAGATCAGCTTCCGGGCAAGCCGCAATGGCAGGCACTTGGCCCTGACGGTGCTCGATGGCGGGCGACGTGCGCCAAGCTTCTGTCAGCGGATCGCAATGGCCTTTCGCTTCAGCAGGCGAGCGAAGAAATCGAATCGCTTCGACCCAGGGCAGGCGGCCAATGGAAGCTAACGGCGGCCGTGGCAGCTGCCATCGCGATCGTCATCAGCATCGCTCTCATTTGGGCATCCATACAGAAGAAGCGAAATGCTCCAGCTTATGCCTATCTGAATGAGCAGTGGGATACTCTGAACCTCGGGCAGCTTCAGGGGACGCAGCAGCAAAAGGCGCAGAGTCTTTCACTCTATCGCGACCAGCTAGGCGCCGATGATGCGGCGGCGATGGATGAAATCATTGCCTCAATGTCTCAGTTGCAGCCGCCGCGCGCGCTTTCTGGATATGGCTCCTGGCATCTGGGTGCGTACCAATCACTCCGGCGGCAATCGGAACAAATTGAACAGATCCAATTGCAGATTTCAAAAATCGTTGAGAGTCGGCTGAAGGATCGCACCGGGCTGAATTTGAGTGATCCGGTGCAGGTTGTCATTCAGTTGCCGTTGCGCCTTGCCTGGCAGGACGCCGCTGCCAGGGCGCGATCGGCGGAAGAAGCACTTTCGGCATCCCTCAAGAAATCAAAAGTCACGGATCCTTTTCTGAATGGCGTCGATCAGGCCGTAGAAGTTGATCTGCAATCGAAGCCGGACTTTGCGGATCACCCTCTCGATGTCAAAGCACGTTTGGTACAATTGAAAGACTTTGTTGCAGATGCGCCGCGGATCGAATCGGTCCTGGCCAGTGATTATGACCTGACCGCTATCAGCGGGCAGATTTCCCCCCGATACACAAACGGTGGCCAAGCGGGCCAGGCGATCTTTGCCTCAGTTGGTCAATGGTTGTCCGATGCACAGGCTTTCGCGATCTTGCGTCCCGATCCCCGGCAACCGGAAATGTGGGAACCGAAGTTCAGCGCACTCGACGATCGCATCAAATCTCTGGGCGATACTTCGGCCGATGATTTTGCGCGCCGCCTCACAGATTTGAAGGCCGTCGTCATTCCGTGGTTGAAGCCTCCTGCTCATCAAAAGGATAGCGCTCAGTTGGCGATTGAAGACAGAAACTATCAACAACAATTGAAAAAGTTGCGGCAAGATGTCGAAGCGCGCCTTAGTGATCCGACCGTATTGCGCAACCTGCTCAGAAACGACGTTACCCGCGCCAAGATCGATAGGCTCCAGGATTTTCTGCGAACACAGGGCAACACTCTGATCAGCAGAATCGAAGCCGGCAAAGACGCGCCCGCGGCCCGCCAGCAACTTGATTCACTTGCCGATGCGGTGGCGAAATGCGCGGCGAATCTCGATGCGGACGCGAATGATCAACATCCGCTATTTGCTGTTAAGACTAGCACGCCCTTGCTTCCCGATGCACAGCGATGGCTGAAGGAGCTAAATCAAATCGCGATGGTCCGTCGCGATGCAATGCTTGCCAAGTCCCTGCCGACTGATCTTCCAGCCACAGATCAGCTCAAGAAACTGCTGGATTCGATTTCGCAGGATTGGAGCAATTGGCGAAATCAGACGCAAACGCTTGTCGACCAAATGGCTGGTGTGCAGGCGCCGCTTTGCCCGGCCGGCGGTTTGTATACGCCTGAAGAATCGATTGCAGGGCGGCCCACGGTGCAAGCGCTGTGCGCGGCATGGCGCGCAGATTTTAAGCACTGGCTTGATGATCTTGGCCGCATCGATCCACGGCTCGGCGAAAGAGTGAAGGCCGATCCACTTGAAAAGATCGATCACTCGTCGTTATCAGATTGGACGGGCTCTTCAGATCCCGCCGCGGCAGGGCTTCTGCTCGCCGAATGGTTGGCAATTCCTCAGCAGCTCAATCAATCAGGGGCGAACCCAATTGGAATCGACCAGGACCTTGCCGCGTGGAAAAGCTTGCGAGTGTTCGTCGCGCAGATGCCCGCCTCAACACGCAAATCAGAGCTTCAATCGAAACTGAGCAATGAGCTCGCGCAGCATTTCAAAAAATGGGCGAGTCGTCCGGGAGCCATGGCAGAAGCAGTTGATGATCAGCCAGAACTTAAATACGACTGCGCGCTGTACAACCTGATCTGGCTGGCGGCCACTCCGCCGACAGATGAAGCAAAAATTGGCAAATCTCTTGATGATTTGATTGCAGCGGCCGATGCGGCCAAGCAATCGACGGTATCTCAGGCACTAGCCGCAGCGCGCAATGATCGCGCGGCCGACCCTCTAGCCGTGCCGGGATGGGGACCGGGGCAGTTGTCGTCGAAATGGAAAATGACCGAAGCCGGCGACGGCAAAGTGCGTTTCACCAGCACCGACGCCGCAAAGACCGTCGTCGAATTTGCGCGAATCGACTCGCCCGGTGGCAGCGGAACTTATCTTTCGACTTCTGAAGTTTCGGTTGGCCTGATGATCCGGCTCGCGCAAGGAGCGCAGCCACAAATTCATCTTTCAGACACCGGCAAGTTCAAAGCATGGGATTCTCCAAGCGACGATACGGTGGAATCGGCTGATAAATGGATCAGGGGTGTTCGCGGAACAGCCCTGGATTTCTTCAAAGGCCAGGTTTCGGACGCTCCGTCCCTGGAATTCCCGACGACGAGCATATCCTCGTCTACAGCAAGCCAACTTGCTCGATCCATTAATTGCCGTCTGCCGACCGTCGAAGAATGGACGGCTGCACTCGACGACGAACGCAAAGCGGCCGGAGGAAATCTCGCGGCGACTCCCTGGATATTGCGGGGGGAGGCATGGGCGAATTATTGTGCCGAGCTTTCTGTGAAATTAACGAAAGCAAAAGATTCTCCCGCCGAACTCGATCGTCTTTCCGATGTCGATCCAAAGAACTGGCAGTGGTTCGGCAGCACGGATGCGAGATTCCTGAACATCGCCAGCGTCTGGGACCGCGCACTCAATGGGCCGGCCGGAGGCGCGGCTTGGAACGAAAAAACGATCCTGTTTTCTGTTGAGCCGAACCCCGCCCAGAGCCAGACGCAGGCGCCGGGCCATAGGTTCTATCACTTGATCGGCAACGCCGCCGAGATTGTTACCGCGCTCAATGACACCTCGAAATTCTTTGTTATTGGCGGCTCTGCCTTTTCGCCACCGGAGATGCCGTATGACAAGCCGCAACCCGTCACGTCGCCCGACGATCAATGGTCGGATGTGGGTTTTCGGCTTGCCATTTCTGCCCCGATAAAGCCGATGCGCGATCGGCTTGCAAAGCTGATTCAAGACCCGCCGTTTATCCCGGTGCCATAAGAGGTTTAACCTTTTGGGTTTACTTGTTTGCCACGCGGATGGAGCTTATATTGCCACGCGGGTTTGACGTGATCCTTTCGGAACACGGGGTACATGAACTGTGGGCGAAGCGGGTGCCATTTCTGTTCTGGCCGAGGCGACGGCCAATCGTCTGCGCCTCCTGCAGCGCGAGCTGGGTGACGAGCGTTCTTCGGATCGATCGTCGGCGCTGGCGCAGGAGGTGAAAGATGCGATCGCCAAAGTCGTTCCCGAGCAGCGCCAGGAATTTCTGGAGGAGCTGCGATCCCGATTTCCAACCTTTGACGGAGGTGGAATGCCCGCATCCGAATCGTCGCCTGATGATGTCGATCCGCTGATTCTTTTCGATCGGCTGGCCAGCCAGGCAGGAAAGCTCTCGGCGGCCGAGAAGCAGGCTGTCGTTGAACGGCTGAAGGAAGAAGGCTTCCCTGTCGGCGGCGGTGGCGCGCCATCACCCGATCCGGATCTGATGGAAGTAGGCCGACTTCTTCAAATTGGTCCCAACGCCAAGCCCGATGCTGCCCGAGCCGCGCAGCTTCTATTTGTGCTCATCGATTTCATTCAGAAACTGGACCAGGCGGCCTGGGGAAGCTGGACGCAGATCGCGCCCGAAAGCGACATTCGCAAGAACGCCAGCCTCGCAAAGCTGATGGGCAAATTCGTCAAGGGTGAGCTGGCCCGGCAGCAGGTTTCGCAGGAAACCGATCGACTCCTGCGATTGACCGCTTCGATTGTCGTTGCGCTTCAGCGCATTGGGCCTGGGCTGTTCAATCAGTATTTCCGTCCGGTTTCTCCTAGCGAAATCAAGGAAGAGGCCACGCGCGGCGGACTATTGCAATCAAAAGAGAAGCAGTGGTGGGCCAAGTATGAGGAGCGCGCCGCGGCGATGGATTCCGATTCATTCAACGCCGCTCTCTTTGCCGCAGTAGCGCGATTTGTCAAGGATTTTTTCCAACCGGGCGGACTGCCGCCGGCAACTGAACCGCGATAACCGCACCCTTTGGTATTTTGCATGAGCGCAGTCGAGCAAGTTCACTGGTATGAAGGGCTTTTTCTCCAGCCGCATCACCTTCAGGCGATGCAGCACCGCCTCTCTATGCAAAGCGCCGGCGCGCGCTCGATGTGCTTTCCGTACCATTACGGCTTGATCTCATCCCGGCTTTCAGCCGAGGCAGTGCAGAATAAACAGATTCGGTTTGAGCAGCTTCACGTCGTTCTTCCAAGCGGGTTGGAGATCGACGTGCCGGGCAATACCGATCTGCCGCTGCTGGAACTGGGCAAGGCATTTGAAAATGCGACCGCGCCGCTGACGGTGAGCCTGGGCGTTCCGATCTGGTACGAATCGCGAGCGAACAGCTTGGAACAGGGATCATCGGTTGATGGGCGCGCGAAACGCATGTATCGCGTTTCAGAAATCCAGGCCGTCGACGAAAACACCGGCCAGAATCCTCAGCCTTTGCAGGTGCGACGGATCAATGCCCGGCTGCTGCTGGATACCGATGACCGCACCGACATGGAAGTGCTGCCGCTGCTGCGCGTGATGAACCCGGCACTGGGCGCGGTGGGGCTGCCGCGAATTGATCCGCACTTTTATCCGCCTTGCTTGTTCGTCGATGCATGGCCCGAGCTGGTGGCGCTGATCAAGGACCTGGTCGATCAGATTCAGGCGACGCGCGGCAGGGTGTCGCGCGAAGTGGTGAGGGACGGTTTCGATCTGGAAGCCCTTCGCCCGGCACAACTCAAGCACCTGTTTCGCCTGACGGCGCTCAATCGCTTCAGCGCCAGTCTGCCTAGCCTTGTTCGCGCGCCGCGAATCACTCCTTTCCATATGTATCTGGAGCTGCGCGAGCTGCTGGGAGAGTTGTCGGTTCTTCAACCCGAAGATCCGTTCGATGCAGTTGAGTACAACCACGATAATCTGGCTTTACCGTTCAAAGATCTGGCCGAGCGCATTCGCGCTTATCTGGAAGGCGGAGCCGAATCGCGCGTCGATAAGTTCGAACTGCTTCGTGAGAACAAGGCTTTCATCGCCCGTGGTATTCCGCAGGATAAATTCGCTTATCCCGACTATTACCTGGCCATCGAAACCAGCGAAGATCGCGCGAAAGTGGCCGATCTGGTCCAGAATTCCATTCGCTTCAAGATGCTCCCGGCCAGCGTGGTCAATAAAGTCGCGCAGCGCGGCGTGCGTCTCGTGCCGGAGCATAATCTGCCCGGCGTGCTTCCGCCCTCGGCGGGCGGTTTGAGTTATTTCCGTGTGATGCGAAATGATGAGACGAGCGAGAAGTGGTGGGAGCAAATCAAGGCTGAAGGCGCTGTAGGAGTGACCTGGCTGGGCATGGAGTTGCCCGACGTTCGAATCACGCTTTATGCAATGCAGCCACGATAGCCGGAGGCATCGATGACCCTGCTGGAACTGTGCGATCCTCTGTTCAAGTATGTCTGCTTCCTGAATCGGTCGGCGCGCAAAGGTGCGCCGCTCGATCCGGCACAGGTTGATTCGGAAATCGAAGCCATTCTTTCAGACATTCGCTCCAAGGCACGGGCCAATCCGGGCCTCTCCGACCAATATGAAAAAGTTGAGATGCCGCTGCTCTGCTTCATCGACAACGTCATCTGCAGCGGCTCATTCGAGCTGGCGGGAAATTGGAATCGACTGGCATACAAGCGCGACGTTTACACCGGCGACGATGAATTTGGCATTCTTCTGGATAAAGCGCTCTCTGAACCCGAAAGCGTTTCCAGCAGCGAGCGCCTCGCGATCTTCTACGTTTGCCTTGGCCTCGGATTTGTCGGCGGCAATTTTGAAGATGTCGCACTTCGCCAGCAGCGAATGACGCAGATCGCGCGGCGAATTCGCTCGATGACCGAGTTGGAAGATCGTGCCCGCATTACGCCGCAGGCTTATTCGCACACGGTGCAGGATAATCTCGTCCCTCCCCCGGTCGGCACTGTCTGGAAGATTGGCGTGGCGCTGGTTGGCATGGTTATCGTTTTGATCGTCATGAATGCTTATCTGTATCGCACCGATCTGGGTGATTTGAAAACCGCCTTGACAAACGTCCATCAGCCGCAGGCGACGGCGGAGGTTCAAAAATGAGTGCCTCCGGCTTTGACGAACTTCCTCCTCCGGCCAAGCTTGGCCTCGGCGGCACCGCGCTGGCGGCCATTGCGTTCATGGGCTATCTCATCAACGGTCACCCCGGTGCGGCCATCATCCTGCTCGTGGGGCTGGTGCTGGTCATCCTGCTGGTGATCGCGTGGGGAAAACTGGGTGCGGTCAAGCAGAAATCGCAGGCAAAAGTTTTCAGCAGTGATTTGAGCGCGCAGCTTCGCGCGACGCCGCAGGGCGTCACAGGCGCTGACAGCCGGGCCAAGCTCGATGACCTGCGCCGCAAGCTTCAGGAAGGCTTCGACAAGCTCTCTTCCACCGGGAAAAGTCCATACATATTGCCTTGGTACCTCATGGTCGGCGAGCCTGGTTCGGGCAAGACCAAAGCCCTCGCTGCCGCCAACATCGCGCTGCCGGGTTTTCAGGACCCGCTGCAGGGCACCGGCGGCACGGTGAACATGAATTGGTGGTTCACCAACAACGGCATCATTCTCGATACCGCCGGCCGGCTCATGCTGCCTGAAGTCCCCACCAGCAATAATGCCGAGTGGGATGAGTTTCTGCGCACTCTGAATAAGAAGCGCCCTGATTGCCCGATTAATGGCCTGCTTCTGGCAATTCCTGCCGACACGCTCATCACCGACAGCGAAGAAAAGATTTATCGCAAGGCCGGCGAAATTGCCGTCCAGTTCAACAAGGTGCAGGCGATGCTGGGCATTCGCTTCCCAGTCTTCGTCTTGATCACCAAATGCGACAAAATCCTTGGTTTTCGCGAATTCTTTGAGAGTCTCAGCAGCCCTGAAGAGCAGGCGCAGATGCTCGGCTGGTCGAACCCCGACAAGCTGGATGATGCATTCCGGCCAGAGCTGGTGGAGCAGCATCTACAAAATGTTCACGAGCAGCTCATTCGCCGGCGCTTGCGCCTCATTCAGGATCCGGTCAATACCGAAGACCCCAGTGGCCGTCGGCTCGATCAGGTCGATGCACTCTACGAGCTTCCCGATGCGCTGCTGGCGATCGCGCCGCGATTGCGGAGGTATCTGGAGCCAATTTTCGTTGCCGGCCCACTGAGCTCGAAGCCGCTCTTCCTGCGCGGAATCTATTTCACTTCGTCGCTTCAAACGGGCGAAGCCGTGGATAAGGCGATCTCCGCCATCATGGGTGTCGATATTGTCAGCGCGCATGGCGGGCCGGTCGTCGGCGAAAAGCCCTATTTCCTGCGTCACGTCTTTCAGGAAAAAGTCTTCAAAGAAAAAGGACTCGTTACCCGCACCGACAACGTCGCGCAATACAAGCGCCGCCGAAAGCTGGGCGTGATCGCGGCGGGATTCGCTTCGGTCTTTGCCCTGGGCGGCTTGACCTGGCTCGGCAAGACGCAGCTCAACCAGCGCATCGAGGCGCCTACCCATTTCTGGCAGAGCGTCGCCAAGGCCAAAGGCGAAGAGCAGGCGCCGCTCAACGTGATCGGCAATGATGGCCTCTATCGCGGTCAAACGCCGATCGACACGCTTCAGCTTCCGCTGGTGAAGGTGCATCAACAGGCGCTGGACCAAGACCAGAAGCAGATCAAGGTGCCGCCGGTTTTCAGCCTGGTGGCAACCTCCTCCAGCTTCGATCCCAATGCTCAGCGCCGCTCGGCTTATCGCGATTTGTATGAATCGACGGTTGTCCAGCCGCTGGTGACCCGGGCGGAAGATCAGATCACGCGGGAAACATCCTGGTCTCCGGCAGCCACCACCGCACTGCGTCAATTGATGCTCATCGAAGCCGGCGCGAAGCTCGATCCGACTCATTACAGCGACAATATCGTTCCCATCACGCCTTTGGCCAACTACGTGCTGAGCAAAGAAGACCAGCAGAAATTCACCGACAATCGCGATACGTGGGAAGACGGTTTCAAATGGTTGTACCTTTCTGACAAAGGCCGTTTCGATTGGCCGCCGAAGACGGCCGATCCCAAGCGCGCACAGGCTATTCAAGCCGGCGTTAAGAAGTTTGAAGATTACGTCAAGCAGCAGGCTGGCGACGCTGCCAAGAAGCGCCAGACTTTCGCTCAGATTGCAGACCTTCTGACTCGCATCGACAAGGCCGAGCACACGATCCTCGACATCAAGACAGATCCAACGACGACCTATGACAAGAACCGTGATGCGCTCAATCAATGGCGGCTGGAAACTGGTTCGCTCGATGCATCGCGAGGCGAGCTGGATAAAGCGCTAGCTACGCTCAAAAACTGGAACGGCCAGGGGCCGACGCCGGGCCTGGCGGCGTTTTATCAATCGGTGTTGACCGAAGATCAAAAGAACCTGCAGGGTCAGTATGACTATCTGATCAAGAACCTGCTGGACGAAATCCCCTCTAACAGCAGTTCGATCCTAGCTGGCATTGCCACCGAGCTACGCAATCAAAGGAATGCAGCCGGTTCTATGTCCGATCAACCTGAGAATCGCCAGACCGAACAAACGATCAAAGATCTCGAGCCAACGTATCTAGCAACCGACAAGAATGGCACGCGGCTATACGACATTCACGATGAAATGGTGAAGCCGGTCACCAAGCAGATTCCGCCTGATCTTGCGGCAGCTTCAAATACGAATGCCGACTTCACCGTGCTGATTCAGAACCTCGGCGATGTAGACAAGACGCGCGATGACCTGCTTAAGACGCTCGACGCCCAGGCCGAGCCTTTCATCGATCCCAAGACGCGCGAAAAGCAGCTTGCGGGCGTCTCACGAACGACCCTTGAAACCGCCATGGCTCGTCAGCGCAGCCAGGCCATTGAAGCGGTGTTCAAAAATCTGCCAGGCTCGAAGGAAGATTGGCACGGCCAAATCAACGACAAAGTCGTCAATGGCGCCGAAGCTCCACCGCGGGCGAAATTGCCGCTGACGGATATCGATGGAAGAAAGCCGTTTCCAGATGCGGGTTATCAACCCGATCAATTCACCGCGGCCAAAGGATTCTGGGATCAATTGACAGAATACTGTGGTTTCGCGGCCAAGCCGCCTCGAAACCCGCCCAGCAATCTGATTTTGGACTATTCAACCCTCGCCAGCGACTACAAAGACAAGTTTGCGGCATGGGACGCGTATCGGATTGCGTTTCACAAATACTGGGACACCGACATTCTCGATGCAATGAAGCCGCGCTCCGATCTGACTTGGAGCCAGATCCAAGATTCATTGGAACCCATCGACGTGCCGAACACCGATAAAGCTCTGGCGGCCATCCAGGAGCAGCGCAGCAAGGCGCTGGCCGTTAGCAATCCGCCAATAGCAATCGAAAAGCTCAACCAGAACGTGCAGCGGTGCCGGCAAAACTGGCAGGCATTGGCTCCGCCCTCCGTTCCCACCCTCAAGGCGCGCGACACGATCCTCAGCCAGGATGTCAACGATTTTGGCAGCGATTATCTGCTGCAGCGCGACGCGCCGACATTTGCCGAAACCTATTGGGAAAACGTCTTCAACGCGACATTCAAGGCACTGGCGGATGAATGCGCAAAGAATGCCGACCAGGCAGCTCAGTCGCTCAAAGACCTCAAGAAGTTCCCGTTATCCGACAAGGACAGCGGCCCAGGACTTTCGATTCAGCAGATCCGTAAAGCGAAGGACTTGATCGACACGTTGACGCCCCAGCAAGCGCCGGCAGTCGGTGGAAACACCGTAGCCGCCCGCGGCCGATCCCATTTCCCGGATCTGGCCACCGCGGTGGAAGCGATGAAGGGCTCCAAAGCAGTGCAATCGGTTGATCCGGATTGGATTGCCGAGGTGCGCCCGCTGGTCAATGCCTTGGCGAATGATCAGCTCCAATGCCAATTGACCGTCGTCCCGATCGGCGTGGTCACGCAGGGCGATAAGGGTAGCGTTCGCCAGCTCTGGCAATATGTGAACGTGCGCGTCGATGGAAGCAATGCTGTTTTCCCTTCACCGCTTCCTATCGATGGCTCAGGTGAAAACGCAAATCTCAAGCGCGACGCGTCGCTTCCGCCTATGCATGATGCAGCGGGTCGGGATTTGCAGCTTCTGCTGTATGAAGCCACAGGCGCAAACGTCTCCAAGCAGGTCACGATCAGCAACGGCAACTGGCCGTACCTGCGGCTGATCGTTGCAGATAAGACGCGCACGGTGGACCCCAGCGATGCCAGCGGAATGCAATTCGACGTGAACTATTTCGTCGACAACACCTATCGTATTCCGCTGAAAGTGAGCTTCTCTGCACCGCGAATGAAAGACTTCAAGCTTCCGTCCTGGTTTACCAACAGCAAGTAATTTTACGGGTTCGCAGGAGCGCCTTAGTGCCGGCATTTTTACGAAAGTTCATGCGTTACCTGCCTGGGA
>Ga0134126_10008580_pt1 | contig 12853 bp, 10 predicted proteins | sample KB31752_FD_96881 | JGI IMG/M metagenome (GOLD analysis project Ga0134126, IMG submission 96881) | Terrestrial soil microbial communities with excess Nitrogen fertilizer from Kellogg Biological Station, Michigan, USA - KB3-175-2 | ecosystem: Environmental > Terrestrial > Soil > Unclassified ...
GAGTAGTGACGGGTGATTCGTGAGTTGGTGATTGCGTTCCCGCTTCGTCGCGGGATGGGAGGCGCGCGGGACTGCTGAGTTGAGAGCCCGTTACGCCCGCTGGCTTTTTTATTTTGGATGCGGCACCCACGGCTTGCGCCGTGGGCCACGATCTTATGCCCGCTTTGCGGGCTCGCCTGTGACAACCTGTTGCGAGGCGGCGGGTTCGGCTAGGAATGCGGCGCGGGCGTCCTTGGGGGACGCCCGTGGTTGGTGAATGGGGGGCTAGCTAGACTTTTTAGCGCCGGATTTTTTGTTGTTTTGAACCACCAGTTCGTTCTTTACGGAGAAGACGCCGGGGACGGTGTTGGCGCGCAATGCGGCGACATTTTTATCGTTCTCGTTGTCTACTACGCCGACCAGGGTTACGTGGCCGTTGTTGACGATGATGTGGATCGAAGGGACGGCCTCCATTCCATAAAGCTGCAGGGCCGGATAGGAATAGATGGCGCGAAACTCGGCGCGGCGCAGCCGATCATCCATATTGGAGGTGGGGAGCGTCTGAATCTGGTTATCCACTTTGCCGACGCCCTCGATGCCTTTTACGGTGCGGGCGGCGTCGTCCTTCAAATCCGGGCGGACCACCTGGCCGTAGAGCGTGACGTTGTTGCCCTCCACCTTAAACGAGAGATTGTCGAAAACCGTGTACCAGGGAAGCATGATGAGGCGATGGCGAACTTCGCGTTGCAGCCAGGCGCTGTAGTTTGCGGAGCCGCGCGCCGGGGCTTGCGCCTTCGTGGCCGCGTGCAATGCCGCGCCGGAACCGAGAACCAGGGTAACGAACAGCAGGGGCCCGAGGAGCTTTGCCGCGAGATTGCGAACAGGTTGTGTCATGTGGGTGAACCGCCTTTCTGTCACTCCCTACCTGCTTAGATGCGGTTGCGGCAGGGCAGGTATCGGATAGGATCACCCGAGGGAAGTGATAGGAGAATCAGGTATTTACTTGAAATGGGAGGGGTTTGGACCGCAAGGCGCCCTCGGGGAATGCGGCGGCGAGGTGGCCCTGAGCCGGCGCCGCTGCTATCCGATTGGGCGCAAGCGCGCAGATCGAATATGGATATTGATGCGGAAGGGTGCTACAAAACAGAGGTTTCCTCCGAGCGTGCGCCCGTGCCAGAAGCTTGCGTTTCCAAAGGATGCAAGGCGAACATCCCGCCAGGGTTGGCCGAAGAACGCAGGTGCATCCTGCACTTCACGCTATTTATCGAGCAGGAATGCGGCGAAATGCGGCGCGAATCGGCGCTGGGGAATACGAGCCACGAACGGCAGGTGGAATTCATCGGGCGGATTGCGGGGCGCGGGGAGACGCTGGTGCGCGTGGCGACGAGCGGGTTTCCAATGTCTGACGAGCTGAAGGCGCGCATCCTGAGCACGCTGCTGACGTTGATGAATACGCGAGAGAACATGGATCGCGCGGCGATGAGGCAATCGGCGCTGCGACGGTTTGCCGGCTGAGCGCGTCCTGCGCTGCTGGCGTTTCATTCCTTGGGGCTGAGTCCCCCAATCACCTAGTGGGAGCCGCCAAGTTCGCGGACTAATTCGCCCACGAAGGATTTGGCGTCGCCGAAGAGCATTAGGGTGCGATCGAGATAATAGAGCGGGTTATCTATTCCGGCGAAGCCTGGGTTCATGCTGCGCTTGATGACCATCACGGTGCGGGCCTTATCCACGTCGAGAATGGGCATGCCGTAGATGGGGCTACCGGAGTCGGTGCGGGCGGCGGGGTTGGTGACGTCGTTCGCGCCGATGATGAGGGCCACGTCGGTCTGCGGCAGATCGGAATTCATGTCGTCCATTTCGACGAGGCGGTCGTAGGGAACGTCGGCTTCGGCGAGAAGCACGTTCATGTGACCGGGCATGCGGCCGGCGACGGGATGAATGCCGAAGCGAACGTCCACGCCTTTCTTCGTCAAAATATCGTAAAGCTCGCGGACCTTGTGCTGCGCCTGGGCGACGGCCATGCCGTAGCCGGGGACGATGGCGACTCGGTTGGCGGCGGCGAGAATGGAAGCAGCTTCCTCGGCGGAGGCGCTGCGGACGGTTCGTTCTTCGCCGGTTGCCGCGGAGGAGGTCTGCACCTGGCCGAACGCACCGAACATTACGTTGGTGAAGGAGCGATTCATCGCCTTGCACATGATGACGGAGAGGATGAAGCCGGAGGAGCCGTCGAGCGCGCCGGCGACGACGAGCACCTTGCTGCTGAGGACGAAGCCGAGGAGGGCCGCGGTAAATCCGGCGTAGGAATTCAGCAAGGAAATGACGGTGGGCATATCGGCGCCGCCAATGGGCGTGACGAGCAGAATGCCGAAGATGAGCGAGACGACCGTCATTGCCGGGAACAAGCCGGTGTATTCGGGGTGAATAATCAGCACGGCCCAGATCACGATGGCCGTGGCGAGCACGGAGAGGCTGACGAAATTCTGGCCCTTATAGGTGATGGGGCGCTGCGGCAATAACTCCTGCAACTTTCCGGCGGCGATGATGCTGCCGGTGAGCGTGAGGGAGCCGATGATGACTTCGAGGCCGATTTCGACCATGCCGAATTTGCTGACGCGCGGGGCGCGAACGTAATACTCGGCGATGCCGATGAGGGTGGCGGAAAGGGCGCCGAAGGCGTGGCTGAGGGCGGTCCGCTGGGGCACGGCGGTCATGTGGACCATGCCGAGGGGAATGCCGATGCCGGCGCCGATAATCAGCGCGATGATGATCCATTTGTACTGAACGAGTTCGGGATTGCAGAGGGTGGCGCCGACGGCAAGGGCGGCGGCGATTTCGCCGGCGAGCACGCCGCGCCGCGCGCTGACGGGCGAGCTGAGCCACTTCAGCGCGAGGACGAAGAGAATGACGGCAATGATGTAAGCGAAATCTATGGCTTGTTGAGTGGCGATGGCGCTCATGGCTTTTGGGATTTGGCCGTCTTGAACATGCGCAGCATACGGTCCGTGATCAGGAAGCCGCCGACCATGTTGCTGAACGAGGCGGCGACGGCGATGGCGCCGAGGGCGGTGGACAGGGCGGTTTCATGCCGCCCGGCGATGATGATCGCGGCGACAACGACGATGGCGTCGAGCGCGTTGGTGAGCGACATCAGCGGCGTATGCAGCAGCGGCGAAACGCGCTTGATGACCTCGAATCCCACGAAGCCCGCCAGGATGAAAACGTAGAGATTCGGGATGAAATCGGATGGCATCGTTGCTCCTTCCTCCTTACGTGCTCACGGCCGGCGGCGCGAGCGGCGGCAATGAAAAGAATTCGCGGACGCGCGCATTGACGATTTGGCCGCCGCGGGTGACGAGCGTGCTCTGGATGATGTCGTCGGGCGCGTCGAGCCGCGGCTTGCCGTCCTTCATCAGATTGGCGAGGAAGGCGGCGAGGTTGCGGCTATACATCTGGCTCGCGTGATAAGGCACCGTGCCGGCGAGATTGATGAGGCCGATGATCGAGACGCCATGTTCGACCGCGACTTCGCCGGGCCTGGTGGCCTCGCAATTGCCGCCGCGCTCGGCGGCGAGGTCCACGATCACGGAGCCGGGCGCCATGCGCGCGACCATTTCGCGCGTGACGAGTACGGGCGATTTTTTGCCGGGGATCACGGCGGCGGTGATCACCACATCGCTTTCGGCGACGGCATTGCCCAGCAATTCGCGTTGGCGGCGATAGAAGCTTTCGTCCTGCGCGCGGCCGTAGCCGCCGGCATCCTGCGCGTCCTTGGCTTCGATGGGGAGTTCGACGAAGCGGCCGCCGAGGCTTTGCACCTGCTCCTTCGCGGCGGGGCGCATGTCGTAGGCGGAGGCGACGGCGCCCAGGCGGCGCGCGGTGGAGATTGCCTGCAAGCCCGCGACGCCCGCGCCGATGACGAAGACGCGGCCGGGCGTGATGGTGCCGGCGGCGGTGGTCATCATCGGGAAAATGCGGGGCAGCGTGTTGCCGGCGAGGAGCACGGCTTTGTAGCCGCTGATGGTGGCCATCGAGGAGAGCGCGTCCATGCTCTGCGCGCGCGTGGTGCGGGGCATCAGTTCCACGGAGAACGACGTGATGCCCGCGCCGGCGACGTCCTGAAGGCTTTCGGCCGTTCCCAGCGGGCGCAGGAATCCGATCAAAATCTGATCGCGGCGGAAGAGCGGCAGGTCGGCCTTGCCGGTGCGGTCGTTTGCGCCATGGCAGAGGACTTGAAGGATGATCTCCGCGGAGCGAAACACGCCGGCGCGCGATGGGAGAATCTGGGCGCCCTTTTCCGCGAATGCCGCGTCGGGATAGCCCGCCTCGACGCCCGCGCCGGATTCGAGGACTACGTCCAGGCCGGATTTTTTGAGCAGGGGGATCACGGCGGGAACGAGCGCCACGCGCCGCTCCCCCGGAAACGTCTCTCGGGGAACACCAACGATCATCTGCACGCCTCGCTTTCCCTGGACGCTTCCGTCCGGGCGAACCGCGGACCCGGAACGCAGCATTGTAACTGCAATCGAGAGAAAGTCATCGGGGGAATTTCATTGATTGGCACAACGAGCGGAGGGCGAGGAGCGGACGAGTCAGTGACGGCGGCCGGCGTGGTTCAGTTCGTACTCGTCCACCTTGCGGCTAAGGGTATTGCGGTGAATACCGAGGGCCTTCGCGGCGCGGCAGCGATTGCCATTGGAGCGTTCGAGGACGCGCTTGATGAACTTCTTCTCGAATTCGGTGAGAGCCTCTTCGAGCAGAATGCCGCGCTCGATCATCATGGCGACCAGCGATTCCAATTGCTCTTTCACGAAGGCGCGCTCCGCGGCGGCCGGAATGGCCGGCGCTAGTTTCCCGGCTTCGGCGACTGATCGAGGCGGCATGCGGCGATGCGAAATGCAGGCGCCGCGCGCGCGGCAGGGATTTCGATCCCCGGCTCGGACAATCGAACGAAGCACAACGTGCGAACAACAATTTAATCGAGTGCGTGGCCCGTGATGCGCTGATACGCTTCCCTGTACTTATGTTGCGTGCCGGCGACGACATCGGCCGGCAGTTCCGGCCCCGGTGGCTGCTTATTCCAACCGATTCGCTCGAGGTAATCGCGGACGTACTGCTTATCGAAGGAAGGCTGGGGTTTGCCGGGTGCATATTCGTCCGCGGGCCAGAAGCGAGAGGAATCCGGGGTCAAGGCTTCGTCAATCCAGATTAATTCGTTATCGAGCAGGCCGAATTCGAATTTCGTATCGGCCATGATGATGCCGCGCGAGCGCGCATGTTCGGCGCCGCGTTGATAGAGAGCCAGGCTTGTGTCGCGCAGTTTTTCGGCAAGCGGGCGGCCGATGCGCGCGACGGTTTCGTCGAAGGAAATATTTTCATCGTGGCCCGTCTCGGCCTTGGTGGACGGGGTGAAGACCGGCCGCGGCAGGCGATCCGATTCGCGCAGGCCGGCGGGAAGCGGTATGCCGCAAATTGCGCCCGTCTTCTGGTAATCCTTCCAGCCGGAGCCGGCGATATAGCCGCGGACGACGCATTCGATGGGAACGGGCTGGGTGCGGCGGCATAGCATGGCGCGCCCTTCGAGAGAGGATGCGTAGGGCGCAAGATCGCCGGTGAAATCCGTGGCCGTGATGACGTGATGCGGCACCACGTCCGCCAATTTTTCGAACCAGAACATGGAAAGCTGGGTGAGGACGCGTCCTTTATCGGGGATCGGCGTGGGAAGCACGACGTCGAAGGCCGAAAGGCGGTCGGTGGCGACGATCAGGAGCTTGTCGCCGAGATCGTAGATGTCCCGAACCTTGCCTCGCGCGCGGAGCTTGAGCCCGGGGAAATTCGTCTGCGAAATCACACGATTCATTTGCGGAGAAGCCACGAGAGTCACGTCCTTAACTGCGGGAAGGGCGGTATTCTAGCGCACGGGGATGTGTTGTCAACGGGTAAGAAGCGGGCGCACACGCGGAAATACGCGAGCGCGAGTCCGGGGGCGATGGGGTCAGGCCGCGTTGCTGGCGGCTTTGGGTTCGGATTTTTGGGCGACGTCTTCCCACTTCACGGAAACCAGCTTCGAGACGCCGGGTTCCTGCATGGTGACGCCGTAGAGGACTGATCCCATCTCCATGGTGCGGCGATTGTGGGTGACGACGATGAATTGCGTCTGGCCGCACATATCCGCGAGCATGCGATTGAAGCGGCCGACGTTGGCTTCGTCGAGCGGGGCATCCACTTCGTCGAGAATGCAGAACGGGCTCGGCTGAAAGCGGAAGACGGCGATGAGCAGGGCAAGCGCCGTGAGCGCCTTTTCGCCGCCGGAGAGAAGCAGAATGTTCTGCAGGCGCTTGCCGGGGGGCTGCGCGACGATGTCAATGCCCGCTTCGCCGGAGCTATCAGGTTCGCCGAGTCGCATTTCGCCGTGGCCGCCGCCGAAGAGCGTGTGGAAAGCGATGGCGAACTGCTGGTTGATGAAAGCGAAGGCTTCCTCGAACTTCAGGCGCGACACCTGATCGAGCTCGGTGATCGTGAGCTGGGTATTCTGGATGGACTGCACCAGATCGTCGCGCTCGCGGCGCAGGAATTCCTCGCGCTGCTCGCATTCCTGAAATTCCTCGAGGGCCATCATGTTCACGGGTCCCATGGCCTCGGCGCGTGCCTTCATTTCGTTGTAGCTCGTCTCGGCGGCGATCAGATCCTCGGCGGTCAAAAGCTGGGATTGCTCGGCCATCAACTGCTCGGGCTGCGCATTCAGCTCCGCCATGCACGTCTGGCGAAGATAGTCGCGGTCGGCATCGTTGCGGGCTTTTTCGATCTGGCGCTGGCCGCGTTCGGCGCGCAATTCCTCGAGCGATTGGCGCTGGCCGCGCAGCGATTCTTCGATTTGCGCCGCGCGGGTGCGGGATTCCTGCCATTCGGTTTCGAGCGCGGTCTTCTGTTCCTCGAGGCGCGCCTTTTCGATGCGAAGGCTTTCGGCCTGGAGCGCCAGCTCCTGGCAAGCGGATTCGAGGCCGGTCCTTTCGCGTTCGAGGGCATCCTGCTGCTGGCGAAGGGCGCGCACGCGCTCGTTCGATTGCCCGGCTTCGGCGACAAGCTGCCGCGCGGCGGATTCGGCGCCGGCAAGGCGCTCGGAGACGGCGGCGAGTTCTTCGCGGCGCGCGGCGACGCGCTCCTGCAGGGATTCGCAATCGCGGCGCAGGGCAGACAGGCGCTCGGCCGCTGCTTTTCCGTCCGATTCCGCGGCCGCGCGGGCATTCAGGGCCGCGGCGTGGCGCTGGCGGGATTCGACGGCGCGCAGGGCTGCCGCTTCCGCCTGGGCGCGCAGGCGGGCGATTTCCTCGCGCTCGGATGAAAGCTGCTGATCGAGGCGGCGCAGATCGGCGCGGGCTTGTTCGCGCTGATGGCTTGCGGCGACCAGGGATTTTTCTGCGTCCATGTGGCTCGCGTTGGCGGAGGCGAGATGCTCCTCGGCCGCGGCGATCTCGAGGGCGATGCGCGAAAGCTCTGCGTGCCGCCCGGCAGCGATCTGCTCGATCCGGGCGACCTCCGATTCATGGCGGCGAAGTTCACGTTTCAGAGCCAACGGGCCCGCTTCGCCGGAGCGGCCGCCGGAAAGCAAGCGGCCGTGATAGCAGGCGCCATCGGGTGTGAGGAAATGCGCGGCAGGATTTTCCTGCGCCAAAATTTCGGCGAGGGCGGCGGAATCGACCAGATAGGCGTCGCGCAGGCGGCTGAGGAAACGCTTCGCGGCGGGGCCGAGCGGGGCGCGAAATTCAATCAGTTGATCGAGCCGCGCGAGAACGCCTTCGCGCCCGAGAAGGCCGGCATCGGAATCCGAGGCGCCGCTAGAGGACTGGCTGAGCGAATCCACGAAGAAGGTGGCGCGCCCGCCGACTTCTTCGCGCAGCAGGGCGATGCCGGCGCGGGCATGATCGAAGGTTTCGACGACGACATATTCGAGCTCTTCGCGCAGGAACTGCTCGATGGCGCTTTCGTATTGTTCCTGTACCTCGGCGTAATCGGCCAGAAGTCCGGCGGCGCGAAAGCCGCGCGCTTCGGCTTCGCCGCCGGAATGAAAGAGCTTCTGCACGGTATCGGCGGTGTAGGCGCGATCGCGAAGGATCTGATCAATCGAAGCATGGCGCGCGCGGGAGGCGGAAAGTTCTTCGCGTGCGGTCTCGAGTTGGCGCGCAGTCTGTTCGTGGCTGCCGCGGAGCGTGGAAAGGCTCTCTTTAGCCGCGAGGACTTGCGCGCCGGAGTCGCTGACGCGCTGCTCGCCGATTTGGAAGGTGCGCTCGGCCGATTCGACGCGTTCGAGTGCAGCGGAGCATTCGGCTTCCGCGCCGCGAACGGCGGCGGAGCGTTGGGCTTCGGCGGCGGAATGCCGCGAGGCTGCTTCTTCTGCCTGTGCGTACTCGGCCTCGTCGCGCGCGGATTCCTCGGCCATGCGCGCGGCGAGTTGCCGCAATTCCTCGATGCGGGATTCGAGCAGGCGCTGTTCATCAGCGCCGGCGGAGGCCTGATCGGCGGCTTCGCGCAGCGCGGATTCGAGGCCGAGCGTCTGCTCGCGGAGCGCAGCGGCGGCGGCGCGCTGCGTTTCCATGCGCGCGGCGATTTCCGCGGCCTGCGCTTCGACTTGCCGAACCTCCGCCGCTAATTGAGAGCCGCGCGATTCGATGTGCGCGGCCTGCTCGCGATTAAAGGTGATGCGATTTTCGGAGCGGTCCAGATCGAGGGCCGCCTGGCCGAGCAGGTTCTGCGTGCGGCGCAATTCCGCATCGAGATCATAGGTGCGGGCGGTGAGCCGTTCCTGGTCCGCTTCGAGCTCGTGAACGGAGCCCGATTGGCGTTCCTCCGCCGATTCCATTTCCCGCAGCATATTCCCCAGGCGCGCGGCTTCGATATCCAGGTGCTCGGCCTTGCTGGCAAGCACGGAGCGCAAAAGACCGCGCATCTGCTCTCGCAATTCGGCGTAGCGGCGGGCCTTTCCCGCCTGGCGCTTCAGCGAGGCGAGCTGCTTTTCGACTTCCACGAAGATGTCGTTGACGCGGGCGAGATTAATTTTCGAGGCTTCGAGCTTTGCTTCGGCGAGCCGCCGCTTGGTCTTGTACATGGTGATGCCGGCGGCTTCCTCGATGATGGCGCGGCGGTCGGTGGGCTTCGAATTCAGGATTTGGCCGATGCGGCCCTGCTCGATGATGGCGTAGCTATCGGGGCCGAGGCCGATGCCCATGAAGATTTCCTGCACGTCGCGCAAGCGTGCCACGCGGCCGTTAATCAGATATTCGCTCTGGCCGGAGCGATAGAGACGGCGCCCGATCACCACCTCGCCAGGCTTCAACATCATGGCTGGCTTTTCCGGGACGTGCTTGCGGGCGAATTTCTTCTTGCCGGCGATTTCCTGCGGCGGTTCGGATCCGATGGCTTCGGCGGCGATGGATTCGGGGTCGGAATCCGGCGAAGACGGCTCGGGTTCCAGGGGCGGCTCGGATTCGGAATCCTCCGGGGCCGCCATCACCTTCGCGACGGCTTCGGAAAGCTCGGGATCCACCAGGGTGAGCGTGACTTCCGACAGGCCCATGGGCGGGCGCTTGGCAGTGCCATTGAAGATGCAATCGGACATGCGTTCGGCGCGGAGCATTTTGTGGCTCTGCTCGCCGAGCACCCAGGAGATTGCGTCCACCACGTTCGATTTGCCGCAGCCGTTGGGACCGACAATGCAGGTGATGCCGCTGCCGCTGAAGGTGATCGGCGTCTTCTCACAGAAGGACTTGAATCCCAGCAGTTCGACTTTGCGCAGTCTTAGCACCCGGAGCCTCGCAGAATTCGCCGCTCGCGCCGCATCGGCGGGAGAAGCGGAAGTTTGATACTTAAAAGGAAGGCTATCGAGACAAAAACGTTGGCGGGTCTATAGATCAATGGCCCAGCCGCCTGGCGCTACGTGTCGGCGGTTACGGGAAGAAAACGTAGCATGAGCATTCGGAAGTGTAAAGGCATTTCCGGGGCGAGTGTGCTGATTTTCCATCTGAAGACGCGTCCTACTCGGCGATGGTGCGGGCGGCGACCAGATCGGGGCGGTTGCGGAGCGTCTTCTCGATGGCCATTTGGCGGCGCCAGCGGCGAATCTCTTCGTGATTGCCGCTCATTAGGACGCTCGGGACTTCCCAGCCGCGGAAGGATTGCGGGCGCGTGTAGTGGGGATAGTCGAGCAAGGCACGCGGCGCGGGGGATCGGCGATCCGCGGCGCGGTTCGGCGGCTGTGGCCAGCTTGGCTCGATCGCCGGGCCGAGGCTCGGACCTTCGATCTCGCTGAAGGATTCGTTTACGGTGGAATCCTCGTTGCCCAGGGCGCCGGGGAGCAGGCGCGTGACTGCGTCTAGGATCATCATCGAAGGCAGCTCGCCGCCGGAGAGAACGAAATCGCCGACGGAAATTTCGTCGGTGGCGAGATGCTGGGCGACGCGCTCGTCCACGCCCTCGTAGCGCCCGCAGAGGAGGACGAGGCGGTCGAGCGAGGCAAAGCGGCGCGCGGTTTCCTGACGGAGAGGCTTTCCGGAGGCGGAGAGCAGGACGATCGCCGCTCGCCCGGGATCGGCCGAGCCGCCGGCGCCGCGCGCGTCCACCGGCCCGAGCAGGGACTCGACGGCTTCAAAGAGCGGCTCGGGCTTCATCACCATTCCCTCGCCGCCGCCGAAGGGGCGGTCGTCGGTGGTGCGATGGCGGTCGTGGGCAAAGGCGCGGAGATCGTGGACGTTGGCTTCGATCAGGCCCGTTTCTTTGGCGCGGCGCACGATGCCGTAATCGAGCGGGCCCGCGAAGAACTGCGGGAATATCGTGATCAGATCGAATCTCATTATCGGAATCGCGCCAGTTTACGCCATTTAGCGATCAAGAATCCCAATAGAGGGCGAGAAGACCTTCTGGTAAGGCGACCTCAATTTGCCGGCCGGCGACATCAATTTTAACGCAGATTGCGTCGGCAAGCGGGAGGAGCCATTCGCCGCGCGGCGAATCCACCGCGAGCAGCGGCGTGCCCGCCGGGGCTTCGCCGGTTGTCTGCACGTCACACACGCGCCCTAGCGGCTCGCCCGCTTTTGTGCGGACCTCGCAGCCGATCAGGTCGGTGACGTAGTAGCGGCCCGCTCCCAGCGGCATCCGGTCTGCCAGCGGGACCTGGATTTCCACGCCGCGCAGGCGCTCGGCGTCCGAAATCGAATCCGAGCCTTGGAAATGAAAAATGGCCTGGCCGCCGCGGCTTTGGCTGAGCCAGCAGGAACGAACCGCTACTTTCCGAGGGTTCGGCCCCCCGGCGGACAGGTGAACCTCTTTCAGGTTGCGCAGCCGCTCGGGGAAGTCCGTCAGGATTTCGGCCGCCACTTCGCCGCGCCGACCGTGGGGCCGCAGAATGCGCGCCAGCGTGAGCCAAGTTGCGTGCTTTTGGTCAGCCATGTTGAGCTTTCAGGTTCTGCCGATACTACTCTAAGGATACGGGGTTAACGGCTACGCTACATATTTGGGCCGTAGGCCATCGGTACCATTTATTGGAACGCTGGTCCTAGTACACTGGCTTTTAGCGGTGGCAGATGGCGACCCTTTCCGGTGATTTAACAGTGCCAACCGATGCTACAATGCACGAGGCCCGGGCGTTTGTCCGGAGCCTTAACGTCCTGCTTAAGTACGCACGGCTCTATGGCTTAGAACATACCCGTTCCGCCAATCAATTCGATGCCGCGTGGGACGAATTGCAGCAGGCCGCGCGGGCGGCTGGCGCTGCGGGGTTGCTGCTCGGCGCCTCCGAATCGCAGCTTCTGCTGGATGGCGTGCCGCTGGAATCCACTCCCGCAGAACGCAGCTTCGCCAATCTGCTGAATACTTCCGGGGTAGCCAGCATTTGCTTCCGTCCCACAGTTGAGCGCGAAGAATTCGCCAATCTGATTCGCGCCTTCATGGAGACAGGGCCGAGGGCCGGCAGCCTGGCCGACCGGCTTGAGAAGTACTTCGGCAAGGAGAATTCCTCAGGCATCCGCGTCAATGAGATTCGATTTGTGGCGGAAGACGCCTCCTACACGGAGGCCCGCGTGGCCGCCCAGCTTACCATCAAGACCCTGGGCGCCGACGCCGAACATCTGCAGGATTGGTTTCGCAGCCCGGAAAAGATGATTCAGTTGATCGCGCTGGCGGAGGGGGCGCACGGCGGTTCGGGTCCCGCGGGCGTTACGGGGATGGAAGGGCCGGCGCAAAATGATTCGTCCGAGGGCGGCGGGGGTTACTACGGCGCGTCCACGGAGGGCGTCGTTCCAGGCGGGGCAGCCGTCTTCGAGAGCGGATTAGGCAGCGCACTCTTCAGCGTGGCCACGGGCGGCGGGGCTACCGGCAGTCCGATTGCGGGCGGCGCTAGCGCGGTCGCGGCGAACGTAGCGCCTCTCGAGGAAGCCGAGCTTCATAGCGTTTTGCGGCTCCTCTCGCAATTCGGGGAAGCGTCGCAGGGGCAGGGCAGCGAGCCGCTAGATCCGACCATCTGGCGCCAGAAACTGGGGCTGCTGCCGCAGAACGCGCAGATCAGCCTGCGCCAGGCGCTTGCGGGGGTAGTGGCGCAATCCCCATCGGCGCGAATTGATGAAGCGATGCTGCTGCGCTTGGCCGAAGATCTTGCCATCCGCTTCGCGCTCGAGCGCTATCGGCGCGGCGAAGTTCGCGTGAATGCGGTGCGGCAGATGTTCGATCGCATGGGCCATGAGCTCGATACCTTGCGCAAATTGCTGAAGGCGCGCGAGGACAAAATGGAGCGCGCGGGGCTTTCCGTGGAATCCCATGCCGACGTGCTGGACCGGCAGTTCTGGGCGGCGGTGCCGGAATCCGGCAAGCGCGAGGTGCTGAACTCGAGCGA
>Ga0134126_10008582_pt1 | contig 12852 bp, 12 predicted proteins | sample KB31752_FD_96881 | JGI IMG/M metagenome (GOLD analysis project Ga0134126, IMG submission 96881) | Terrestrial soil microbial communities with excess Nitrogen fertilizer from Kellogg Biological Station, Michigan, USA - KB3-175-2 | ecosystem: Environmental > Terrestrial > Soil > Unclassified ...
ATCGAGCGGGCGAAGCTCGGGAAGTCCTTGCGGGTGTCGAGCCACCCCCTGATGTCGTCCGCCAGCTTGGTCTGCAGGAGGTAGAGGTGGCGGGTCTCGCGCACCTCCAGGTTCCGCGAGCCGGAGACCGCCGAGTAGGGCTCGATCAGGTCGATCGGATCGAGCAAGCGCCCGCAGTTGTCGCACTGGTCGCCGCGCGCCTTCGGATAGCCGCAGTGCGGGCAGGTCCCCTCGATGTAGCGGTCGGGCAGGAAGCGCTTGTCGTCGACCGAGTAGACCAGCTTGTCGGTCCGCTCCTCGATGAAGCCGTTGTCCTCCAGCACGTCGGCGAAGTGCTGGGTGAGCCGGGCGTTCTGCGGGCTCGACGAGCGGCCGAACCAGTCCCACGAGAGGCCGTACGCGGCGCCCACGTCGTACTGCAGTCGGTGCTGCTCCTCGCAGTAGGTGAAGACGTCCTGGTGCGCGGCGGCGGCCGCCAGCTCGGCGGGCGTGCCGTGCTCGTCGGTGGCGCAGATGGCGAGCACCTCGTGCCCGCGCGAGCGCTGGAACCGCGCGTAGACGTCGGCCGGCAACAGCGAGCCGGCCAGGTTGCCGAGATGCTTGATCCCGTTGATGTACGGCAGGGCCGAGGTGATGAGTATGCGGGCCATGATCGGGGTCCCCTAGACGATTGAACGCCGTGCGTCCCTCCCCGATCGCCATCGATCGCGAGAAGAACCGGGCCGCAGGGGCCGGATGAGGGGAGCCGGGTAGCTTAGGCGCGTGGAACCAGCCGGATGGGAAAGCCCCTCACCCGTTCGGCATTCGCTCGCTGGTCCGGCGCGTCGTCATGGCGGGGCTGACATAGGGCCTTCGGCGCCGCTCGCCAAGGCCTCGTCTTCCAGCTCCTCCAGCGTCTTGCCGTCGGCGCCGCGCAGCGCCCAGCCGCCGCGGCGCTTCAGGTAGAGCAGGTAGTACGCCGCCGAGACCGCCATGACGGCCGCGTTGGCGATGAGGCCGGGGCGGCCCTCGGCGGGGTCCAGCGCCGCGGCGAAGAGCGCGCCGGCGATGCCGACCAGCGCGGCGATCGGCCAGAGCGGATAGAGCGGCATCCGGTAGTGCCCGACCGCCGTCGTGCCGTTCATCCGCCCGGCGATCACCGCGATCGAGACGCCCGCGTACAGCAGCGCGATGTTGGCGCCTGAGAGGATCACCAGCTGCTCGAGCGGGATGAAGCAGCAGGCGAGCGTCACCGCGCCCATCACCAGCGAGGCGATCCAGGGCGAGTGGAAACGCGGATGCACGGCCGCGGCCCAGCGGTTCAGCGGGCCCGGCCAGACGCCGTCGCGCCCCGAGCAGAACAGTTGCCGCGCGTTGATGAGGCCGATGGCGATCATCGCGTTGACGATTGCGAACGCGACCCCGAGGCTGACCACCTGGTCGACCAGCTTGCCGCCGGTGGCGAGCAGGAAGGCGGGGAACGGCGCCTCGGCGCTCAGCACGGCCTGGAGGTCCGGCGCGCCCATCAGCACCGCCAGGATCGGCAGGAACTCGGCCGCCGCGCCGACCGCCAGCGAGCCGAAGATCACCCACGCCACCTTGGTGCGCGCCTCGTACATCTCCTCGCCGAAGTAGCAGGCGCCGCCGTAGCCGTTGTAGGCGTAGATCGCGCCGGTCATGCCGAGCCCGATGGCCGCCCAGGTCACCGGCGCCAGCCCCCCCGCCGCGGTCGGCGCGACCGGCCGCAGGGTCAGCTCGACCAGCGGATTGTGGGCGTGGATGAAGCCCAGGGCCGTCATCACCGCCAGCGCGCCCAGCTCCACCAGCAGGAAGACGCCGGTGATCTTGGCGTTGAGGCGCACGTTGAGCACGCCGACCAGCGCCGTCCCCACCGTCACCGCCAGCGCCACCGGAACCGCCGGCAGGCCGGGGATCGCCACAGCCAGGTAGTCGGCCAGGCCCAGCGCGGTCACCGCCTGGCTGACCGGCGTGCCGAAGAGGTTCAGGCCGAGCGCCATGAAGCCCCACGTCGGCCCCATCGTGCGCCCCATCATCGTGTATTCGGCGCCGGTGATCGGAAACGCGCTGGAGAGCTCGGCGTAGACGAAGGCCGTCATCAGCGCCAAGAGGCCCGCCGCCAGGAAACAGACGATGGCCCCGGTCCCCGCCTGCTGGATCACCTGCTGGCCGATCACGAACACCGACGCCGCCGGCGTGATCGCCGAGATGGTGATCAGCAGATTCCCCACGTGCCGCATGCTGCGCCCGAGCGGCCGGTGCGCGTGATGGTGCGGCGCGTGGTGGGACGAGTCGGGCAAGCTCACGGGCCAGCTTTGCCAAGCCGAAGCCGCCGCAACAAGACCGCGGATCGCGCCGGCAGGCGGCCGCTCAGCCGGCCAGCGCCACTCGGCTCGACCTACTTGAGCTGGCTGTCCTTGCTGGCGCGCCGGTTGATCGTCGAGTGTTCGACATGGCGGTCGCGGTCGGACTGGCAGGCGGTGCAGGTGGTGACGCCGGGCAGCGCCTGGCGGCGGGCCGCCGGGATCGCCTCGCCGCAGTCGACGCACTCCAGCGTGCCCTCGCCTTGCGGCAGCCGCGCGCGGGCGCTCTGCACGCCATCCGTGATGGTGTCCTGGATTTGATCCCCCACCGCCCCTTCGCTCGCCCAACCCGTCGCCATTTCTTCCGCAACGCTCCTCTCGCCTGGCTTGTCACATAGGACGCCCGCCCCGCCCGCCAAGCGGCGGCCGCCCATGCGTCTGGGGCGGCATGCCAGGCGAACACCGAGAACGCGCGTTGCCGCGAAACACCCCGCGATGGCATAACCCGCCGTCAGCGCCGGTTTAGCTCAGCTGGTAGAGCAGCGGTTTTGTAAACCGAAGGTCGGGGGTTCGAGTCCCTCAACCGGCGCCAAGCCTGGCGAGTCCGCGGCGACGCCGCCTCAGCCCGGCGCGCCGACACGCAGGCCGTAGAAGTCGGCGATGCCGGTCAGGAGGAACTGCATGCCGATGCAGATCAAGAGGAAGCCGAAGATGCGGGTCATCGAGTCGATGCCGCCGCGCCCCAGGAAGCGGACCATCAAGCCCGCCAGCCGCAGCACCACGTAGGAGAACACCAGCGTCGCGGCCATCCCCGCGATCACGGCTGCGTAGGCCAGCGGCCAATCGCTCGGCCGCGCGCTGCGGATCTGCGCGGCGGCGCTCATCACCACGGCGATCGAGCCGGGCCCGGCCAGGCTCGGCATGGCCAGCGGACTGAATGCGACGTCCTGGTCGGGCGCGGCGGCGGACGCGCCGTCGTCCGCCGCCGCCTTGGGGACCGGAAACAGCATGCGGAACCCGATCGCCATGATGATCAGCCCGCCGGCGGCGCGGATGCCCGGGATCGAGATGCCGAAGAAGTCGACGATCGCCGCGCCCGCCAGCAGGAAGACCACCAGGATGGCGAAGGCGTAGACGCAGGCCATCAGCGCCTGGGCCTTGCGCCGGCGCGGCTCGAAGTTCGCGGTCAGCGACACGAAGAGCGGCGCGGTGCTGAACGGGTTCATGATCGGCAACAGCGCGCCGACCGTCAGCAAGATGGCGTCGACAAAGGCCTGGATGAGCTCGTCTCCGCGCGAGGGCCGCCTGCACGGGGGACGCGCGGGACGGGGCGCCGATGCGAGCCGAGGGCGAGGCGCCGAGCCATCCGGTCGAGCCCTCGCCGGTCCTGACGTCGACTACCCGGTCCCGGCCAAGCCGGCGCTCACTCCGCCGCGGCGGCGGGTTCCGGCTCGGCCAGGTCGAAGCGGCCCTTCGGGTGGCCGAAGCGGCGGGTCATCACCGCGTCGAACGGCAGCGCGGCGGGCGTCACGATCAGGCCGGAGCGGACGCGGTAGGCCTCCGGATGCAGCGGCCACGCGGGCGCCCGCCCCGCCTCCAGCTCGGCCGCGGCCTTCAGCATCAGCGACCGGAATCTGACCACGCCGAGGTCGGTCGGGCCCAGCATCTCGCGCGTGCGGTCGTGGATCAGGCCCTGGCTGTCCTGGATCGCCGCGTCCTGCTCGGAGATGCCCTTTATCCCGGTGAAGCTCTCGCGCTTCTGCAGGTCGCGGTCGATCAGGTAGTCGTTCGCGCGCCGCCGCAGCGGCACATAGTCGGCGTCGACCTCGGAATGCACCGCGCCGCCGCTCGCATAGGCCGCCCGCTCGCCCTCGCTCAGCGGCCGGTCCGGGTTCCAGCTGTAGGTGAAGATCCAGCAGCTGGTGTCGTCGATCGGGACCCAGGTCTGGCCGTGGTTGGTCTGGCCGGCCATGCCGCCGGGCGCCAGGCTGTGGTTCGGCATCAGCCACTGCGCCACGCGCCAGTAGCTGTCGCCGGGACCTGCATGCCGGCAGCCGGCCAGCACCAGCCCCGCCTCGTGCTCGACCACCGTGTAGCGGGGCGCCACGTCATCGGCCATCCAGCGCACCTGCTCGGCGTAGCCGGGCGGCAGCCGCGCCATCGCCTCTTCCCCGACCGGCGCGTGCAGGAACGAGAAGTGGGCGGTGTCGATCGCCCCCTCCGCCGCCTGCGCCCAGTTGCACTCCTGCAGCTTCTTGGAGACGTAGCGGTGCTCGGGGCCCACCAGCGCGAACTCCAGCTCCGGCAGCGGCGGCATCGCCTCGGCCGGGCCGAGATAGGCCCAGACGCACTCGCCCCACTCCTGCGTCGGATAGGCGACGATGCCGGCCCGCGCGCGCAGGTGCTCGTAGGTCGGCGCATCGGCGGCCATGGTCGGGATCTCGAGGCACCTGCCGCCGACGTCGAACTTCCAGCCGTGGAAGGCGCAGCGGATGCCGCCGGCCTCGTTGCGCCCGAAGTAGAGGTTGGCGCCGCGGTGCGGGCAGCGCGGCTCGACGAGGCCCACCTTGCCGGCGTTGTCGCGGAAGGCGATCAGGTCCTCGCCCATCAGCCGCACCCGCACCGGCGGCCCCTCCGGCTCGGGCAGCTCGCGCGAGAGCAGCACCGGAACCCAGAACCGCCGGAACAGCGCGCCCATCGCTGTCCCCGGCCCGGTGCGGGTCAGCGTCTCGTTCTGCGCCTTCGTCAACATCGCCGTCCCTTCCGGTTCGCCGTGCGTGGCGCGAGCTTATGCCGAGCGCACGCCCGCGCAACTACGCGATGACTGGCGGCGGCCGGTCCACGCGGGCCGAGCGGAACGGCGTCAGCGCCAGGGCCAGCGGCACGAGGCCGAAGCCCAGCGCCACCAGCCAGAGCATCGGGCGGTAGCCGATGGCGTCGGCCGCCAGCCCGCCCAGCGGCGCGGCGAACACCAGCATCGCGCGGTTGATCGAGCGCATGGTGGCGTTGGTCCGCCCCTGCAGGCGGTCCGGCGTCACCACCTGGCGGTAGGCCAGCTCGTTGGCGTTCTCGGCTCCGATCGAGAGGCCGAACACCAGTCGCGAGGCCGCGACCAGCGCGACGCCCGCCCAGCCCGGCGCCGCCAGCGCCAGGAGCACATAGGCGAGCGGCGTCAGCACGCGGCAGCCGATCACCACCCGCCCGGCCCCGAACCGCGCGCCCAGCCGCGTCGCCATCAGGCTGCCGGCGAGACCGCCGACCCCGACCGCCGACAGCGCCACCCCGAACAGCGCCGGGCTGAGCCGCAGCGTCTGCAGCATGAAGGGCGCCTGCACCGCGCCCGCCACCCCGTTGACGATGAACCAGGCGTGCGTCGACAGCGCCAGCGGCGCCAGGGTCGGGTGCCGGTAGACCCAGCGCAGGCCCTCGGCCACCTCGCGGCCGAACGCCCGCTCGGCCGGCCTGGCTTGCGCCACCGGCTCGTCGATCCGCACGCTGAGCAGCATCAGTCCCGAGAACAGGTACGAGACCGCGTCGGCGACCACCGCCCAAGGCGCGCCCACCAGGCTCACCAGCACGCCCGCCAGCGCCGGGCCGGAGGTCTGCGCCACCGCCGAGCTCTGGTCGAGCCGGGCGTGCGCCCGCGTCAGCAGCGGCGTCGGAACGAGGCGCGGGACCAGCGACTGCGCCGCCGCATCACCCGCCAGCGAGAACAGGCCGAACGCCGCCATGAAGGCCGCCAGCCCCCAGATCGACAGCCGCCCGCTCAGCGCCAGCAGCGGCACGAGCAGCAGCAGCGCGCCCCGCGCGAAGTCGGCCGCGATGCAGACCGACCGGCGCCGCACCCGGTCCACGAACACGCCCGCCACCACCCCGAACAGCATGTAGGGCAGCCAGCGCGCGCCGGTGATCAGCCCGACCTCGGCCGCCTTGCCGTGCAGGTCCACCACCACCAGCACCTGGATCGCCAGCGCGGTGATGTAGGTCCCGAACTCCGAGACCGACGAAGCCCACCAGAACCGCCAGTACGCGGCGTTCCCCCTCAGCCCGGCCTCTGCCGCGTCCGCCATGCTCCCCTCGGTGCGATGTCACCCATAGAGTGCGGCGCGGCGGACGTCAGCATGCGGCGCGCTTGCGGACCCGGCGCGCCAGACACTGTCAGCCGTCAGGAGCGCTTCGCCATGAAGGCCAGGATCAGCGCGGCGATCTCATCGGTCTGTTCGTCGAGCGCGAAGTGGCCGGCATCCAGCAGGTGGATCTCGGCGTCCGGCAGGTCGCGCCGGAAGGCCGTCGCGCCGGCGGCGACGAAGGACGGATCGTTGGCGCCCCAGGCCACCAGCGTCGGCGGCTGGCGTGCGCGGAGCCACGCCTGCCACGCCGGATAGGCCGCGACGTTGGTCCGGTAGTCATAGAGCAGCGCCGCCTGGATCTCGCGCTGGCCAGGCTTCGACAGGTGCGCGAACTCGTCCGTCCAGGTATCTGGATTATAGCGCTCCGGATGCGACGTCCCGAGCGTATGACGCTGCTCGGTGGCCTCGAACGAGAGGAAGGCGTCGACCACCTCGGGGTGCGCGTCCGGGTCAGCCCAGTATTGCGCGATCGCGCGCCATTTCGCCCCCAGTCCTTCCCCGTAGACGTTGCCGTTCTGGGTGATCAGCGCCTGCAGCCGCTCCGGCTGCGCCAGCACCATGCGAATGCCGACCGGCGCGCCGTAGTCGTGGATGTAGAGCGTGTAGGTCTCGACCTGCAGCGCGGCCAGCAGGCCGGCCGTGGTCTCGGCCAGATGGTCGAAGGTGTAGTGATAATCGGCTGGCGGCGGCGCGTCGCTGTGCCCAAAGCCCGGGAAGTCCGGCGCGATCAGGTGGTAGCGGGTGGCCAGGAGCGGGATCAGCGTGTCGAACTCCCGCGACGACGACGGGAAGCCGTGCAGCAGCACGATCGTCGGCGCATCCTTCGGCCCCGCCTCCCGGTAGAACACCCCGACCCCGTCGACGCGGGTCCGATGGTAGGTGGTCGTGGCCGTGGTCGAGGCGATCATCGGGCTTCTCAGGTGGCTGGCTGCGCTCTCCGGACGCGCGCGCCGAGGCGCTGGCGCAGTGCGTAGATCGCCATCAGCGCCACGAGGCTCACCACGCCCAGCCCCGGCGGCGCGCGCCGCGATCGATGGGCGTGACGGCGTTCATGGCAGGCGTCTCCCAGGTGAGCGGTTGCCAATCTTCACCAATGCAGCAGGAATTCCAGCCGAGTAATTCTCTACGGCTTGCCGGGCGGCGCTGACCGCGGCGGCGCCTCGCGCGCCGGCGCCGGCGTCCTCAGCCAGGCGATGAACGCGGCGTGGGCGCGCGCGGTGGCGGCGGGATCGAACCTGAAGGTCGAGTCCGCCGACTTGACCCGCTCGTCGAAGGCGTGCGTCACGCCCGGAACCATTACCGTCTCGACTGTCGAACCAGCCTGGCGCGCGCGGTCCAGCATCGGCTGGCAGCCCGCCGCGTCCTGCACCGTGTCGTGCTCGGCGAACACGACGCGCACGCCGCCCCGCCACGTCCAGTCCCGCCGGCCGCCCTGCGAGGGGAACCCGCACCACGGGTAGGTGAAGTAGACGGCCTCGACGTCGGCCATCGTCCTCGCGAAGCTGCCGTCGCCCGGGTCGGGCAGCGTGACCAGGTCGCCGACCGCCCAGCCGCCGTGGCTCCAGGAGGCGATGCGCAGGCGCCGATGGTCGATCCGCGGATCGGCCTCCAGCAGGTCGAGGCCGGCCAGCACGTCGGCGGCGCGGCGGTAGCCCTGCAGCAGCATCCCCGTGCACACCCGCCGCCGGGCCCAGGGCGCCTCCCATCCGCGCGGCGCATAGCTGTCGAGGACGGCGGCCGCCCATCCGGCCTCCACCGCCGAGCGGGCGTATTCGTCCATGATCGGGTTCGGCCCCCGCTCGCCGTGCAGCCCGCCGCACCCGTGCACGAGCAGCACGGTCGGGAACGGCCCGGTCCCGGGCGGAGTCACCAGCTCCAGCCCCGAGGCCAGCAGCCGGGCGTGGCTGGCGCGCGCTGGGCCTGCGAGGAACGCGGGATGTCGGATGTACCGGTCGTAAGTGACCGCCGCCGCGCCCGCCGCGAGCAGCAGCGCCAGCCCGAGCGCCGCCAGCATCCACTTGCGCACGGTCCGCATGGACCGGCGCTAGGGCGTGTGCGCCCGCAGGAACCCCACCACGCGCCGCTGCTGTTCGGCCAGGTGATCGGGCCCGCGCCAGTCGTTCAGCACCTCCACGTTCGGCAGCAGCTCGGCCAGTTCGGCGCTGGTCTCGGCCGGATGCGGCGTGTCGGAGCCCGGCAACAGGAACGACGGGGTCGCACAGCCGCGCACGAACGCCCGGTCCGCACAGAACACGAAGTCGCCGCCCCACATGTTGCGCCCAAACCCGGCGAGGTCGGCCTCGCTCACCTCAGGCCGCGCCTCGCGGATCTCGCGGCTCCAGTCGGCGTGCATGGTCTGGAAGAAGTCCGGGTGCTGGGAATTGAGCCCGATCGGGTTCTGCAGCACCTGCGCGACCACCCGGTCCGGCGCGGTCCTGGTCGCCATCATGCAGAAGCTGCCACCGATGCAGCCGCCCAGCACGTGGAAGCGCGTAAAGCCCAGGTGGTCCATCAGCGCCAGGTGGTCGGCCGCATAGGTGTGCCAGCCGTGGTCGGCCTTGATGTCGGCCCTCGACTTGCCGGCATTGCGCTGGTCCATGGCGATCGCGGTGAACCCCGCCGCCGGCAGCGCCTGCGTCCAGTCCACCCACGGCCTCGCCGGCCCCTCGGCCGGGCTGCGCCAGAACCCCATCGATGAGCGCAGGCCGCCGGGCGCGAACAGCAGCACCGGAAAACCCTCGCCAAACGTCAGGTAGTTGATCTCGCCGTCCGGTCGCTGGAGCAGGGGCATCGGCGGGTCTCCTTTTCGGGCGCCGGTCGGTCGCCGCGAGCGATCCTAGCCGCGCCTTCGCGCGATGTCCTCAGACCCGGGCGGCGCGCACGATCGGGATCGTCGGGTCCAGCATCTGGCCCTTGAAGACGCCCTCGCCCTTGGTCGGCGAGACCGGCGCCGTCCAGATCTTGGCGACGACGTCCATCCCCTGCGTCACCCGCCCAAATGCCGCGAAGCCCAGGTTGTCGCCGCTCGCCGCGGGGTTGGCGTCCAGCTGGGTGTTGTCGCCGATGCAGATGAAGAACTCCGACGCCGCCGAGCCGGGCGCATAGCGCGCCATCGAGATCACCCCGTCGGTATGGCGCAGGCCGGTCTGCGTCGTGCTCTCGTGCGCGATCGGCGGCAGCGCCCGCTCCGGATGGCTGCCGGAGAGCCCTCCCTGGATCAGGCCCTCGTTGGAGACGCCCTCGTAGTGGGCCGCCCAGTAGAACGCCGCGCCGTCGAGCAGCTTCTGATCGACGTAGCGAAGGAAGTTGCCGGCGGTGATCGGCGCCTTGTCGGCGCTGAGCTCCAGCACGATCGCCCCGAGGCCGGTGACCAGCTGCACGCTCACCACGCCCGCGACCCCACCTGGGGCCGACGCCTGGCCGAACGCCCGCCCCGCCGCGAAGGCCGCCGCCGTCGCCAGAAATCCCCGCCGCCGCATCGGTCCCCCTCGAGAAAGCCCCCCTCCCAGCGACCGTAGCCTCGCCGCCCGGTCCGAGAAAGAGGTCGTCCCTTGCACGTCCATCGCCCGGCCGCCTAAGCCGGAAGCCGAAACAATCAGAGGAAGGAAGCACCGGTGGGGAAACTGGAAGGGCGCACGGCGCTGGTGACGGGCGGCAGCCGCGGGATCGGGCGGGCGGTGGTGCTCCGCTTCGCCGGCGAAGGCGCGAACGTGGCGATCAACTACGCCGGCAACGAAGCGGCCGCCCGCGAGACGGCGGACGAAGTCCGCGCGCTCGGTGTCCGCGCCGAGATCTACCAGGCCGACGTCGCCGACCAGGGCGCCGTGCAGGCGATGTGCGAGCGCGCGATCGCCGACTTCGGCCAGATCGACGCGCTGATCAACAACGCCGGCCTCGGCTCCAGCCACGTCGACCGCCCCACCATCACCGGCGCCAGCGACGCGCAGTACCAGCTGCTGATGGGCGTCAACCTCTGGGGCCCGATCCACCTCTGCCGCGCGCTGGTCCCGCACATGCGCCAGGCGGAGCGCAGCGACGTGATCATGGTCTCGTCGGTCGCCGCCCAGTCGATGGGCGCGCGGATGGGGCTCTACTCGATCACCAAGGCCGGGGTGGAGGCGCTCGCCCACACCCTCGCCAAGGAGGAGCGCGCCAACGGCATGCGGGTGAACATCGTCGCCCCCGGCCTCGTCGACACCGACATGGGCCGCAAGCTGATGTCCACCTTCGGCGTCGCCAACATCCGCGACCGCGACGCCGCCGCCCCGTTCGGCTTCGTCTGCACCCCCGACGACATCGCCGCCACCATCGCCTTCCTCTGCTCCGAGGACGCCCGCTACATCACCAACGAGCGCATCACCGTGAGCGGTGGCGGGTTCTGAGGCCGCTCAGGTGACCGGGATCACCCGGCCGCTGCCGAGCTCGTAGTAGCCGGCGGCGATCTTCAGCTCGCCCCTGGCGATGTGCTCGGCCAGCACCGGCGAGGCCTTGGCGAGCATGGCCGCCTGGAGCTTGGCGTTGAGCTTGGCGGTGGCCGCCGGATCGCCGCCGCCCTGCGCCACCGCCGCCTGCAGCGGCGCATAGAGCGCGCTGATCTGGCCGGGGACCGCCTCGCCGGCGATGGCGGCCTTGACCGCGCCGCAGTTCTGGTGGGCGAGCACCAGGATCGCCGGCACGTGCAGCTCGGCGACGCCGTACTCCAGCGAGGCGATCGTCTCGGTGTTGGCGACGTTGCCGGCCACGCGCGTGACGAAGATCGACCCGATGCTCTCGTCGAACACGATCTCCACCGGCACGCGGCTGTCGGCGCACGACAGCACCGCGGCGAACGGCGCCTGCCCGTCGACGGTCTGCGCCCTCAGCTTCGCCAGGTTGAGCTTGAACGAGGTCATGTCGCCCTTGGCGTAGCGCTCGTTGCCGGCCGCCAGCCGCGCCAGCGCCGCGTCGGGGCTGAGCTTCTCCTCGGCCCGCGCCACGCTGGGCAGGAAGGCCGGCACGGCGGCAAGGCTGGCGGCCGCGCCCAGCGCCAGGAACGCCCGCCTCGGCAGCCCGGCGCCCGCCGCCTCGCAGGCCCCGCACCCGCAGCCGAACGACATCGCATGCGCGCGCGCCTCACGCGCGGACAGGAATTGGACGTTGGTCATGATCGCACCCCGTCGCAGCCAGCTAGAGGCGACTATCGCGCACTTTCGCGCCTTAGGCGACTCTCGGGGCGCGGCTACTTCGACCGGGCCGCGTCGGCCAGCTCTTTGGCGAGCGCCAGTGGCTCCATCGCCGCGCGCGCCCGGCAGCCCGGCGGCTCGCTGTAGGTGCGATGCGCCGGCGCGTTGTGCTCGATCCTGAGGCACGCCTCGCGGGCCGCGTCCTGGATGCGCTGGCGCAGCTTCGCGTAGTCCTCGGGCTTGGAGAGATCGAGGTCGGCGAAGCTCACCGGCGTCGTCGTGCTGGCGACTTCCCAGCGGCCCGGGCCGGACGTCCCTTCGCGCCGCCAGACCTCGGGGGCGATCACGGTGATCTCCTGGGCCTCGGCCGGCGCGGCCGCCGGCTGCGCCATCGCGGCGTGGCTGAACACCATCGCGCCGCAGAACATCGCGCCGATCACGGCGGCGGTCCAAACCGGTGTGCGGATATCCGGGGTCGCCATCCCATTGCCTCCCAAGCCAGAACATTCCAGGTTGCGTGGCTCACGAGTGACACGGATGGGTCCTGCGGCGCATCGGGGGTTTCCCTGATGAACCTCGCCGCCCCCACCGGGCGAGCGCGGGTCCCAGCCTGGGGATTTGCCGGAGACGCCACGTCAGCTTGCGGCGTGTCGCCATGCGTTGCGCCGCCGCCGCCCAAGTGAGCGCTTCAGGCCAGCGCGCTGACCGTCCAGGTGGCGTTCTGCACGCGCGGGTCGCGCTCCAGCTCGACCACCAGCGCGTCGAGCTCGGCCGGTTCGGCGCTGGTCTGAACCAGCGTGGCGGCCAGCTCCACCGCCTCGTCGCTCTCCGACAGCGTCTCGATCTCCTGGATAGGATAGTGGCGCGCCGTCAGCGCCTGGTAGAGCAGCTCGCGCGCCTCGGAGACGTCGCCCGGCTCGCTGGTCACCGTCACCTGGTAGAGCGCCTCGGCCCCGCCGCCGGCCAGCGGGCGGCGGTTGATCGCGTCGACCAGCGGCCGCAGCAGCGTGTTGCCGCCCAGCACGAACACCGTCACCGCCGCCGCCTCGGCGAAGAGGCCGGCGCCGGCGCAGGCGCCCACCGCCGCGGTCGCCCACAGCGTCGCGGCGGTGTTCAGGCCGCGCACCTGCAGCCCCTCCTTCATGATCACGCCGGCGCCCAGGAAGCCGATGCCGCTGACCACGTAGGCGATGATCTGCATCCGGCCGGGGTCGCCGAACAGGCGCCCCCCCAGGTGCACGAACGCCGCCGCGCCGACCG
>Ga0134126_10008585_pt1 | contig 12851 bp, 5 predicted proteins | sample KB31752_FD_96881 | JGI IMG/M metagenome (GOLD analysis project Ga0134126, IMG submission 96881) | Terrestrial soil microbial communities with excess Nitrogen fertilizer from Kellogg Biological Station, Michigan, USA - KB3-175-2 | ecosystem: Environmental > Terrestrial > Soil > Unclassified ...
GCGCGAAACGGCGCGCGAGCACCGAACGCTCGCACTCGAAGTGGATCCGGACGGCGCGTTCGTCGAGCAGCATGCGCGATGGCTCCACTGCGCGAGCGGCTTCAATTCGGTGGCACACTGGGGTTCCGGGCCGCGCATGGTGAACATGCCGGCGCGCATGGTCACGGGCTACGCGATGGACCCCATCGTCGGCGGGACGCACGTGATGTGGGCGTATGACAAGACGCAGCGGCGATTCACGTTCGATGCGTTCTTCGCGCGTCTCAACGCGTTTGCGATTCCCGAAGACACGTTAGGCGCGCTGCTCGCGCCGATCGGCGGCCGCGATCTCGTCGCGGCGGCCAAGCGGGCCGTGCGCGACGTCTACGAATCGTACTCCGACGTCGAATCGCAGCGCGCCTGGTGCTTCGACGTGCACCACCGCCAACGGCTGCACGTCGGCACGTCCCCGTGGCTCTTCTCGTTCGGCATCTGGCCCGTCCAACCGGCGATCGACATGCGCGTGCTCGAGGTGGCCGGCGGCCTGCCCATCGGCACGTTGGCCGAGCGACGGGCGCAGGACGCAATCATCATCAAACGCTTCCCGAAGCTCGCCGAGCTGCCGTTGGACCGGAACAACTACGATACCACGCCGCTCGCGCCGCGCGCACGGTACGTGGCGCTCCAGTCAGTTAGGCAGCGGCTCGCCCGGCTGCGGCCGGCGGCCGGCGCGGGCGAACGGGGCGCCGAACGCCGCTTCTACTATAGACTGTACGACGTGAACGGCAGGGGCTGGCGCGCCGCGCGCCGATTGGCGGAACCGCATCGCGATGCGCTCGACGGCATTGTCGATCGCGCCCAACTGGATGCGTGTCTCCCGCCGCCCGATCAGGACCTCGCGATGCGCGACGGCATCGTGGACGCTTCGGGCTCCAAGCTGCTCGTCGGATTGACGCTCTGGGCGCGGGATCCCGCGCACTGAAACACGCGCGCACGCGCCACGTAAGCGTACGAGTAGGAGGCGTTCATGTCCGGCGTAGCAATCGCTTAGCAAGGCTACGCATCTCGCGAGGCGGCGAGAGCATCGGCGCCCAAAAACCCAAGAAAACCGTGGACATTCTCCGCGCTCGTTCGCTCCCCTCGCGAACGTGGTGATGTCGCGTCGACAGAAATGTCGATTTTGCCATCTCTCGAACGTCGATCATCGAGAGGGGCGGCCAAACTGCGTGTCTCAATACGGTCACGCACGCGCGGCAACGTCCGATTTCAGTCAAAACGCGCGGCGTGGGGAAAAAATTCTCCCGATCTTGGAACCGCGCGAGCCGGAGCGCTGTTTGAGGTATCAACGCACATCGCACTCAGGGACTTCCGAGTATGCACACAGCAGCCGAATCTCAGTCGTCGGGCGCATCGGGCACATCGCGCTCGCGCCGTACCTGGATCATCGCCGCTTCCGGCGTCGCGATTCTCGCGACGATTGCAGCGGGCCGCGCGATCACGGGACACGGATCGCCACAACCGTCGGCGCCGCCCGCGCCTCAAGTGACTGTCGCCGCGGCCATTGGGCGGCCGGTCACCGATTGGGATGAATTCACCGGTCATCTCGAATCGGTCGACATGGTGGACGTACGCCCACGCGTGTCCGGATACGTCGAACGCGTCGCCTTCACCGAGGGCGCGATGGTACACAAGGGGGATGTCCTCTTCGTGATCGACCAACGGCCTTACGAAGCCGACGTCGACAAAGCGAAAGCAGATCTGGCGCAAGCGGAGACGCGCCGGACGTTGGCGCAATCCGAAGTGGCGCGCGCCCAACACCTTCTCGCCGCGCAAGCCATCTCGCGTCAGGACTTCGACACCCGCACCAGCGCGAGCGCCGAAGGCGACGCGGCGGTGCAGGCGGCGCAAGCCGAATTGACGACGGCGCAGCTCAATCTCGAATGGACGACGGTGCGCGCGCCGATCTCCGGCCGCGTGGGCCGAGCGTTGGTCACGCCGGGCAATCTCGTGCAAGCGGGCGCGGCCAACGCAACGCCGCTCACGAGCGTCGTGTCGCTCGATCCGATCTACGTCTACTTCGACGGCGACGAGCAAACGTATTTGAAGGACTTGGGGCTGGCGAGCGAGTCGGGCACGCGAGCGGCCCAACAGATCAGCGCGAAGCGCACCGTGTACATGGGTCTGGCCGACGAGAGCGGCTATCCCCACGAAGGGCATATCGACTTCGTCGACAACACGCTCGATCCGGTAGCCGGCACGATCCGCGCGCGTGCGGTGTTCGCCAATCACGATCATCGCCTAACGCCCGGTCTCTTCGCCCGCATCAAGCTGGTGGGCAGCCGGAGCTACCAGGCCACGCTCATCCGCGACGACGCGGTGGGCACGGACCAGGATCGCAAGTTCGTGTTCGTCCTCAAGCCCGACAGCTCCGTCGACTACCGCGCGATCACGCTCGGCCCGATGGACGACGGCTTGCGGGTGGTGAAGCAAGGCCTAACGCCCGGCGACCGGGTGGTGGTGAACGGACTGCAACGCGTGCGGCCCGGTATCAAAGTCAACCCGACCATCGTGCCCATGACGCCGCCGTCGGACTCGCAGCCCGCGATCGCGTCGTCGCACTAGAGCAATCGCCATTTCGCAACCGTTCGAGCACTACGGAGTGTAGGTCATGCGCTTTTCGCGCTTCTTCATAGATCGTCCGATCTTCGCCGCCGTGTTGTCGATCGTCATCCTCACGGCAGGGCTGATCGCGATTTTCACGCTGCCGGTGAGCGAATACCCGGAAGTCGTGCCGCCCACTATTGCGGTGCGCGCGGTGTACCCAGGTGCCAACCCCACCGTGTTGGCGCAGACCGTGGGCACCCCGCTCGAGGAGAGCATCAACGGCGTCGACAACATGTTGTACATGTCGTCGCAGGCCACCGCCGACGGCGTGCTGAACCTTACTGTCACGTTCAAGATCGGCACGAACGTCGACCTGGCGCAGGTCCAGGTGCAGAACCGCGTGAATCAGGCGCTGCCGCGGCTGCCTGAAGAAGTCCGGCAGTTAGGCGTGACCACGCAAAAGCAGTCGCCGGACCTCACGATGGTGGTGCACCTCGTCTCACCGGACAACCGGTACGACCCGGTGTACCTGCGCAACTACGCGGTGCTGCAGGTGAAGGACCAGCTGCAGCGTATTCCCGGGGCGGGGCAGGTGATCGTCTTCGGGTCCGGTGACTACGCGATGCGCGTGTGGCTCGATCCGCAGAAGGTGGCGGCGCACGATCTGTCGGCGACCGACGTGGTGAATGCGATCCGCGAGCAGAACCTGCAGGTGGCGGCCGGCGTCGTGGGCGCGCCGCCGATGCCTAACCCGGTGGCGTATCAGCTCACCGTGAACGCGCGCGGGCGGTTGGTGAACGAAAAGGAATTCGGCGACATCATCGTCAAGACGGGCGCCGACGGGCAGATCACGCGTCTCCGCGACGTGGCGCGCATCCAGCTCGCCGCCGGCGACTACGGGCTGCAGTCGCTGCTCGACAACAAGCCGGCCGTCGCGATCGCGATCTTTCAGCAGCCGGGCTCGAACGCGCTCGCGCTGTCGCACGATGTGCGCGCGACGATGGCCCAACTCAAGAACAATTTCCCGCAGGGTGTCGACTATTCGATCGTCTACGACCCGACGGTGTTCGTGCACGACTCGATCAACGAGGTGGTGAAGACGCTGCTCGAGGCCACGCTCCTCGTGGTGATCGTGGTCGTGGTGTTCCTGCAGACGTGGCGGGCGTCGATCATTCCACTCGCGTCCGTACCGATCTCGATCGTGGGCACGTTCGCGATCATGCTCGCGTCCGGGTTTTCGATCAACACGCTGTCGTTGTTCGGGTTGGTGCTCGCCATAGGAATCGTGGTCGACGACGCGATCGTCGTCGTCGAAAACGTGGAGCGGCACATCGAGCTCGGGTTGTCGCCGCGCGAGGCGAGCCACAAGGCGATGGACGAGGTGAGCCGGCCGATCATCGCCATCGCGCTCGTGTTGTGCGCGGTGTTCGTGCCGGTAGCGTTCATCAGCGGCCTAACGGGGCAGTTCTACAAGCAATTCGCGCTCACCATCGCGTTCTCGACTCTCATCTCGGCGTTCAACTCGCTGACGTTGTCGCCGGCGCTGTCGGCTATCCTGCTCAAGCCGCACGGCGCCGAGCCCGACCGGCTAACGCGCGTGCTCGACAAGCTGCTCGGATGGGTGTTCCATCCGTTCAACCGCGTGTTCAAGAGCGGGTCGAACAAATACGGCAACGCGGTGCGGCGCTTGATCGGGAAGAGTGCCGTTGCGCTCGCCGTGTACGCCGGCCTCATCGCGATCACGCTGATCGGGTTCAAGCGGGTGCCACCCGGCTTCGTGCCGACGCAGGACAAGCAGTACGTCGTGGCGTATGCGCAGCTCCCCGACGCGGCGTCGTTGGACCGCACCGAGTCGGTGATCAAGCGGCTGTCGGACATCGCCATGAAGCAACCGGGCGTGGAGCACACGGTGGCGTTCCCCGGGCTCTCGATCAACGGCTTCGTCAACAAGCCTAACGCCGGAACGGTGTTCATCGGGCTCAAGCCGTTCGAAGAGCGGACCAGGAGCGACGAGAGCGGCGCGGCGATCGTGGCGGCGCTCAACCAGAAGTTCTTCTCGATTCAGGATGCGTTCATCGCCGTCTTCCCGCCGCCGGCCGTGAACGGCCTGGGTTCCGTTGGCGGATTCAAGATGGAGCTCGAGGATCGCGCCGGGTTAGGCCAGGAGGCGTTGTATCAGGCCGCGCAGGCGCTGTCGGCCAAGGCCAACCAGACCGGGCAGTTCGCCGGCGTGTACACGAGCTATCAGATCAACGTCCCGCAGCTCTTCGCCGACGTCGACCGCGACCGGGTGAAGCAGCAGGGTGTGGAGCTGAGCGACGTCTTTCAGACGCTGCAGATCTACCTCGGCTCCGAATATGTGAACGACTTCAACCGGTTCGGCCGCACGTATCAAGTGATGGCCCAGGCCGACGCGCCCTACCGGGCCACCGCCGAGGACATCGCGCAGCTCAAGGTGAAGAACGCGCACGGCGACATGGTGCCGTTAGGCTCGCTGATCAACGTGAAGCAGTCGTTCGGGCCGGACCAGGTGATGCACTACAACGCCTATCCGTCGGCCGACATCAACGGCGGTCCGGCGCCGGGCGTGAGCTCGGGCCAGGCGGTCGAGACCATGGAGCGGCTGGCGCAGGAAACGCTGCCTAACGGCATCGGCTACGAGTGGACCGAGCTGACGTATCAGCAGATCCTGGCCGGCAACACCGCCCTGCTCGTGTTCCCGTTGTGCGTGCTGCTCGCGTTCCTGGTGTTGGCCGCGCAGTACGAGAGCTGGTCGCTGCCGTTCGTGGTGATCCTCATCGTCCCGATGTGCCTCTTCTCGGCGATCACGGGCGTGTGGTTGAGCCACGGCGACAACAACGTGTTCACGCAGATCGGCTTGCTCGTGCTGGTGGGTCTCGCGTGCAAGAACGCGATTCTGATCGTGGAATTCGCGCGCGAGCTCGAGCTCGAGGGCCACGATCCCGTGCACGCGGCGCTCGAAGCGTGCCGGATCCGGTTGCGCCCGATTCTCATGACGTCGTTCGCGTTCATCATGGGCGTGGTACCGCTCGTAGTAGCGTTCGGCGCCGGCGCCGAGATGCGGCACGCCATGGGAGTGGCCGTTTTCTCCGGCATGCTCGGCGTCACGTTCTTCGGACTCTTGCTCACTCCAGTGTTCTATGTGGTGGTACGTGGACTCGTGCACAAACGGGCGCAGGCGGCAACAGCGCGTCCGTCGAACTATGAACCGTTGGCCGGACATCCGGGATCGTTCGCCGCACCGGGTGAGGGAGGCGCCAATGCGTAAAGTCGCATGGGTGCTCGCGGCCGGCGCGTCGGCGCTGGCGGCGTGCGTGAGCTCGCCTAACTATCAACCGCCCACGGTCGTGGTGGCGCCGGCGTTCCAGGCGTTGTCCGATACCAGCGCGCGCCGCGTTCCAGCCTCGAACGCGGCCGGCATGGCGGATTCGGTCACGCCGGCGCCGGTGGGGGTGCCGGATTCATTCACCACGGCGTCCTCCGCCGCGACAGATTCGGCGTTGGCGACCGATTCCGCGAGCGACACGATACAGACGGCCGACAACGCTCCGACGCGCGTGAGCGGCGAATTGCCGGACAGCGACTTCTGGGCCGGGTTAGGCGACAGCACGTTGACGGCATTGGTGCACGAGGCGTTGCGCGCCAGCCCGGACGTTCGCGCCGCGCGCTCGCGATTCTTCGAGGCGCGGTCGTCGCGCCGGCTGGCGTCGCTCGATCTGGCGCCGCAGATCACGGCGGGAGCGAGTATTTCACGCCAGCAGTTGTCGGCCGCGCAATTCCCGGGGACGGTCGGCGCCTTACCGCGTCAGGACTTGTGGGACGCCGGCGTCGATGCGTCGTGGGAGCTCGACCTGTTCGGCCGGGTGAGCCACAACGTGCGGGCCGGTCGGGCGTTCGAGGAGTCGGCGGACGACCAACTGCGGGATGCCCAACTGACGTTGGCGTCCGAAGTGGCGCGGACGTATTTCGAGCTGCGCGGTGCGCAGAACGAGCTCGCCGTCTCGGAGCGGAACGCGGAGAATCAGCGGCGCACGATGAAGTTGACGGAGCAACGGTTGTCCGCGGGCAGCGGCACCGCCTTCGACGTCGAGCGCGCCCGCGCCGAATTGAGCCTAACGCTGGCGGAGACGCCGGCGATCGAGGCGAGGATCGCGGCGAGCCGGAATCAATTGGCGGTGCTGATGGGCCGCACGTCCGAAGGTTTGCCGCCGACCCTGCTGGCATCGGCCACCCTGCCCACGCTGCCTAACGTCGTCAAGGTCGGCTCGCCGGCCGAGTTGGTGAAGCGGCGGCCCGACGTACTGAGCGCCGAGCGGCAGTTGGCGGCGCAGACGATGCTGATCGGGGCGGCGCAGGCGGATTATCTCCCGCGCGTGTCGCTCGCTGCGAGCGCCGGCTATACGGCTCCGACGTTCAATTCGATCGGAAACACAGGCACGCCGCGGTTCTTCATCGGACCGGTGTTGTCGTGGCCGTTCCTCGACCTCGGCCGCGTGAAGACGCGCGTGGACATCGCGCAGGCGCAGGCGGATCAAGCGCGTGCGCAGTACACATCGGCGGTGGTGGGTGCGATCGGCGAGACCGAGAGCGCGATCGTGTCGTACGATCGGTCGCGTGCGCGCCTGGCGAACTTGGGTGAGGCGGTGCGGGCGAGCACGCACGCGCTCGATCTGGCCCAACTGCGCTACGAAGCCGGCGAAACCGATTTCTTACAGGTCCTTGACGCGCAGCGCACGTTGTTGAGCGCCGAGAGTCAGTTGGCGGTGGGTCGCACGTCGGCGGTCACGGCGTTGGTCGCGTTGTACAAGGCGGTTGGCGGAGCGTGGCCGGGAAGCAGATAGAGCACCATTGAAGTTTTCCAACGAAAAGATCGAAGGCTCGACCGGCATCATCGCCCGGCCTGCCGGGTGAGCTTCCTCGACGAAGGGTTGGAAGGATCACGAAAGTGATGCGAGAGATGGGGAAGATCTGCTTGGTGCTCATCCAAGGTCACCGGCGCACCCACCTGGATGATGTCACGTGTTTGTGCGATGGGCTCATCGTCGCGCCGAAGCGATCTTCCCCGTCGCTTGCATCACTTTTGTTATCCTTCTAGACAAGTAAAGAGGGACTCATCAGGCGCCGTCTCCTCGTCGGCGCCTTGTTTCTTGTGAAAAGGCGTCGCTATGGCGCCGACGTGGCACGGTGCGCATAGTTCTGGCTCTCCACGTACCGAGTCACCGAGTGCTTTTCCCGCTTCTTGCGCTGTTGCAAATCGCTGCGGCACCGACGGGTCCCGTGTACAGCGGACGCGCCGGGCATCTCGATGTCAGTGCGCCTCGCCTCGCCGACACCGTCGTCATCGACGGCAAGTTGGACGAGCCGGCGTGGTCGAAGGCTGCGCGGCTAACCGACTTCTCTGAATACATCCCGGTCGATGGAATTCCCGCCGCGGATTCCACGGAAGTGTTCGTGTGGTACTCGTCCGATGCCATCTACTTCGGCATTCGCGCGTTCGAGCCGCACGGGCCGGTGCACTCGACGCTCGCCGATCGCGACAACATCTCGGCGGACGATTTCGTCCAGATATTTCTCGACACGTTCGATGACCATCGACGGGCGTATGTGTTCGGCGTCAATCCGGTGGGCATCCAGTCCGACGGCATCTTGAGCGAGGGCATTCAATCACACGCCGCGGGGATCGGCAGCGCCGGCACGACCCGCGACACGGTGGACCTGAGCACCGATTACGTGTACGACTCGCGCGGGCGCGTGTTGCCCGACGGCTACGAGGTCGAGATCCGTGTGCCGTTCAAGAGCATCCGGATCCAGCCGGGCAAAGAGCAGCGGTGGGGGCTCAACATCCTGCGGCGGGTTCAGCATTCGGGGCACGAGAGCACGTGGGCGCCGGCGCTCCAGGCCAACTCGAGCTTCCTGGCGCAGTCCGGCGTGCTTGCCGGCCTAACGGACCTGAGTCGCGGCCATCCGCTGGAGATCAACCCGGAGCTCACGTCGCACGTGGACGGCGCGCCGCAGGGCGCCGCGTGGCACTACGGATCTCCGGTTCAACAGTTAGGCGGCAACCTCCGCTACGCGCTCACCGACAATCTCACGGCCGATGCCACGGTCAAGCCCGATTTCTCGCAGATCGAGAGCGACGTGCCGCAGTTGTCATACGACCCGCGCGACGCACTCTTCTTTCCCGAGAAGCGGCCGTTCTTTCTCGATGGGCTCGAGCAGTTCGACACGCCGAACACGCTCATCTACACGCGCCGCATCTTGCAGCCTGTCACGGCGGCCAAGCTGACCGGGACGGTATCGGGCACGGACATCGGGTTCCTGTCGGCGGTGGACAATTCCGACGCGTCGGAGACGGGCACGGCGAATCCGGTGTTCAACATTTTGCGCGTGCGGCGCGGCTTCGGGCCCAATATATCGTTAGGCACAGTGCTCACCGACCGTGAGGAAGCCGGCCGCTTCAATCGCGTCGGCGGCATCGACGGCTCGATTCTGTTCGACAACATCTACGCCGTGCGGCTGCAGGCCGCGGGGAGCATGACGCGCGGAGACTCGGGCTCGCTCTCGGGACCGTTGTGGAGCGCGATCTTCGAGCGGCAGGGACATACCATCCAGATTCACTACTCGCTCGCCGGCATCGATCCCGACTTCCGAACGCAGAGCGGTTTCGTGTCGCGCTCCAACGTCGCCGCATTGAACGCCGAGCAGGCGGTGACGCTCTACGGCAGCCGCGGCAGTTTCATCGAGACGTGGACCGGCGACTTCACCGCCAACCATTCGTGGATTTACACGCGGTTCGCCGACGGCAAGAGTCCCAACGATTTGCGTTGGCACATCAGCAACCAGATGACGCTCCGCGGCGGGTGGGTTGCCGTGGCCAACGTCTTCCTCGAGCGATACGGGTACGACCCATCGATCTACACGAACTATTACGTGGTGCATCAGACCATCGAGGGGCCGGACACGACCAAATTCTTGGGCACGCCGCACATCCCGAATCTCGACATCGTCGCGGGCCTCACGACGCCGCATTGGAAGAACTTCGACTTCAGCATCCAGACCGTCACGGGTCACGACGAGAACTTCTTCGAGTGGGCCGCGGCCGACATCATTTTCATCAACGCGAATCTCGACTGGCGGCCGAACACGCGTCTGCGCGTGAACGCGTTGTACTCGCACCAGCAGTACATCCGGCGCGACGACGGGAGCACCGCGGACGTGCGGCGCATTCCGCGACTCAAGGTGGAGTATCAGGTTTCGCGGCCGATTTTCGTGCGGCTCGTTGGGCAGTACGACTCGCAGACGACCGACTCGTTGCGGGACGATTCACGGTCGAACGATCCGATCGTGTTTCGCGATCCCGTCACCGGCACGTTCACGCGCGCGTCGCGTACGGTGACCAACGCCGTGCGGATCGACGGGCTGTTCGCCTACCAGCCGACGCCGGGCACCGTGGTCTTCCTCGGCTACGGCAGCAGCATGACGGAGGACGATCCGTTTGCGTTCCGCGACATCCATCGGTTGAACGACGGGTTCTTCGCGAAGGTGAGCTACGTCTTTCGGTTAGGCGGCTGAGCCGGCGCGCGCCGGGGCCGGGCCGGCTGCTTCGCTCATGACGGAAGGATCAAGGCGGAAACAAAGGATCAAAGCGGATAAAGCAAATAACTGCGATTGGGGGAAAACAACGAGATCATGGATGGCAACGACTTCGCTCGTGCCGCGCAGATCTTCCATCCGCATTGATCCATTGTTTCCGCCCTTATCCTTCCTTCATGAGCGAAGCAGCCGGCCATTCGCTCTCGAGCGATGTAAGCCTGACGGCAAGCGACGGCAGCGAGAGGGACTGGCGCGCTATCTGCGTCCGAGCGAGGTCCCATCGCTGCGAGGACTAACGATGTACGCGGTCGTCAGAGACAACACGTTCGATTCCACGAAGCTCGAGGCGGGCGGCACCAAGCTCGCCGAGTTTCAAGCGGCGCACGCAGCACAGAACGGCTATCAAGGAAGCATCGTCGTCGACATCGGCTCCGGTCGCCAGATCACGCTCACGTTGTGGCGGTCGGAGGCCGAAGCCGAAGCGGCGCGTGTTGCGCTTGGGCCGGTCATTGGACGCACGGTGGTGCCACTCCTGGCCAAGTCATCGGTCCTGGTAGGCGTGGGTGAGGTCCTGTTCGATGATCTCTCGAAATCAGGCTAGGTGGGTGACGGCGCGTCGCTCGCGAATCTGTCGAGCCCCTCGTGGTGAGCTTCTTCGCTCTGTTGGAAGGATCAGGGCGGATAACCACAGCGATAACTGGGGATCGCGCGGCTGCATGGCCGATGCCTTCGCGCCGGATCGTTTTCTTTTTTGTTTTTCTAACGACAGAAAGGCACTCCCCATTGTAGATGCGCGCGGCGCCGAGCAGCCGCGCGATCCGCAGGTATCGCTTTAGTTATCCGCCCTGATCCTTCCAACAGAGCGAAGAAGCTCACCACGAGGGTGCGCTCGAGCCGGCCACCACCTCACGCTCGGTCGCATTGACTTTTCATTCCAGCCTGCATAAGGTGCGTGAAGCCGGTGCAGCGTTGGCCGCTGCCCGAATTGGTCATTCGTTCTCAAATCGCATTCCATGATCCGCTCCGCGTTCGTCATGTGCTGTTGTGCATGCATGTGTGCCTGCTCTCGAGAGAGCGGTCGCCATGGCGGAGCGTTGCCCGTGAACACGGGATGACGTCGATCTAGATCGACCTACGCTTCGTTGGGCCCGCTCTCCGCATCCGGAGAGCGGGCCCTTTTTGTTGCGCCTAACCAGGAGGGACGGTGCAGAAAGAGAACGGCGGGCCAAGTGCGGTGGAAGGCATCAAGGCGGCGAGCGACGGGTTGCGCGGAGCGATCGCGTCCGAAGCGGCCGACGGCAGCACCCATTTTTCCGAGACAGGGCGCCAGCTGCTCAAGTTCCACGGCGCGTACGAGCAGGACGATCGCGACGAGCGTCGCGCGCGCAAGGACGCGGGCGCCGAGCCTGCGTACTCGCTCATGTTGCGCGCCAAGCTGCCGGGGGGTGTCCTAACGGGACGGCAGTATCAGGTGTTCGACGCCCTCGCCGGCCGCTACGGCAACGGGACGCTGCGCGTGACGACGCGCCAGGACGTCCAGCTCCACGGCATCCTCAAGGGCGATCTCAAGCGCACGATCGCCGCCCTGAACGCGACGCTCGTGACGACCCTGGGCGCCTGCGGCGATGTGGTGCGCAACGTGGTCACGTGCCCCGCGCCCGCGCGCGACCCCGTGCGCGACGAGGTCTTGGCGCTCGCGGCGCTATTGTCGTCACACCTCTTGCCGGCGACGCGCGCGTATCACGAGATCTGGCTCGACGGCGAACGGGTCGCCGAAACGAGTGACGAGCCGGCGGTCGATTCCCTCTACGGGGCGCGGTACCTGCCGCGCAAGTTCAAAATCGGCTTCGGCTACCCCGACGACAATTGCTGCGACGTCCACAGCAACGACCTGGGCTTCCTGACGGTGCGCGACGGCGATCGCATCGCCGGGTTCAACGTCCTCGTGGGCGGCGGGTTAGGCGCGACCCACGGCAAGCCCGAAACCTACCCGCGCCTCGCCTCACCACTCGGATTCGTTAGGCGGGGGGATGTGTGCGGCGTGAGTGCAGCCGTCGTCGCCGTGCACCGAGACTATGGCGACCGGTCCAACCGGCGGCACGCGCGCCTCAAGTACGTGATCGATGATCACGGGCTGCCGTGGTTCCGCGAGCGGGTCGAAGTAGAGCTCGGCGCTCCGCTAGAACCGCCGCGCGACGTCGACGTCATGGAGATTCACGACCACCTCGGCTGGCATGAGCAGGGCGACGGCCGGTGGTTCCACGGCGTGTTCGTGGAGAACGGCCGCATCCGCGACACGCCCGGCCTGCGGCTAAGGACCGCGCTGCGCGAGATCGTGAACCGCGTGCGCCCCGAGATCGGTGTGCGGCTCACGTCGCAGCAGAACGTCCTGTTGACCGGGATCGCCGAGCGCCATCGGACGATGGTCGAGCAGATCCTCGCCGATCACGGCGTGCCCGGCGCCGAGCGCGTGCTCCCGGTTAGGCGTTGGGCCATGGCGTGCCCGGCGCTCCCAACGTGCGGCCTCGCGCTGGCCGAGTCCGAGCGGGCGCTGCCCGGTGTGCTCGGGGCGCTGGAGCGGGAGCTCGAGCGGCTCGGGATTGCCGACAGCCAGCTGACGGTGCGCATGACGGGTTGCCCGAACGGCTGCGCGC
>Ga0134126_10008586_pt1 | contig 12848 bp, 14 predicted proteins | sample KB31752_FD_96881 | JGI IMG/M metagenome (GOLD analysis project Ga0134126, IMG submission 96881) | Terrestrial soil microbial communities with excess Nitrogen fertilizer from Kellogg Biological Station, Michigan, USA - KB3-175-2 | ecosystem: Environmental > Terrestrial > Soil > Unclassified ...
GCCATGGCGGTAGACTCGCTCGACGCGTGCGGCGTGTACTTTGGCACTACAGGCGGCCAGGTCTATTGCTCCGCAGACGCCGGCGACAGTTGGAATCCAATCGTGCGCGACCTTCCTGCCGTACTATCGGTCGAGGTTCAAACGCTGAGATGACGGCGACGATCCGAATCGAGTTGCCGGCGCATTTACGAACGCTGGCAGGTGTGGGCCGCGAAGTGAGTGTCGAGGTGGAGGGGACTGCAACACTGCGCGCCGCCATCGATGCGCTGGAAGCCCGCTATCCCATGCTGCTCGGAACGATTCGCGATCACGTCACACATCAGCGCCGACCATTTCTGCGCTTCTTTGCCTGCCAGGAAGACCTTTCGCATGATTCCCAGGACTCGCCGTTGCCGGAAGCCATTGTTCAGGGAAAAGAACCCTTGATTGTGCTGGGAGCGATCGCCGGAGGATAGTGGTCGATTCATATGACACGAACCGAAGTAGTCACATCAACCGAAGAAATAACTTGGCGGAGAACAGCTATGCAGAAAATAACGCCATTCCTATGGTTCGACAATCAAGCCGAAGAGGCGATGAATTTTTACTTGTCCATATTCAAGAATTCCAAAGTAGGACAGATAACTCGATATGGCGACGCCGGCCCGGGGCCGAAGGGATCGGTCATGTCGGTGACATTCGATCTCGATGGGCAGACGTTTTATGGCCTCAATGGTGGGCCGCAGTTTACCTTCTCGCCCGCGATCTCGTTTTTCGTCAATTGCGAGACGCAGGAGGAAGTCGACGAGTTATGGCAGAAGCTTTCCGAAGGCGGAGGAACCCACCAATGCGGCTGGCTGCATGACAGATTCGGAGTGACATGGCAAATCGTTCCCTCTGTTCTGTGGAAATTGTTGCATGGCAGCGACCCTAACAAATCAGCAGCCACCATGCGCGCCATGATGAAAATGGACAAACTGGATCTTCAGACATTGCAGGACGCATACGATCGGGGATAGCGTCAAGCGGCATGCGAGGGCGTTCATTTCCAGATTGGAGGAAAGTTTATGGAGTTAGTTGGTCACGCTTCTCCTATTTCGAAACAGCGCCTCTGGACGGGGCGCATCCTCAGCATCTTGGTTGTTCTGTTTCTCTTGTTCGATTCTGGCATAAAGTTCACGCATTCACCGCAAATGCTGCAGATATGCGCGCAGATGGGATTGCCCGTTCATCTTTTGCCGGTCATTGGCGTCATACTGCTGATTTGCACCGTGCTGTATGCCATCCCGCAGACCGCATCGCTTGGCGCGCTTTTCCTCACTGCCTATCTCGGCGGGGCAGTTGCGATTCAGATGCGAGCGGACAAGCCTGTATTCGATACTGTCTTTCCTGTCATTTTCGCGGCGGTGCTCTGGGCAGCCCTTTTCCTGCGAAATGACGGACTGCGGGTGCTTCTTCCAAGCCGAAAGTAGCCAGTCCAATCGAGGGGATGCACTCCTCGCGGAGATTTCTGAATCCCTCTACTTATAAGCGAAATCTATCCCAGCAGCGTTTATAGGAGCGAATCAAATGAAAATCGTAGCAACCATCGCGCGCATTCTGCTTGGGCTGATGTTTTTTGTCTTCGGCCTGAATGGATTTCTGAATTTCATGCACGGGCCGCTGCCCCCAGGTCTCGCCGGAACCTTCCTCAGCACACTCATCGCCAGCCACTTTGTCTATTTCGTTTCTGGCGTGCAGGTGATTGCAGGCGCATTGCTGCTCGCCAACCGATTCGTACCGCTGGCGCTGGCGCTATTGGCGCCTGTGCTCTATAACATCCTTGTTTTCCATATCACCATGCAGCCCAGCGGCTTGCCTTTGGGACTGGTCGCGACCATTCTTTGGCTCATCTTAGTTTTTAGATTGCGCGATTATTTCGCACCTCTATTTGTACAGAAGGCAGTCGAGAAGTAAGTCACAACCGAATTTCAATATTTGCCACACCAGGAGAAGACCATGGATGTGAATCCGTATCTGAATTTCAACGGCAATTGCGAGGAAGCGTTCAGGTTCTACGAGAAGCACCTCGGCGGAAAAATCGAATCGATCCACACTTTTGCCGGCTCTCCCATGGAGAACCAATTGCCACCGGAATGGGGAAATAAGGTAATGCATATACGTATGAAAGTCGGCACCACGGTGCTGATGGGATCGGATGCCCCGGGAGACCGCTATCAAGCGCCGCAGGGATTTTCGGTTTCTCTAAACCTGAAAGATGAGTCCGAAGCGGACAGGGTTTATGCCGCTCTATCAACGAAGGGAAAAATCCTGATGGAGATTCAGCAGACGTTTTGGGCGAAGCGGTTCGCCATGTTCACAGACAGGTTCGGCATACCGTGGATGATTAACTGCGAATAGGGCCGGCGCGCTGACGACAATCCGATTCAAAGCAGGATCGGAAAGATGACTCATGCGCCTTTGAGCGCCTGAACATATTTGTCCGGCAGCGCTCGCTTGATCAAGTTGCGGTCGGTGACGACGTGGGTAGTTTCACCCTCGGCAAGCAACTGCCGATCGCTGACGCGCACCACGCGATAGCGAAATTTCAAGACCGCGCCTCGAATTCCAGCCACGTGGGTTACGATGACGAGCTCATCATCGTAACGCGCCGGGGATTTGTACCGGCAGTTCGCCTCGACAACCGGAATGAAACAGTCGTCCTCAATTTCCATGGTCTTGTAGTCGAAGCCGAGCTGACGCAGCAATTCCACGCGTCCAATTTCAAACCACACCAGAAAATTGGAATAATAGACGACGCCCATTTGGTCGGTTTCCGCATAGCGCACGCGAAGTCTAACCTCACCTGTCACACCACTCCCGCTGAAATTCAATTCGTTCACCGGTACATCTCCTTATGGGTGGACGGGGGCCTTGCTACGTTTCCGGGAAGGCCAATGGGGCGTGCGTCGCTCGAGGAATGCAGACACTCCTTCGCAAAAATCCTCATTGCTGCGTGCCTTCGCGTTCATTTCGACAGCCACCTTCAACTGACGATCGAGCTGCTCCTTCACGTGCGAGGACAGCAACTGCTTGGTACCGCGCAACGATTCTGGACTGTTCTTCAATAGTTGACGCGCCAGCCGAAAGGCTCGCTCCATCAATCCGGAGTCGCGAACGACTTCATTCACCAGGCCCATCAACTGCGCTTCTTCGGCAGTGATCAGCCGAGCCGTCAGCAGCAAATCTCTGGCGAGTTTTTCCCCCACCTGCAGGGTCAGGAAAGTGGAAACCATCGCGGGAACGAATCCGATGCGCGCCTCTGTGTATCCGAATTTCGCTTCAGGAACAGCCAGAGTGAAGTCGCAGACAGTGGCCAGTCCCATGCCGCCGGCGATCGCATGTCCGTTCACTGCGGCTATGGTTGGCAGCGGCAAGTCGTAAAGCTTGCGCAGCAGTAACGCCATGCGTTCCGCGTCGGCGTTGTGTTGCGGGTTCGTATGTTTGAGCAGAGACTGCAGGTGTTCCAGATCGAGACCCGCGCAAAACGCCGGTCCCCTACCGGTCAAAATCAAGACGCCGGAGTTTCGATCCGCCAAGCTTTCCAACGTTGCGATCAACTCATCGATCATTTGCGGCGTGAGTGCATTGCGGCGCTCGGAACGGTTGAGCGTGATGGTGACGATATCGTCCATCTCCGTGATGTACAGCGTTTGATAAGGCATATCACCCTCAATGAAAGAACCGAAGGAACGAATCATAGTAACCGGTGAGGGATGTCTGCGTCATCTATTTCGTGCTTTTCATGAAGGTGGCGTTGACTTCGCGTTGCCTTTCCAATCTCCAGGCAATCCCGCGGCTTCCTCATCGACCAGCCAGCGCCGCAACTGCAGAATGTCGTTCGCGCGGGCAATTCCGATCGGTTTTGAAATTCCGTGCGGATCCACGATGATCACATTCTCGACATCCTGCAACAACATACTGCGGCTCACCCGGTCAACCAGTTCGCCGGGATGCGCCAATACGTAATCCTTCCGCGCCAGTTCTCGCATTTTGAAGTGATGATCGGGAGGTTCAATCCGCAGCAGGTCGTGAGACTCGACGATGCCGACCAGCGACCCATCTGCCTCAACCACTGGAAGCAAGTCCAGGCCTTGGGGAGCGAAGTCGCGCAGGACGGTTCTCAACTCAGCATCGGCAGGGATGACGCTGAACTTTCGATGCATGACCTGGTCGATACGCGCGCGCATCAGCACTGGTACAGAATAGTCTTGCAATACGATCAACCCGCGCTTCACCAGCTTGCCTGTCATGATGGAGTCTGGGCTGAAGAGGCGAACAAATCCGTCGGCAACCATAACGCAGACGATAAGCGGTAGCAAGGAGTTCGGATTGTGACTTAGCTCAAACAGGAACACGATGCTAGTGAAGGGCGCGCGCGCGATACCGGCAAAGACCGCAGCCATGGCCACCAGGGAATAAAAGGCCGGGTCGCTGACAAAGTGAGGGAAGAAATGGTGCCAGACGATTCCATAGGCCGCTCCGACACCGCCTCCGACAATCAATGACGGAGCAAACACGCCGCCTGTGGTGCCCGAGCCAAGCGAGATGACCAGGGCCCAGAACTTCGCCACGGAAACTCCCAGCAATCTTCCCAGCGTCAGTTTGTCGTTCAGCATACTGCGAATGGTGTCGTAGCCGGTGCCGAATACCTGCGGATAAAAATAACCGATCACGCCGAGCAACAAGGCGCCTATGGCTGGCGCCCAGATGAGCGGGCGTCGGATGGGTAAATGATCGAAGAACTCCTCCATCCAGAATAACGAGCGAATCATGGCGATACCGATGAGACCCATCAACACGCCCATCAGCGCGAACAGCCACAGTTCGTTCATATTGACGAGCTTGAAAGCGGGTGTGGGAAACAATGGCGCCCACCCTGAAAAGTGAATGCGCACGCCCGTCGCTACGGCTGCGGCAAAGGCCACTGGAATGAAGGAGCGGGCGCGAAATTCGAAGAGCAAAAGTTCTACTGCAACCAGGATCCCCGCTAGCGGGGCGGTGAACGTAGCTGCCATGCCCGCCGCCGCTCCGGCAGCCAGCAAAACGCGTCTATAGTACGGGGAGAGACCGATGGCCTGGCCGAACAGTGACCCGAAGGCCGCTCCGGTCTGGATGATGGGGCCTTCCGCTCCGAATGGCCCACCGGTGCCAATGGCGAACGCAGTGGCCAGCGGCTTGAGAAGGGCTACGCGTAAGCGCATTCGACTCTGGCCAAAAAGCACTGCCTCCATGGCTTCGGGAATGCCATGACCTTTTAGCGTCGGTTCCCAATAGTGGACCATAAAACCAACCACCAACCCACCAATAGGGGGGATCAGGATGACCCATGGACCTAGATGATTATGGACAGGGTAGGTGATGGCAAACGATAACTTGCCATAAAAGAAAACATTCGTGAAGAGGTAGATGAGCTCCAGCAGCCCCTGCGCAACAAGTCCCCCGATCAGGCCCACCAGAAGCGCGTAACCCGATACTTTGACGACTTCCGGCTCCAGAGCCACGCCGAAGAAGCCCTTTTTAGGCAGCTTCTCATCGACTGGAACCGTGATATCAGAGGGAGGCAAGTCGGCCATCGGAGACCTCGATCCATTCACCGAGCTATAACGGTTTTTCAGCTCGTCAGTGTGGTCAGTCCTTCATTCGCATTCAACTCTACTGAAATCAGGTGACAGCGGGCTCATAAACTGGCCCCGTAGTCCCGCTGCCGACGCGCAACTTTAAAGCGGACAAAATATCCGTCTTCGTCAAAATGCCTATCAGTCTACCATCCTCGGAAGTCACGAGAAGCATGTGGTAGTCGTGCTCGCTGAGCAACAGCCGCAGAGCCTCCGTGAGGTCGCAGTCGGGAGGAACTTTCTTGGTATTTTTTTGCGCTACGTCTTCCACCTTCTTGGTTGCCCACTCCTGATAAGGAATGACCCCCAGCGACGAAACGGACATGACTCCAACAATGGCGCCGTCTTTCAAAACTGGAAATGCAATGTGCCTGTGATGCTTGCAAACGTTGTCGGCAAACTCCCGCAACGTGGAGGAAGCCACTGCGGAAACCACGCTTTGCTGCATCACTTCCGCCACCGAAATGTTCCTTAAATCCTGGATGCGCACGCCTTCGTGCAGGCGCTGGTCACCAGAGGCTGAGGCCTCGCCGGAAATTGCATAGGCCACGGCCGCGCCGATCAGTGCGGGAATGATGAAAGCATGGCCGCCAGTGGCCTCGGCCACAAACACCACCGCCGCGAGTGGAGTCTTATAGCCGGCCGCAATGAAGGCAGCCATCCCGGTCGCAGCATACAGCTCGATGGTGTTGGTGTGAACGACTGACTGCGCAAAAGCGGCTCCAAAACTGCCGCCAGTCAAAAACAGCGGAACAAACATGGCGCTGACGCCTCCGCTGGCAAGCGTAAACAGAGTTGCCGCGAGCTTAAGGATGCCGAATACCACCAGTTCCAGGCTGCTGTGATGCCGGTTTAGGATTTGCCCCACCGCTTCATAATTCGGCCCCAGCGGAACCAGCGACCCGTGAAACATCATCAGGAATGCCAGCCCGCAAACACCGGTGAGGAAGCCGCCCAGGGTCAGCTTCATCCAGTGGGGAAGATTCCACTTCACCATGAATACCCGGGCGCGGCGAAAGGTGATGGTAAACGCCATGGCAGTTAGCCCGATGACCACGCCTAAAAACGCGCACCACAACAGATCGCTGCCTTTGAAAGAAGTGGCGCTGGCAAAGTCGAACAACGGAGAAGCACCGAGAAAAAATGCCAGCGTTATATAGGCGACCACGGATGAAATCAGCGAAGGCAGCAGCGCCTCGTGGGCCAGGTCGTCTTTGTACGGCATTTCCAGCGCGAACACCAGGCCCGTCATCGGCGCACGAAACACCGCTGCCATGCCGGCGGCCGCGCCGCTGATCAGCATGATCCGCCGGTCACGCGGTTCGAGGCCGAAACGCCGCATTCTGGTCCACAGCCACGACCCAATGGCGCCCCCTCCATAGATGCTCGGCCCTTCGAGAGCAGCGCTGCCGCCGAATCCAACCGTCGTGATGGCCGCGAGCAGCTTCGGCAGAAAAGACCGGGTGTCGATGTCGCCCTGGTGCTCATGGTAGGAACGGATGATCTCTTCGGTGGAATGCTCGTCCGGATCGGGCGTGAAGAATTGCATGATCAATCCCGTCGCCCCGAACGCCAGCGTCAACACCGGCACAATTGTCCAATGGTGATGGAGGAAGCAGGCAAGCATGGCGGGCCATATTTTATCCAGGATGATGATTACAATCCCGGTAATAACAAGCCCGGTGGACAAGCCGATAATGGGCGCGATGATCAGCCACTTATGCAGATCGCGGGTATAAGTGGCGGCCAGGTCTTCTGAGACCAGGGGAAAGTATTTGCGCAAGAGCGGATGCTCACTCAGCCTTATTCCCAACTTTTTCACGGGCCTGGTGGTTGTTTTTTCAGTCATGACTCTCTTGTTCAGATGTTTTTCTGGAGGAACGCGGACGAGGGTGGCTCCGGTCTTGCAAGACCATTTCGAGCGCCTCGATCAATCGCGGACCCTGCGAATTCAGTTCCCGCATGTGGACCTGCGAAAGCCGATTGAGCACTTCCTGGCCGCGAGCCGTAGCTCGCAGACAAACGCGGCGGCGATCCTCAAGATCTGTCACCCGGTTAAGCAGCCCTTCCCGTTCGCACCGATCCACCAGTTCGACGACGGAGTTGTGCTTCAGACCAAGGGCTTCGGCAGCATACGCAATCGAGGGTGAACAATCGTCAGGAACGCCGGCGACCGTCAGCAGAAGTTGGTGCTGCTGCGGATGAAGACCTGCGCTGTTGGCCTCACTTTCACTGACCAGTAGAAACCTCCGCAATTGATGCCGGAAGGAAGCAAGGGCTTGATGAAGTGGTTGATTAGGGTCTTTCCCGGCGGGGCGTTCACTCACTTTGACATTCTATCGCATCACGATATATTTCCGGGGCTCAAGCAGGCGGAGAATCTTTATTGCAATGGCGGCCCATATTCAGCGGAAATCTGACGAGTGCGCGCCAGCAAATCTGTCAGCGGCGCCAGCTCCGGCAGCCTGGCACCTGCTCGGCGAAGTAACGAAAGCGCTTGCTCAGTTGCGATGTTGCCGATCAAAGAATCCTGCGCAAAGGGGCATCCGCCCAGCCCGCCGATGGCCATGTCGAAGCGGCGGCAGCCCGCGTGATACGCGGCTAAAACCTTCTCCTCCGCTTGATCGGGTCTCGCATGCAGATGCAGGCCGAACTCCACTCGATCATCTGTGGCCAGCACCGCGGAGACGACCGATGCAATCTGCTCCGAATCGGCGACTCCGATCGTATCTGCGAGAGAAATGTGCTCCACGCCCATTTCGATGAGAAGGCTGCAGCCCTCGATTACTTCTTCTAAACTCCACGGATCGCCGTATGGATTGCCGAAGGCCATCGACATATAGACGGCGAGGTCAACGCCAGCCTGATATGCCAACTCCGCAATCGCGTCGAGTGCGTCGAGGGATTCCTCCGACGTTTGACGCTGGTTGCGCTCAAGGAATCCCGGCGAGATGGAATACGGAAAGCCGAGGGTGCGCACGGATTCCGTCGCGATGGCACGCTCTGCCCCTTTTTCATTGACCACGATGCCAATGATTTCGATATCCTTTGGAGCCTGCAATAGGCGCAACACATTCTCGGAGTCTGCCATCTGTGGCACGGCCTTTGGGGATACGAAAGACACAGCATCGATGTGCTGGAACCCGGCTGCAATCAGATCGCGAAGATACGACGCCTTCACATCCGCAGGAATGACTTTCGGCAATCCCTGCCAGGCATCGCGCGGGCATTCGATAATTTTGACCTCGTTACTGATCATGGTCGTTTCATTCTGGCGCGCCAATTACGTTTGCAGAATTCCTGGATTAAAGCGTGGAACATCCGGATTAAGCGCTGCGACTTCAAGAGCCATGCGGAGAACATCGCGGGTTTTTCTGGGATCTATAATCGCATCCACCCAGAGTCGGGCAGCCGCATAACGCGGGTCCGTCTGCTCATCGTAAGCCGCTTTGGTGGAGTCGAACAGCTCCTTCTTTCCCGCATCGCTGAGTGCGTGTCCTTTGCGCTCCAGTTGTTTGATTCGCACCTCCACCAAAGTGTTGGCGGCGGAGGCGCCGCTCATGACCGCATATTTCGCAGTTGGCCACGCAAAGATAAATCGTGGATCGTACGCCTTCCCGCACATGGCGTAATTCCCTGCCCCGAATGAGCCGCCAATGATGACGGAAATCTTGGGCACCACGCTGTTCGAAACGGCGGACACCATTTTGGCGCCGGAACGGATGATACCGTTCCACTCCGCATCGCGGCCCACCATAAAGCCATTCACGTCGTGCAGAAAAATCAGCGGAATCAGGCTCTGATTGCAGTCCATGATGAAGCGTGCGGCCTTGTCGGCGGACTCTGGATAAATTACGCCGCCAAACTCCATGTGTTTTTCGCCGGTATGGCTGATCTGAGTGCGATGCAGTTTCTGGTTGGCGACGATGCCGACTGCGAAGCCGCCGATTCGGGCATAGCCGCAGAGCAGCGTCTGACCGTAGTTGGGCTTGTACTCGTCGAAGCGCGAACCGTCGACAATGCGAGCGATCACGTCATGCATATCGTAGCTTTGCGAAGGAGCCTCAGGATCGGGATTGACGATGCCGAGCAAATCTTCCGCGGGATATTTTGGCGCGTCCTTCGCATCGTCATAGGCGATGCGATCGAACGGCGCAGATGGCGGATGGCCAAGTCGCGAGACTAGGGACCGCAGCCGCGCAAGACAGAGTTGATCGTTCGGTTCCTTAAAGTCGACGGTTCCGGAGATTGCAGCATGCATGGTGGCGCCGCCGAGTTCCTCCGCAGAAACCTTCTGGCCAATGGCCGCCTGCACCAACGCTGGCCCGGCGAGAAACAATCCGCTGCCTTCTGTCATTAACACGTGATCCGTCATCACTGGCAAATACGCGCCGCCAGCTACACACATTCCCATGATGGCGGTCATCTGCGGAATGCCGCGCGCAGACATGACGGCATTGTTGCGGAAGACGCGGCCAAAGTCGTCCTGATCGGGGAACACATCTTCCTGCAACGGTAGAAACACGCCGGAGGAGTCGACCAGATAAAGCGTGGGGATGCGATTCTCAAGCGCGATGTTCTGCGCGCGCAGCACCTTCTTCGCCGTCATCGGAAAAAACGCGCCTGCCTTCACCGTGGCATCGTTGGCGATGATCATCACCAGCCTACCCGAGACCCGGCCAACGCCGGTCACTGTGCCTGCAGCGGGCGCGCCACCGAAGTCGGCATACATGCCATGCGCGGCGTAGATGCTCAGTTCATGGAACTCCGACCCCGGATCGAGCAGCAGATCCAGGCGCTCGCGAACCGTGAGGCGCTTCTTCTTGTGCTGCGCTTCAATCGCTTTTGCGCCGCCGCCCTGACGGATTGTCGCCTGCTCCGCATCCAATTCGGCCAGCAGGGTGCGCATGGCGGCGACGTTCGATTGGAAGCGCTCGCTGCCGGTATCGATAGCGGAGGGAAGTACGTTGGGCAGCGGATTGTTCGGCGGCTGGGATGAATGACTCGTCATATGCTGTCGGACACACGCGAAGCCTGCTCAGCATAGAACACCGCGAGACCGTGCGCAAATGCTCGCAAGCGTGGCCGCTACGAGAGCGATAGATTTGTCTGTCAGGAGCAAATTCCTGGCGGTGCCATCGCCGGGTACTGGGGCCGCCCGAGACCGAACCACGTGGGAAGGCGGTAAAAAAACTGCGCGCAAAGCCCATGCAATAAGGTACGTCTGAGACTCTCTAGGTCAGCAGCGTGACCACACCGCTGCCGATATCGTAATAACCGGCAACGACCTTCAGTTGACCTTCCTTGATCTTTTCTGAAACCACAGTCGAGGCCTGGCTCAAGAGCTTCGCCTGGATTTTCGCATTCGCTTTAGTGGCGGCTTTGTAGTCATGACCGGCTTCGTCGACCGCGGGCTGAATGTGCGGATAGAGCGAACTGATTTGTCCGGGCACGGACTTGCCCCCGACCGCGGCCTTGACCGCTCCACAATTACTGTGGCCCAGCACCAGGATCACCTTTGTGCCGAGCACCGCGACTCCGTACTCCAGACTGCCGATGATTTCCGGAGTGATCATATTGCCTGCAACCCGCGTCACAAACAGATGGCCGATCGTTTGATCAAAGACAATCTCCACCGGCACTCGAGAGTCGGCGCAGGAAAGGACGGCAGCGAAAGGTTCCTGTTTCTCTTCCAGGTGCTGCTTCAAAATCACCAGGTCATGTTCGTGCGCGGTAGTTTTGCCACTGACAAAACGGCGGTTGCCGTCCATCAATTCCTTCAAGGCCGCGTCCGGCGTCAAGTTCGATTGCGCCAGCACCGGATGCGGACTGAGAAAACTGTGGGCGGATTCGGCGGCAACCCCAGCGGTCATAATACCGGCGACAGCGGCTGCGGAACCGCGCAGGAAATTTCGGCGCGACTGTCGTGCGGAATCCGTGAGTGGCGGTATTGGGTTGGATGAGGTTGCGTCTGACATAGAACGGGCTCCTTCGTGGATGGAACTCATTGGATAGTTCAATCAAAATGGGACCCGCTCTTCGTCTCGCGAAAAGCGGGTGTGGACGATACAAATCACTTCCAGCTACGCCGTATGGCGGCCGCGTTCCTGCTGTTCGCTGGCCAGGGAACGCTCTGCGGTACGGGTGCTGATGACGCGTTCTTCAGGAGTGCGAATCACCGCGTAAACTCCAGCGGCAATCGCGCCACCAATCAGCGGTGCGACGATAAACAACCAGAGTTGCTGAACCGCCCATCCTCCAACAAACAGAGCAGGTCCGATGCTGCGCGCCGGGTTCACCGATGTGTTGTCGATCGGGATGCCAACCAGGTGAATCAAGGTGAGAACCAGGCCGATGGCCAAACCCGCGAATCCAACGGGAGCCTTGATGTCGGTGGCTCCAAGTATGGTGAGCACCAGGAATGCGGTCAGGATGACTTCGGCAAGAAAGGCGGCCTGCATGTTGTAGAGGTCGGGAGAATGCATTCCGAAGCCATTCGCGCCCAGACCACTGACAGAGGCATAGTAGCCGCCAGGAATTCCGCGCGCGATCGCCAAGATAAGTCCTGCCGCGATAATTGCGCCCAGAATTTGCGCGATGACATACATGACGGCATCCTTGCCACCGATCTTCTTGGAGAGCAAAACACCAAAGGTGACAGCAGGATTGATATGGCATCCCGAAATAGGCCCGATGGTATAGACCATGGCCAGCAGCGACAGCCCGAAAGCAAAGGCGACGCCCTCAAAACCAATATGCTTGCCGGCAAATACAGCGCTGCCGACCCCACCGAATACAAGCACGAATGTCCCGACAAACTCCGCGAAATACTTTTTCATGAAGAATCCTCCGGAAGGATATCAAGCAGGAAATCAACTGAATATACACCCGATGGATAAGGAGGAACTATGAAAAAACACGCATTCACGGGTATTTACGCCGAGATTTTTAGCCTACGGTGTCGTGCCGGCCAGTCCGAGTTCTTCCGCGTACTGCTGCATGGCCGCCAGGCAGAAAGCCACATGATCCGGCAGTGCGATTCCGAGTTCGGCAGCCCCCTGAACAATGTCGTCACGATTCACACCCCGCGCGAAGGCCTTGTCTTTCATCTTTTTCAGGACAGAGGGCACGTTCACGTCGCGGATAGATTTTGTTGGCTTGACCAGGGCATTCGCGGTCAGGAACCCGGCCAATTCGTCGCAGGCGAACAGA
>Ga0134126_10008587_pt1 | contig 12848 bp, 10 predicted proteins | sample KB31752_FD_96881 | JGI IMG/M metagenome (GOLD analysis project Ga0134126, IMG submission 96881) | Terrestrial soil microbial communities with excess Nitrogen fertilizer from Kellogg Biological Station, Michigan, USA - KB3-175-2 | ecosystem: Environmental > Terrestrial > Soil > Unclassified ...
AATTACGAGTTGACAGTTCGTAGCAATTACGCGTTGACAAAATTATGTGTTGACGGCCGACCTGCACCGTCGCCTCCAGCCACGCCACGATCCCGACCCCCCTTGGCGTAAAACAGTACGCGTCCAACCAAGTTGAAATTTTCCCGTCATCGAACGCAAAAATTCCCGTTTCGAACCTTACGGGAAAGAGTCGCGAAATGATTGAATTTACGCATCGAGTTTGTTGGCATCGGCGTGCCTGACGGGATTAAATGTGTGAAATTCCCGATTTTCGCGCTTGGACGGGAATTGCCTGACGTAGAGACCGGTTCGATACTGACTGCGTCCGCCACTTAAACCAATTTGAATTTCCAAAAGTTTTTGGCTGGATTGTCAAACCGGGACTGCAATGTCCGCTTTCGGGGTTAAGCGGACATGGCCTTTTGCGGGGCACATGTCTGCTTTTGCGGTCGCTATTGGGAGTAAAGCGGACATGACTCATTGCACTGCGAATGTCTGCTTTTGACCCAAAGCGGACATGGGGACCATGGTCCAACTCGATTATTAAACTTCGATTTGATAGTCCGGGGCGCCTAATCTGGCAGTAAGGACCGGTCTTCACAGGTGGCGGCGGCCGTGGACGAATGGCCCGTTTTGGCCACGCTTCAGGAGGGCCCCGTATGAGTAACCCTGCCGATTCCGATATCGCGCGACGCGGGTTTCTCAAGACGCTGGCAAGCGCCGCCGCGACGCTACCGTTGCCGCCACCGAACGCTGCAGCCGCGATCGCAGGCGCATCCGCTGCGACCGTCGCTACCACATCGGCTACCGCGTCGGCCCAGACCGCCGGCAACCCGGCCGATGGCTATCAGTATTTCAGCATCGAAGAAGCAGCTCTCGTCGAGGCTGTCGTGGACACAATGTGCCCAGCGGATCAGCTAACGCCATCGGGCACCGCATGCGGCTTGGCCACCTATATAGATCGTCAGCTCTCTGGGAGTTTCGGCAACGGGGGGCGTACTTACATGGCTGGCCCCTGGCAGACTGGCAAACCTCAACAGGGCTACCAGCTTTCACTAGACCCTAAGTCCTTCTTCAGCGCCGGCGCTGTCGCTGCGCAAGCGTCGTGCCAAACCACGACGGGCAAGAAATTCCAAGAGCTCTCGCCCACGGATCGCGATGCGTTTCTCCATTCACTGAGTGACGGCAAGATCACGAGTGAGCGCGTACCGCTTGCACAATGGTTCAATGATTTATTGTACCCACTTTTCGAACAGGCTTGCTTCGCCGATCCAATTTACGGCGGCAACCGTGACAAGGTGTTTTGGAGAATGGTCGGCTATCCGGGCCTGCCGGCTTTCAACACGCTGAACGTAAAAGAATTTCGCGGCAAACCATTCCCTGACGCAAAGCAACCAAAATCGATCCAAGACTTCAGTTAGCGAGGTGGGCCATGGCCAAGGTTCTCCCAAAGCGAACGGTGGTCATGATTGGCGGAGGCTTCACGTCCGCTCTGACCGCGCGGCAGCTTATGCCTAAAGGCGTGGATGTCGTTGTGCTAGAACGCGGCGTAGATCGCTCGCAAGCCGCCGCCGACGAAATCCCCAGTCAGCGGGACGAGTTGCGGTGGGCCCTGCATCACGAAAACGCGCAGAACATTGCCACCGAGACCTATACCGTCCGTTACAATTCAAGCGAAACGGCACTGCCAGCACGGCGCCTGGAAGCGTTCATTCCTGGCGAGGGCGTCGGCGGCGCAGCCGATCACTGGAATGGTCAGAGTTGGCGTTGGGCCGAATACGATCCGACCCTGCGGACGAGGCTCCAAAGTCGGTATGGCAGTCTTCCGAACGATCTGCTGGTGCAGGACTGGGGTGTAACCTACGCGGAGCTAGAGCCCTACCACGACCTTTGGGAAAAGCTATTTGGTATTGCCGGCAAAGCTGGCAACTTGCGCGGTCAGATTCAGGTCGGCGGGAATCCATTCGAGGCGCCACGGCAAAACGAATATCCGCAGCCGCCATTGGAGGTACTTGAAGCGGGTATCATTTTCGATGCGGCCTCAAAGAAGCTCGGCTACAAACCGTTTCCCCTGCCTGCCGCTAACTCACCCTTCGAATACACCAACCCGGACGGCATGCAACTCGCGCAGTGCCAGTACTGCGGACACTGTGAACGGTTCATCTGCGAAGCGAATGCGAAGGCCAGTCCACAACTGCTCCTCTATCCCTGGCTCGCCCGCCATCGCAATTTCGAGCTTCGCACGCAAGTTCATGCGGTCGGAATCGATTACGACAAGGATAACAAGTTCGTCAGCGGCGTCCGTTACATCGACTTGATAACGGGCGAAGAATTTCTGCAGCCTGCCGATGTTGTCGTGCTCGCTGCATTCACAATGAGCAATACCAAGCTTCTACTCATAAGCGGCATAGGCACACCGTATGATCCTCAGTCGCGTCGCGGCGTTGTCGGGAAGAATTTCTGTCATCAGACTATGTCAGGCGTGAACGTCTTCTTTCAAGATCGCTGGATCAACCCGTTTCTTGCGGCGGGTTCATCGCAAAATGTCGTCGACGAGTGGAATAATGACAACTTCGACCACTCGGGCCTTGGGTTTCAAGGAGGCGGCTACATCTATTCAAATGTCACCAATGGCAGGCCCATCTCGTCGCGTCTCCTTCCGACCGGCACGCCGCGCTGGGGCAGCGCTTGGAAAAAAGCAAATGCTGATTGGTATGCGCATGCATTCGCGATTACGGTGCACGGTAGCTGCTACGGTCATCCGGAGAACTACCTCAGTCTGGACCCAACATACCGTGATGCGTTTGGACTGCCCCTCGTAAGAATCAATTTCGATTTCCGTGAAAATGAATTGAAGATGAGCCAGTTTCTAACCCAGAAAGCGGCTGAGCTCGCCCGAGCTGCCGGCGCTACTATCGTCGGACCGCCGACGCCGCGAACGAGCCCCTATGATGTGCGCGTGTATCAAACAACTCACATAACCGGAGGCACGCCCATGGGTGCTGACCCCACGACGAGCGTGGTCTCGCCGCACCTGCAGCACTGGGATGCAAGAAACCTCTTTGTCGTTGGCGCGTCAGTCTACCCACAGAACTCCGGCTATAACCCGACGGGCCCTCTCGGCGCACTCGCTCTTCGGCTCGGCGACGACCTCGGCTCATATATCGAGCGTCCTCGGCAACTTTGATTACGCAAGAGGAGAGCGCCATGAATGGCATAGCTTTGCGCTCGGCACGCGGAACTCAGTTGAGTTTAGTTTGTGCCGCCTTGCTCGGCTTACATAGCTCAGTTTTGACGCGCGCGGACGAAGCCGCCGACGGCAAGAGTGCGTTCGCCGCCTGCTCGGCGTGTCACAGCGTCGATGGCAGCAAGCGCTTGGGGCCAAGTCTCAATGGGATAGTGGGACGTAAGGCCGGTTCGGTTGCTGATTTCAATTATAGTCCGGCCATGAAGAGGTCGAGTATCGTGTGGGATGCCCCCACGCTCGATAAATTTCTTGCCAACCCGCAGCAAGAAGTGCCCGGCACTCGAATGCCCTTTTCGGGGCTTCCCGACGCGAACAAACGCGCGCAAATAGAGGCCTATCTTGCGACATTGAAGTAAGAGGATCGGCGGGAGCGACCGGGCCGCCGCACCAAAAACTTTCCTTCTGATTGGACGAGCCCCCGCTTTTGGCACAAAGCGGACATTCCAACCGGAGCTAAGAATTGTCCGCTTTCGGGGGTAAAGCGGACATGGCGTTTTGCTGCACAAACGCCCGCTCTGACCCAAAGCGGACATCTGGGCACTGCCCGACGATAACATCGTTGTCGCCTGCGTTAGTCCAAGGAGAAGCTGTCCATGCTGAAACACAAACTTCTGATCGCGCTGATTACGTTCGGATTAACCTGGGCGGGAATCGTCGGCGCTGAAAATAAGCCTATTGAGGAACAACTCGTTGACGCATTGAGTAAGGCGTTTGGTGTCCACCCGGGGTTTCGTGTCAATCATGCCAAGGGCATCGTTGTCGAAGGCTCCTTCAAGGCGTCTCCTGAAGCTGCGGGCCTGAGCCGGGCCGCGCTGTTTAACGGCAACTCGATCCCGGCGACGGTGCGCTTCTCCGATGCGACCGGAATACCAACTATCTCGGACGGCTCCGGCGACGCCAATCCGCACGGCATGGCCATCAAGTTCCATCTGCCGGACGGTAGCGATACAGATATGGTGATCATCTCACTCAGGTTCTTTCCGGTAGCCACCGCCGAAGAGTTTCGCGATTTGCTCCTGGCTCTCGCGGCTAGTCCGCCTGACGCCCCCAAGCCGACAAAACTCGAACAGTTTGTAGCGAGCCATCCTGCCGTTCCCGCGGCCAATGCCACCGTGAGTACGCCGGATAGTTTTGCAGATGAAGAGTACCACGGTATAAATGCGTTTGTTTTTGTCAACAAAGCGGGTGCGCGGCAAGCCGTCCGCTATCAGATGATGCCCGAGCGGGTCGTACATCTGGCTGCCGCCGATGCGGCGAAACAGTCGCCCAATTTCCTGATGGACGAGCTGCAGGAACGTCTCAAGCGTGGGCCAGTAGCGTTCCATCTCAAGGCGCAACTTGCAGCCGCCGGCGATCCTACGAAGGACCCGACGAAACCTTGGCCGAACGACCGAAAGGTCGTGGACTTGGGGGTTTTGACGATCGATAAGGTAGTGCCCAACAGCGCAGCGGCGGAGAAGAAATTGCTGTTCATGCCCGGCCAGCTGACCGATGGGATCGAAGAATCAGACGACCCCATGATCGCCATCCGGAGCGGCGCGTACGCTCTGTCTTTCTCCCGGCGCAATCCATAATTGGGAGGACGGAGATGACTCTCGCTCCGGCAGGGCGGCGGATCACGTCCGCTATTGGCACAAAGCAGACATCACCTAGTGCACTGCACATGTCCGCTTTTGACCCAAAGCGGACATCGGCCAGTAGTTTGAAAGTGGTCAATTTTGAACAGACTCGGATGAGGGCGATCAATTAAAAGAGGAAACCATGCAGGCCCCCAGTACAACTGGCGCGCCTACGGGCGTCTTACCGTCCAATCCACCTGCCCAGCGAGTCCGTCACGAAATCTGGCCGCTGCAGTAATCATGTTTGGACTGGTACTTACCGTCGCATGGGTATGCCTGCTTGGGTATGGACTGACAGAGCTAGTGCGGCTTGCGCTGACCGATCCAAAAGTACCGCCGACACCACGTCCAACAGATTCACAACGACCATGCTCGACAATGCTCAAGTTTACACCCTGCAAACAGAGGAGTGACACATGAGCAACCTGACAAAAAATCTGTCCGTCGCGGCCGTGCTGACTGCGACTACCAATGCCCTGGCGATCGCACAAACGGCGCCACTCCCTGAACCGAAAGCGCAGCAGATGACCGACGCGTACTACTCCGCGTTTGGCGATAACCACTCTCGGGCGGTTCACGCAAAGGGCATATTGTTTGAAGGTATGTTCACGCCGGATCCGGCAGCGCGTTCCATCACCAAGGCGAAGCTTTTCGCGCTTTCGACTGCTGCAGTTCTGGGGCGTTTTTCGAATTTCACAGGCATTCCGACCATTCCCGATAATATCGGGGACGCAACGCCGCGCGGACTGGCTTTAAAATTCACCGTTCCGGGCGACAGCGAGGTCGATATTGTGATGCACAGCTTCGACGGTTTTCCGGTAAAAACCGCAGCCGAATTCGCGCAGCTACTTGTTGCCATCGGCGCCAGCGGAAAGGATGCGCCCAAACCCACGCCGCTGGACAAGTATCTGGCTAGCCACCCCATCGCCAAGACGTTCCTGACCACGCAAAAGCCACCGCCGGTCAGCTTCGCGACGACCGCATTTTTCGGCGTTAATTCGCTCAAGTTCACGAACGCGCAAGGGCAACCCACGTACATACGCTATCGCGTCATGCCGGTGGCCGGCGAGCAGTATCTCGATGCCGCTGAGCTCAAGACCAAAGACGCCAACTATCTGCAAAGCGATATCAAGGAGAGGCTCGCCAAAGGACCGGTCAGCTTCATCTGGTACGCCCAGATTGCCGAAAAGGGCGACATCATCGACGATCCCTCCATTGCCTGGCCGACAACGCGCAAGCTGGTCAAACTGGGCACCGTGACCATAACTGGCCTCGTACCGGACGAGGCGAGTGCCGACAGAAAAACGTTGTTTTTGCCAGGGAATTTGCCCGACGGCATGCAAACAGCCGATCGGATGCTTGATGTGCGCAACGCTGCCTATCCGCTCTCGTTCCGCCATCGCCAATGACGAAATCGAATCGGTCGTAAGAGGGAGACGCACAAAGCGGACAATCCGACCGCGCCCCGCGGTTGTCCGCTATTGGCACAAAGCGGACATCGGCTTGCATGTTGGCCCTTGGTCCAACTAACCCGTATTTCGTCACCGAAATAAATTGATCAAACTCGACAACGCTGAGCAGTGTCTCGGCCTTTACGCGAGTTTCATTCCGCAGCACGACCCCATTGAGTTTTCTAATCCAAAAGGAGAATTGCAATGGCCTTATTCATAAACACGCTTGCCGCAGTTACGGCTGGCACCGTGCTCGCCACGACCGCCTTTGCACAGAGCGCGAGGGAAGTCCGCGGCCCTACACCGTACTTCGCCGTCGAGAACGAGCCGGCACCCAAGCTGATCGTGGACCCTGTGCTTCCCGGTCCGCTGGCCCTGGGCGTGGCCCAGATCCAATACCGGGTGGAGAACGTGCGCATCGTACCGGCATTCGGGGAGGCCGCCCTCAAACTATCTCCACGGGTCGGACATCTGCACATAACCGTCGACGACCTGCCCTGGTTGTGGGCGGACTCGAGTGATCTCGGTACAGTCGACATGGCCGGGATGCCGCCTGGCCCGCACAAGGTGAAGATCGAGTTGGTCGATGCTAACCATAACGTCTTCCCCGGACAGGTGGCGACGGTCACGTTCACCGTGCCTGAGCAAGCGAAAATGAGTCACAAGTGACGGCACTAGCCCGGCCTTTCTAAGCATCTGAGGGTCTCTCGAAAGGTTCAATCGAGGGTTTTGTTTGCGCCGATACGGTGGTGATCGAGTCTTCCGGTCACCGCGTCGGTGCGGTGCCTAATCAGGAGAAAAAGACATGATCAGGGCATTCATCGCAATTGTCGTAGCGATACCCGTTCTGTGGGCGTCCAACACCAACGCTCAGACGGCTGAGCCTGCGGCGAAACTCGTGGTCGATCCGCCTTTGGCCGAACCGTTGAGCCGCGGAGTTGCGTTCATCAACTACCGCACCGAAAATCTCCAGGTCGTTCCCGTGTTCGGCTCGCAGGCGCTCAATGTGTCGCCCCGCATCGGGCATCTCCATGTCGCGGTTGATGGCGCGCAATGGGTCTGGGCCGACACCAGCGGCGGGCCGATCATCATCGCTGGCCTTCCTCCGGGACCACACAAGGCCGAGATTACCCTCGTAAACGCAAACCATCAGCCTCTGGATCGGAGCGCCGTCGTCGAATTCGTGGTCCCGGCGAAATAAGATTCAGCGGTGTTCAAGCGATGTCCGCTTCTGGCCCAAAGCGGACATCCCTAGCTGCGCTCCACATGTCCGCTATCGGGGGCAAAGCGGACATGACGGACCTCATGATGGGACCAGGGTTCAACTCGATTTCGAAGCCCGCAGCGTGGATACTCAATCCTGGAATTTCACGCGGCCCCGGACCTACGTCGAACTGCTCACTTGCCTGCAAATGGCGAGCGACCAGAAATTTAAATAGCCCGACAATCACGGCGCTTTGACGATTAGCCTGCACGCGGGGGGCAATCCGGCTAGCGTCAAAACCGGTCGCGGCTTGCCCGGCTGCGGATGCAGCGTCGATTCCTTGAACCAGAAGTCGAGCTCGCTGCCACAACCGTCGCTTGGGCGCGGCGGAGCCGGCGGCTTGCATTCCGCGCTGTCCGCCGGACACGCGATCTGGACATGAAAATGTTCGGCATGACCGTACCAGGGACGCACCTTGTAAAGCCAAGTGCGATCAGCTCCGGCCTCGCGGCACAGCGCCTTCTTGATCGCCGCATTGACCAAAATGCGGACGACCACCGGATCCTGCGCAGCCGTTCGGATCAGCGCAGTATGTCCGTGGGTCCACACTTGCGGATCGACATCGCGCAGATTGCGTGCGACCACATCGGTGGCCGGGCCGAGCTCGCGCTCCTCGCGGCTCTGCACGTGGTCCGGCATCGGCGCAAACCAGATATCGACGTCGAGGCCGATTTGATGGCTCGTATGCTCGGACAGCATCGGCCCCCCACGCGGCTGAGACATGTCGCCAACCAGAAGCCCGTTCCAGCCAACTTTTCTTGCGTTCGCGGCAAGCCGTTCGATGAAGCGAATAAGTCGCGGATGGCCCCAGTTGCGATTGCGCGACGGCCGCATGACTTGCCAGGCTGATCCCGTGATCGGCAGCGGCACGGCACCGGCGAGGCAGCCGTCGAAATCGCCACCGATCGAGCTGGGCGTTCCGGGATACGGCGTCGATTTGCGCGCGAACAGCTCCTTGGCCGGCATCGAGCGCGCATCCGGATTTTTCAGCGGTGGCAGGGGCTTGGGATTGAGCGAGCCGGGAAGCATCGGGTCAATCAAATGCTTTTCCTGCGCGACGACGGCCGAACTCGCGGCGGCAAGGAAAAGGACGGCGAGCAGGCAAACGACAGCGCGCATCAGCAACTATATTCCGTTTCCGACGAAGTGATCGAGTAAAGGCCCATGCCCGCTTCTCGCCCTTAGCCGGCATTTCATTTTGCACTTCATCGGTCCGCTCTCGGGGGCAAAGCGGCCGTGACCGTTTGAGGGAATCCGCTTTCGCGGTCGCTATTGAGGGCAAAGCGGACATTTATGTCGCGGTTGTGTATGTCGCGATTATTGCCCTAAAGGGCAACTTCCCGCTGCACACTCGCCGGGCCAAAATCCAAGCGTGCACTCATTGCTGTACGAGGAGATCGCAATGAAATCGAGTCGTGGAATTTTCATCGGCACGGCTGGATATAGACTACTTGCTAGCTGTGCGTTGCTCGTATTGGCAGTATCGACAACCTACGCACAACAGATCACCGGCACGCCAGGCTCCCCCAGCGCGACGACGACCATCGACGGAAAGTATCTGCCGCCGCCACCGTCCAAGTTCGGCGGTGAAATCAACCTGCAAGCGTCTCAGTCCAAACCCTATTGGCCGCCGCAAGTGGTCCCGCCTCAGGGCGCGCCCAACATCCTTCTCATCATGACCGATGACCAGGGTTACGGCGTTTCGGGCACGTTCGGCGGGGTGATCCCCACACCGTCGATGGACCGGATCGCAAAGATGGGCCTGCGCTATACACAGTTTAACTCCACCTCGCTGTGCTCGCCGACGCGGGCGGCGCTTATCACCGGTCGCAATCATCACTCGGTGGGATTCGGCGTCATCGCGGAGCAGTCCACCGGCTATCCGGGTTACGATTCCGTGATCGGCGTCGAGAATGCCACCATCGGCACGATCCTGAAGCAAAACGGCTACGCGACTTCTTGGTTCGGCAAGAATCACAACACGCCGAGCTATCAGTACAGCGCCGCCGGTCCGTACGATCAGTGGCCCGTTGGCATGGGCTTCGATTACTTCTACGGCTTCATGGGCGGCGAGACCGACCAGTGGACGCCGTATCTGTTCCAGAACACGACCCAGATTTTCCCCTGGATCGGCAAGCCCGGTTACAACCTCACCACGGACCTGGCCGACGAAGCTATCGCGCACATGAAAAAGCTCAATGCGAGCGCGCCCGATAAGCCTTTCTTCGTCTACTACGTCCCCGGCGGTACGCATTCGCCACATCAGCCGACAAAGGAGTGGATCGATAAGTTCAAGGGCAAGTTTGACATGGGCTGGAACGCGCTGCGCGAGCAGATCTTCGCCAACCAGAAGCGGCTTGGCGTGATCCCGGCGAATGCGCAGCTCACACCGTGGCCGGATGAGCTCAAGAAATGGGACACGCTCACCGCCGACGAGAAGCGCCTGTTCGCGCGTCAGGCAGAAGTCTTCGCCGCCTATGCCGCCTACACCGATCATGAGATCGGCCGGGTGATCCAGGCGGTCGAGGACATGGGCAAGCTCGACAACACGCTGATCATTTACATCAGCGGTGACAATGGCACGAGCCCGGAAGGCACGACAGTCGGTACTCCTAATCAGATGACCGCATATAACGGCATTCTCGACCTGCCCGTCGCCGAACAAATGAAAGCTTACGACGCCTGGGGTTTGCCCCCGACCTATCCTCACATGGCGGTGGCGTGGTCATGGGCATTTGACACGCCATTCAAGTGGACCAAAGAAGTGGCGTCACAATTTGGCGGCACCCGGCAGGGTATGGCAATCGCGTGGCCGAACCGCATCAAGGACGCCGGCGGTATCCGCACGCAGTTCCACCACATGATCGACATCGTGCCGACACTACTTGAAGCAGCCGGCGTTCCGGCGCCTGTGATGGTCAACGGCATCGCGCAGAAGCCTATTGAAGGCGTGAGCATGGCTTACACCTTCGACAAGGCGAACGCTAACGCACCAAGTACCCGCAAGACGCAGTACTTTGAGATGTTCGCCAACCGCGCGATCTATCACGACGGCTGGGTCGCCGCGACCACTCCGCCGGCTCCGCCCTGGCTTCTTGGTACGGCCAAAATGCCCCAGGACGTGATCAATGGCTACAAGTGGGAGCTTTACAACATTGCCGAGGACTACTCGCAGAACAACGACCTCGCGGCCAAGATGCCCGACAAGCTGCGCGAGATGCAGGAACTGTTCATGGTGGAAGCGACGAAATACAACGTCTTCCCCATGGACAATTCGATCTTGCAGCGAGTCATAGCACCACGGCCGAGCGCGACCGCCGGGCGGAATGTCTTTACTTACGCAGGTGAGGTGTCCGGTCTGCCCGACAGCGACGCCCCGAGCCTCCTCAACAAGTCGTACACCATCACTGCGGACGTGGAGATCCCGCAGGGCGGCGCCGAAGGAATGCTCGCCACCTTGGGTGGCCGCTTCGGTGGCTATGGCTTGTACCTGCTCAAGGGCAAGCCGGTGTTTCTCTATAACCTCCTGGACCTCGAACGATTCCGCTGGGAAGGTCAGCAGGTACTCGCGCCGGGCAAGCACACCATCGTATTTGACTTCAAATACGATGGCCCCGGATTCGGCAAAGGCGGCACTGGCGTCCTGAGGGTGGACGATAAGGACGTCGCCACCAGGAAAGTCCCGCACACCATTCCGTTCATCATGGCCATTGACGAAACTTTCGACGTGGGTGTCGACACGCGGACCCCTGTGGATGATAAGGACTACCAAGTGCCGTTCCGCTTCACCGGGAAGCTCGATAAGCTCACCTTTAAGCTCGGGCCGACGCAGTTGACGAGCGATGACCATCAGGTCATCCAGCGCAACCTCGCTAAAGCACACGATTAAACAAGACAGCGTGTAGATGATGGCGGTCCAACGTAGTCGAAATGTCCGCTTATGGCCCAAAGCGGACATGCGCTGGTGCACTGCACATGTCCGCTTTCGGGGTTAAGCGGACATGGCCTTATGCGGGGCACATGTCTGGTTTTGCGGTCGCTATTGGGAGTAAAGCGGACAATTGCACTGCGAACGTCTGCTTTTGACCCAAAGCGCACATTCAGGAAACAACCCGGCCACAATCACGATCGTGCTATTCGCAGAATTTGCAGGGCGGAAAATCGCGACTGTAGGCCGGCTGCGCCCTGAACACCGCCGGGTCGTATTGCCAATATGTGCTGACGTTGTTGTAAGTCTTGACCACCGTGTTCCAGAGTTCGTCCTTGTCGTAGTCGAACATCTTCTTCTTCTCGACCTTCTTGACGTAGATGTTCTGGATCGGGCTCTTGGTGGCAAGATCGAGCCGCACCGGGCCGCGCGGCGGATTGATCTCAATGCTCGCCATCGTCTTGATGAACTCGACCGGGCCAGGATACTTGCCTTTGAACTTGGCCAAGGTCTGGTCGATCCACATGGCGGTGGCGTAATTGGCTTCCGAATAATACGACGGCACCTTGCCGTATTTGGCGCGGTACTTCTTGACGAATGCCTCGTTCGCCGGCGTCTGGAGTGCCGCGCTATAGACGTGCGCCGAAACATCGGCGATGACCTCATCGCCCATGAAGGGCAGAGCGAACTCGTCATAATTGGTGCTGCCGCCGAGGATGATCGTCTTGTTGCCGGACGCGCGCAGCTGCTTGGGGAATTGCAGGGCCATCGGTCCGACCATCAACGCGAAGATCGCGTCGACGTCGGATTTGATGCCCGGAATGTACGGCCCGAAGTCCTTGGCACCGAAAGGCACCCACATTTTCTGCACGACCTTGCCGCCGCAATCCTCGAAGGCCTTCTGGAATCCGCCGACCTGCTCGTACCCGAAGGCGTAATCGGTGCCGATCGCGGAGACGCGCTTATAGCCTTGCTCGCAAGCCCATTGCCCGAGCGCATGGGTCGGCTGCGACGAGACCCACGTGGAGAATACGGTGTAAGGAAATTTGTCGGATTGGCGCTGGGCAATGTCGTCCCCGGTGGTGATGGTACCGATGAAGAGCGTCTTTTCCTGGGTCGAAATCGGCGCCAGTGCATAGGCTGCTGTACCAAGCACCGCGCCGACGAGCATGTCCACCTTGTCCTGCAGAATAAGCTTCTTGGCCATGGACACGTCGCCGTCGATGGTGCCCTTGTCATCCTCAACAATAAACTTAACCGTGGCGCCGCCGAGCTTGCCGTCGTGCTCGTCGAGATACATCTGGAATCCGTTGACCATGTCGGTGCCGAGCTGCGTGAT
>Ga0134126_10008589_pt1 | contig 12844 bp, 14 predicted proteins | sample KB31752_FD_96881 | JGI IMG/M metagenome (GOLD analysis project Ga0134126, IMG submission 96881) | Terrestrial soil microbial communities with excess Nitrogen fertilizer from Kellogg Biological Station, Michigan, USA - KB3-175-2 | ecosystem: Environmental > Terrestrial > Soil > Unclassified ...
CCTCGGCGAGATGTTCGTTGGTCTTGCTGAGACCCGGATGGGTGTAGACATAGCTCAGCAGTGCACCCGCGGCGGCAAACAGGAGCAGGCCGAGGAGAATGTGTCGAAGCATCACGCGCCAATGCAGACGCGTCTGGTAGACGACGGTCTCTCCTGGAACCAGGCTCGCTTCGATATAATTCATAGGAGATTCACTACGCCAGTCCGCCGCCGCAAGGATAGCGCAACCCGATCGGTGGCAGCGACCCCGCACAACCCCGGCATGAGTGCTGCGCAATCGTCCGGCTGAGTGGAGCTGCATGGAGCTGGATGACCGCACAAGTGGCTGTTCGGAAAGGCTTTTCTGTCCGAGGTCCCTGGACCATCACTATGAGCCCCGCGCATACATGGACATGATGATTCCAGAGCTCAGGAAACATCTCTAGCCGGCGCTGCGACGCCCACAGCGGGCCTCATCCCCCGCGATCTGCGCCAGCGTAACCCGCATAGAGACTGTCCAACACGGGCGTCATCGCCTTCAGCAGGTCGTCATCGCCCTCCTGCAGAGCGCGGGCGCCGGCCATGATGGTGGCGAACCCCGGACCTTCTGCGACCGGAATACCGCCGATGTCCAGATGATGCACCAGGCCCCCCAGGCGGCGCAGGCCCGGATCCTGCTCGAGATTGAAGCTGATCAAGAGCACCTCGAAGGTGACCTTGGAGTCAACGTGCGTGAACTCCGCACCGTCGAAATCGAAGCCGACGGCGCTCTTGGGGCAATCCTTCACGCGCTTCAACCACACGAACCTGGCCTTCGGATCGATGAAGCGCCGGATGAGCCACGCTGAGGCCACGCGGTCGATCCACAGGTGCTCGCGAGTCGCCCACGTGCGCGCACGATAGTCACTCCGCTCGCGCAGGCGGATCTTGCGATGCGCCGCATGGGGCTCATCGGGCGCAAAGCGGCCATTGAGTACCGCTTCCGCATCGGCCAGTGCTCCTTCCATCTGCCTGCGCGGCTCGCCCGGGAAAAAATCGCGACTCGCTATCGCGGCGACTTCGCGCGCCACCGCGGCGAGTCGCTGCCGTGCCTCGGGTTCCGCCAGCTTCGCAAGCTCACCCTTGAGGCCATCGAGCCTGCCGATCGTCTGCGCATACTCCTCCGTCCGGTCGAACAGCGCCACGAGCTCTGCGTTCTGCTTTTCCGACTCTGCATCGAAGGAAAGCACCTGGACCAGGCCGCCCGCGGCCTTGATCTCGCCGCCCTGCTCCTCGAGGACTTCGCGCGCGCGTTCCCCGTTGGGAAGCAGATAGGCGCCATCGCGCAAAAGCCCCGCGCCCGCCGTTTTGAGCGCCCGCCAGATGCGCATGCGCAGCGTCGGGTTGTGGCCGGGAAGATTGGTGATCAGCAGCAGCCAGGCCGGGGTCATGGGTTTCATTTGTTGCATATACTACGTCAACGTCATATTATTAACCATAGCGTGCATTCGACCGCCGTCGGAGACTGCGATGAAGCGGGTCACCCGTGAGCACCCCGAGATCGACCACCTCGCCTGGCGCGCGGACTTCCCGGCGCTCGATCAAACGGTGAATGGCTTCCCGCTTGCCTACCTCGACAGCGCTGCAACGACGCAGCGCCCCGTCGGGGTGCTCGCGGCCCTGCAGGATTATTACCGGCACGATAACGCCAATCCCGGCAGGAACCTCCATGCTCTGGCGCGACGGGCTTACGAGCGCTACGAGGGTGCGCGCCGCACCGCGGCCGGATTCATCCACGCGCAGACGCCCGATGAGGTGGTCTGGGTCCGCGGCACAACGGAGGGCATCAACCTGGTAGCCAGCGCGTGGGCTCGCCCCCGTCTTCGGGCAGGCGACGAGATTCTATTGACCGTGGCGGAGCACGCGTCGAACCTCCTGCCCTGGCGGCTGGTGGCAGAGCAAACGGGCGCCACGATCCGCTATGTGGACATCGACGACGAAGGACGGGTGCGACTGGAGGACCTCGAGCGGCACGAGGCGCGACTGACGGAGTACGGGCTCGATCGACTGAGCTGCGTCAGGGGCTTGCGCCTGCTTGGACCACGCTCGCCGCAACAGCGCCTGCCGGTGTTCTCTTTCGTGGTCCCCGGGCACGCAGCGGACGAAATCCTCAAATATCTGGACGCCTACGGCATTGCCGTGCGCGCCGGCGATCTGGCCTCACTACCGCTGCTGAAACGCCTCGGTGTCACCGAAGCCGTCCGGGCATCCTGCTACCTCTACACCGAGACGAGTGAGTTGGACCGCTTGGCAGACGCACTGGACGCGAAGCAACTGAAACGCGGGACCTGATCCGTGGCCGGCGCCTCTTCGCTGCGCGAAATCACCCTGTATTTCCTGCGGCTCGGATTGCTCGGCTTCGGCGGTCCGGTCGCGCTCGTGGGTCAGATGGAGCGAGAGCTCGTCACCGCGCGCGGTTGGGTGAGCAAGGAGCAGATGCGCGAAGCGATCGCGGTGTGCCAATCGCTCCCCGGACCGCTGGCGATCCAGGTCGGGATCTATCTGTCATACGTGCGAGGCGGCTTCTGGGGCGCCTGGGCAGGCGGCTGGTCGTTCATCCTTCCGAACTTCGGGGTGGTCGCAACCCTTGGTGCCTTTTACGTCCATTTCGGCGGCCTGCAGCCGGTCACCGCCATCTTCTATGGCGTCAGTCCCGCAGTGATCGCGCTCATCCTCCACTCCTGCTACCGGCTGGCCCGGCTCGGCATGGAGGACTGGGTGCAGTGGGTTCTCGCGGCCCTGTGCTTCGCTGTGACCGTGATCGTCCACGCCGAGGTGGCCATTCTCTTCATCGGGGCAGGGATCATCGGGATGGTCTGTTACGGCAGCTTTGGGCGTCGCCCGTCCTCTGCGACGACGCTGATGGTTGCGGCTCCGCTGGCGCCCGTTACGCCGCTTGCACCGGTTGCGACCGCCTCGACCGCCACCAAGCTCCTGCTGTTCTTTCTCAAAGCCGGGGCCCTGACCTTCGGAAGCGGCCTCGTCATCGTTCCGTTCCTGCAGCAGGGCGTGGTCCGGCAGTACGGCTGGCTGAGTGAGCACGACTTTCTGGTTGCGGTCGCCGTTGGGATGATCAGCCCCGGCCCGGTAGTGATCACCGCAACGTTCGTCGGCTACCTGGTTGGGGGATTCTGGGGCTCGCTGGCGGCGACTGTGGGGATCTTTTTGCCATCATTCGTGCTCGTGCTGATAGCCGCGCCGATTCTGGCGCGCCATCGCGCCAACCGGAACGTCCAGGGGTTCATAAAAGGCGCCTACGCCGCCGCGATCGGCACCATTCTCGGAGCCTGCGTGCTCCTCGGCCGCATCGCCATCGGCGACTGGCTGACGATCCTGATCGGTCTCACGGCGCTGGTGGTTCTGTTCCGTTGGAAGGTGAGCAATCCGCTTCTGATGGCGGTTACTGCAGGAGCCGGCCTGATCGCATTTCCGCTGCTGCATCCGGCTTGGGTGATGTTGAAGTAACGCGATCTGCGCCGCTGCCGCGGCTGCCCCGGCCGGCGCCGGCTGGTCCCGCCAGGGCACGTGCGAACGGTCACGAAGTCGACCCGAGCCCGCGGCATGCGCGGTTTCATGCGCCAAATCCGCTTTAGACATTGGGGCTTGGCCGGGCAATCGGCATTACCGCCACGCTCGAGCTCAGCGTCAAATGAACCTCCTATACCTCTTCCGGGGAGAGAGCCATGAAAAAAGTCCGCAGACATCGCACCATCACCACGGCAGCCGCATCGGTAGCCCTCATTGCTTCAGCGGGCCTGATCGCCCTCACTGCGCCGCGCGCAGCGGCCGGTCAGCCGGATGGAAGCGTCTCCTGCAAAGGCCTGCCGGGCCATTCTGCCCTGCGGACGGCATTGGTTGCCGCACGGCAGCAGATGAACGGCGGTTTCAACCTGGACATGTGGGCCACCGTGGTCAATCGCGACGGCGTCGTATGCGCGGTCGCCTTCACCGGCTCCGATCGCGGTGATCAATGGCCGGGTAGCCGTGCGATCTCGGCGCAGAAGGCAAACACGGCCAACGCCTTCAGTCTGCCTGCGCTCGCGCTCTCCACCGCGAATCTCTACAGCGCGGTCCAGCCAGGCGGCTCCCTCTATGGATTGCAGCACAGCAACCCGGTGGATACGGAAGTGGCCTATCGCGGCCCCGCGCCCAATTTCGGCCAGGCAAACGACCCGATGGTGGGCTACCGCATCGGCGGCGTGAACGTCTTTGGCGGAGGCCTGGCTCTCTATGACGCCTCTCACAGGCTCGTGGGCGCGATCGGCGTCAGCGGAGACTCCTCATGCGCCGACCACAACATCGCGTGGCGCACCCGCAGTTCGCTCAAACTCGATCACGTGCCGGCCGGTGTCAGCGGTGATCCTCTCCGACCCGACAACATCGTATATGACATCACCAGGGCCCCCGGAGAACAGGAGGGCGTGAGCGCGAGCGGCTGGGGGCACCCGGTATGCAGCGACACGGCCACGCTGATCGCGGCGAATCTGCCGGTGATCGAGCCCTGAGTCGAAGCGCATGGATTGACCCGGCCGTCGTCCGCGATTTGCCGAGGGCGCGGGCGGCGGCGGGTCTGAGGCACCGCAATCTGTCTCAGCTGCCTTCAAGCAGCCGGAACAAGTCCCCGACCGGTTGCATGCGGCAATGCGAGGTGTGATGCTCCGCGGCGGATGCCATCTGCGTCCAAATTCAAGGGGAGCAGCCGGTGCGGATTCACGAAACGATTGCGGCGGCCGCGGGCGCGGCGTTGATCCTTTTTGCCGGCGCGTCGCAGGCCGCCGGCCGGCGCGATGCCGCGGTATATCGAGCCGTCGAGGCGAGCCGCCCGGGTGCAATCGAGCTTCTCAAGAGCATCGTCGACGTCGATTCCGGGTCCGGTGACATCGCCGGCGGTGAGCGCGTGGAGACTATTCTGTCCGGTCCTCTTCGAGCCGCGGGTGCGGCGATCCGCACCGCGCCGGCCGAAGTGAGCGGGGTGGCGCCGAATCTGGTCGCCGTGTTCCACGGCAGCGGCAAGGCCAGAGTACTCATCATCGCTCACGTCGACACCGTGTTCGGTCCCGGCACCGTGGCGAAGCGACCCTTCCGTATGGAAGGTAACCGTGCGTATGGCCCGGGCGTGGGCGATGAGAAAGGCGGTGTCGTCAATGCGGTCACCGCACTGACGATCCTGCACCAGCTCGGATTCAGGGATTACGCCACCATCACGTTTCTGCTCGACGGCAGCGAGGAGCTGGGCTCACCCGGGTCCACGAAGCTGATCGAGACTCTGGCGCGGCAAAGCGATGTCGAATTCAACATGGAGCCTGGAGATCCGCCCGACGCCCTCACCGTCTGGCGCAAGGGCGCCGGCGACATCGTCGTCCAGGTCCGGGGGCGCGCGGCGCACGCAGGCATGGTGCCGCAGAACGGACGCAATGCCGCCATGGAGCTGGTCCATCAGATCGATGCCCTGCAGGGCAAGTTCCCTCACAGCGGCGATGGAACCACGGTCAACCTGACGGTGATACGCGCCGGCGACCGTACCAACATCATTCCGGACATGGCGCAGGCGACTTTCGACGTCCGCTTCAGGAATCCCGGCGATTTTGCCGGCATCCTGGCCCGCATGAAGTCCTCGCTCGTTCCCACGAGCGTGCCGGACACGGCCGTGTCGATTGCATCCAAGGGGTCCGCCTATCCGCCGCTCATCGACGATGCGCAGGTGGAGGCCCTGGGACATCAGGCCCGGCAGATCTATGCCGAGCTGGGCAAAGCCATCGCCCTCTCCGGCAATGGCGGCGCTTCGGAATCAGCCGTGGCCATGTCGGTCGGCACGCCCGCGCTCGATGGCCTCGGCTACGTCGGCGCGGGATTCCACACCGATCACGAGTGGATCGATGCCGGGAGTATCACGCCCCGGCTTTATCTCTTCACCCGGCTGTTGATGGACACGTGCCAGTCACCGCCCCAGAAGCAGACGCAGAGCCCACGTGCCGGATGAGCTGAGAATCGCCACCGCGCAGTTCGAGAATCGCAGCGGCGACAAGCCGTTCAATCTCGCCACGATCGGAGACCTCGCGGCTGAGGCGGCGCGCTCAGGCGCCGGTGTGGCCGCCTTTCATGAGTGCTCGATCACCGGATACAGCTTCGCACGGCGGTTGTCGAAGGAGCAGCTTTGGGAGCTGGCCGAGGCAATCCCGGACGGACCCAGCATCGAAGCGCTCACCCACATCGCGCACCGCCACGGAATCGCCGTTCTGGCGGGGCTCTTCGAGCGGGGCGAAGATGGAGAGGTGTACAAAGCCCACGTCTGCGTCGACGAGACCGGTCTCGTCGCAAAGCACCGGAAGATCCATCCGTTCATCAACCCCCACGTCAGACCCGGAAACGCGTACACCGTCTTCGAGCTGTGCGGCTGGAAGTGTGGGATGCTGATCTGCTACGACAACAACGTCGTGGAGAACGTGCGCGCCACGGCCCTCCTGGGCGCCGAGATCATCTTCATGCCGCACGTGACCATGTGCACGCCCTCACCCCGCCCAGGAGCCGGCTTCGTCGACCCCGCGCTTTGGCGCAATCGCGAGAGCGATCCGCCTTCCCTGCGGGCCGAGTTCGATGGCCTCAAGGGACGCGCCTGGTTGATGAAGTGGTTGCCGGCACGGGCCTACGACAACGGCATCTTTGCCGTGTTCTCGAACCCGATCGGCATGGATGACGATCAGCTCAAGAACGGCTGCTCGATGGTGATCGATCCCTTCGGCGATGTGATTGCCGAGTGCCGGCGCCTGGGCAACGACATCGCGGTTGCAACCTGCAATCGTGAAAAGATCGCGATATCCGGCGGACACCGCTATCGCCAGGCTCGCAAGCCCGAGCTGTACGGTCACATCCTCGGTGCGGAACACCGCTCGGAGCAGAACGTAGCGTGGATGTCGACGCCGGATCCGCGCAGCAGGTGAGGCACCTCGGGCGTCAACAGACCGCGAGCCGAGGCGGGAGCCAACCCTTTCCGCCTCAGCCCGCGCTCTTCGATCCTGACCTCAGGCTCCTGCCGATTTCATCTGCAGGTGCTGTACCACCTCGAGCGCCTTGGCGACGTGCTCGGCCGGTGTGACCTGACTGATCACCGTCACGATTTTCCCGTCCCGCGAAATGACGAAAGTCGTCCTTTCCGCGAACCCATGACCGATCTGGACACCGCGCACGTCCTTGAGGCCCGGCGGTCCCTGATGAACCTGGATCTCGTACGACTTGGAGATCGCGCCGCCCGCGTCCGAGGCCGTGGGAAATTTGCCCGCGCAGTACTTGGGGTCGGCGGAGAAATCGTTGAGCCGCTGGATGCTGTCGAGCGACACGCCGATGATCGTCGCGCCTGCGGCCGCGAACTTATCGCTGTCCTGCGCAAAGGTGTGTGCCTCGATGTCACACCCCCCGGTATACGCGGAGGGGTAGAAGTAGACGACCACGGGGCCCTTCTCCAGAGCCTTCTTGAGCGAGAACTGGAACGTCTTGCCTGCAAGAGAAGCTTGCGCCGTGAACCGGGGAGCCGAATCGCCGTCCTTCAGGGCAGCCATCGCGGGCAGAGCCGCGACGCTCATCAGGAGCGTACCGAGCAGCAAACGTTTCATATCGAACACCTCGATTAAGCCGCGGACCGTTGCTCGCAATGGCCGCGTCTGCGGCCGGGAGCGGGGGCACATTGTATAGGCACAGTGACGGATCCGCCGATCTCCTGGTGAATTTGCACGCCGGGAGAGGTGCATTGGAACCGGAGGGCTGTGGGATGGGACTTACCCTTTTTTCGGCGGCCCGACACCCATGGGCAGTCTCGAGATTGCAGGCGTGGCCGGAGCCGCCGGGTTACCCCCGGGACTTCGCCTCGCCGGCCGCGGATGCAAACGAGCCACCGCGGTCAGCCCACACCCTCTACGAATCTGATCTCCCGCTCGACCGCGTCGCCGAGCACGGCGAGCGCGGCCCGGTATGCGGCAGTCTCGTAGGCGGCTCTCGCCTTCTCGAGGCTGTCGAATTCTATGAGCACCGTGCGCTGCGCGAGCCCCGCCTCGCGCACTTCCGCAGGCAGTCCGCGAGCCAACACGCGCCCACCCGCCGCCTCGAGCGCCGGACCGGCAAGCCTGGCGTACGCGGCGAGAGCCTCGGGCCTCTTCACCTCGCGATAAAAGACGATCCAGTATGCTTTCGCCATCGAACGATTATACCCTCGCCTCATGAAGAAGAAGCCTGCACATCAGGTCCGGCAATACAAAACCTATCGCGCGATGCCGTGGCGCAACGGACATGGAGTCACCCTCGAGATCGCCCGCGAGCCCGCGAGGGGGGAAGAATTCGCCTGGCGACTGAGCCTCGCCGACATTGATACGGACGGCGAGTTCTCCGCCTACCCGGGTTACCGCCGGGCGCTGGTTCTGGTGGCCGGAACGGCTCTCCAGCTGCGATTTCGGGGACATGGCAATTGCGTGCTCGACCCGTCGAGCCGCGGCGCCCGATTCGAGGGAGACTGGGCAACTCATTGCGCGATCCCGAAGGGCCGTTGTACGGACCTCAGTCTGATCGTCCGCAAAGGACTGGCTGCTGCGCCGGCATCCGTCGTACGCGCGCCGAAGATACTGCACCTCAAATCGAGCGGGCACGTAGCACTCGCCGCGAATCTCTACGGAGCGCTGTTTGTCCTCGAGGGAGCAGTAGCGGTGACCGTGTCGATTGGCGACCGACCGCGCATCGTGCACGCGCGCGATACCCTGCTCCTTTCTGCCGGCAGCCGACGGATGCTGACAGTCCGCAATCTCGAGCGGTCGGCTGCGCAGCTGGTCTTCCTGTCCTGGCGCCCGGGTCGCCGCGCGCGCGCAGATCGACTCAGTGGTCCGTCAGGGCCGGGCGGCGGTGATGACGATTTCGACCCGGTACGCCGATGAGGCCAGCGACGCCTCGACAGTCGCCCGCGCAGGCGCGCAGCCGGGCGCGATCCAGGCCTCCCAGACGGCGTTCATTTCATTGAACGTGCTCATGTCGGTGAGGTAGATCGTCGCAGCGAGCAGGTGGCGCTTGTCGGTGCCTGCCTCTGCGAGCAATTCATCGATGGCTGCAAGAACCTCCCGCGTTTGACCCGCGGTGTCGGCCGAGCCGTCGGATGCGACCTGCCCCGCCAGATACACCGTATTGCCGTGCACGACGGCCTGTGACATGCGCGGGCCGCATTGGATGCGTGTGATCATTGCATGAGTCCTCTACGACAGAATTTGATTCGCAAGCGTCTACCAGCGCAATCGGGCCACGCGGCCGAGAACCACCAGCCCGTAAGCCATGATCCCCAGGAGAGCCACCATCACTGCCATCAGCACACCGTAGAGGGGGCCATGCGGCACAGCCGACAGATACAGCCAGGAGGGGAGCACCGCCAGCGCATCGAAGGCATAGTGCGAAGCGATGCTCCAGCGCAATCCGTAACTTACGCGGATGTAAGCAAGTCCGACGCCTGCCAGAAATTGCGGCATCACGAGTACGAACCCCCACCAGGCGGAGCCATTGGTGTAGAGGAAGGCGTGCTCGGCGCCGAATGCCGCGCACGAGATCCAGAATATCCATGCGGCGCGACGCCGAAAGAGCTCCACTACCGCATCCCCCCGGTAGCGATGGAGCAGCAGGCTGATCGCGCCAGCCGCCAGCACGATCCAGAACGCATGGAGGTATCCGGACAATGCCGCGGCCGGCGACGTCGGGGTGGGCACCCCGATGAGGTTATTGCGGATGAATGCGTAGACGTATGCTGGAAAGAACGCGAGACCCGTGAAGACGAATCCCGGCGCGGAAGAAAGGAAGGCGCGGAAACCCAGCTCTTCCAGCGCCGGCGCTGGAAGCAGTACCGTGACCACCACCCACGACGGGTGACGCAGAAAGGCCATCCAGACGCTGTGGGCCGGCACGGCCCAATGGAAGGTACGCTCGACGAGGGTGTCGAGTGCGCCACCGATGACCGCGACCACGATCAGCAGCCCCAGCCACCCGAGCCATTCCCACGAAGTCAGGCGAGCGGGCGCCGAAGAGGTGAATGCGGGACGGCGAAGAAAACTCAGGAGGGGTCGATGATGCATGCGACCCGACTATAGCCGAATCGAGGCGGCGCGCGCCTCGAGTGCCGTTACTTCCGCTGGCTTGGCGTTACTTCTGACGCGCTTTCACCATCTGGTCGATGGCCCGGGCCATGCCGGAGGTGATACCGAAGATGTTGCGCCTCGCCCGTGGGGAGAGCGCGCACCAGTCATCGAGGCATCCGATGCCCGCGGCCATCAAACGATCGAGCAGGTACTGCTCGGTGAATTCCGGCGACTGCTGATCGTCGATCTCCTGATGACGAAGATTTCTGATCATGACGATGCCCTCACTGTCTCTTCGCCGACCCTGACATATCGCAGGGGGCCTGACAGTGACCGTCATCGCATGTCGTTTGCGGGTTGCAGGCCCCGGCTTTACTTATTCCGCAGGGCGGCTGAATCTGTCGACCCCGACGCGTCTGCGGGGGCGCCGGCGGATCTCGGATCGATCGGTGCGCAGTCCGTCCGACCGGACATCACGCAGTCCTGAAGCCGGGCCGCTCGGCCCAGTTTGCGGATGAGGAACATCCCGCCGAGGACCAGCAACAACGCGACGAGCAGCCCCGTGAGGGCGAGCCAGCGCGGGTCGGGCGCAGGCCGGTTTCCCGGCTCATCCGTCCTGTGCGGCAGGAGGTAGAGCCGCGCTCCGCCGAGGCGGTCGGCCAACGTTCGTAAGCTCGACATGGCGCCGGATGACACTGCCATTCCAACTCAGAGCAGATTCTTGTGGAACCGTCCCGCCTTCATGATGGCCGACAGATGCCGTCCCTGGTGCTGAAGCAGCTCGAGATCGGCTACCGGGTCGCCGTCCACGAGGAGCAGGTCGGCGATGGCACCGGGCTCGATGACGCCGAGCCGACCCGGCATGCGGACGATCTCGGCGCCGATGAGGGTCGCCGAGCGAATGGCGTCCAGCGGGCTCACCACTTCGGCGCGCAGCAGAAACTCCCGCGACTGCTCCTCCTGCAGCTGACCCAGGAGGTCACTGCCGAAGCCGACCTTGATGCCCGCCTTGCGGCAGATCTCGAGTGATTCGAATCCGCCCTCGAGCACCAGCTCGTTCTTCTCGAGCTTCTCCGCACTCATGCCGAACTGCGCGGCGCGCTCTTTCATCACGACATACGCGACGAGATTGGCGATGAGGTAGGCCTGCCTGCTGGCCATGAGGCGCGCGGCGCTCGCATCGATCAGGTTGCCGTGCTCGATCGTACGCACGCCCTGCTCCACCGCGCGGGTAATCGCTTCCGCCGTGTACGCGTGTGCCAGCACGTAGCGCTTGAAGGCGACCGCTTCTTCCACGGCCACCGCGATCTCGGGAATGGAGAACTGTCGCGAATCGAGGGGATCGTATGGCGATGCGACGCCGCCTGAGACCATGATCTTGATGGCGTCCGCGCCCTGCCGAAGCTCCTCGCGGACTGCAGCGCGCACGCCATCGACGCCATCCGCAACCGCCATCGTGAAGCGCATCCCGTCACAGCAGCGGCAGGGTTGTCCGCTGTCCGTGCGTCGCCTCATGTCCGAGTGCCCGCCCGTCGGGCCGATAGCGCGCCCGGAGATGAACAGGCGCGGCCCGGCCAGATATCCCTTCTCCACCGCCTCCCTGATCCCCCAGTCCGCGCCGCCCGTATCGCGCACCGTGGTGAAACCGCGATTCAGCATGCCCAACATGAGCGGTGCCGCACGCGCCGCCAGGAGCGATACGGGTATGTGCTCGAGCTGCGAGATGTTGACTTCACTCAAGTAGACATGGACGTGGCAATCGATCAGGCCCGGCATCAGCGTACGCCCGCCGCAATCGATGACATGCGCGGTTCGGGCGGTGATCGGGTGGTCGGCAACGTCCTTGAACTCACCGTTCTCGACCAGAACCTCGTAGCCCTCGCGGGCCTCCTCGAAGCGCGGGTCCAACAGCCTGGCGTTTCGAAACAGATAGCTCGAGGGCTGCGCGGTATTCAATAAAGAGGACTGCACGGGCCCTATCTTAGCCGGATGCGGGCATCGCGCGAACTTCGGGAGCCGGCCGCCGCGATCACCCGCCGGCATCGGGGCCGGCATCGCGGCGGGCGGCAGTGTGAAGGGAGCCCGCACTTTGGCCGACGGGTCGAGACCTGCGTCACGTAGGCGAAGTTGCCGCTCGCCGATCCTGCAGCATTACCGTAGATTCCTCAGCAGCCGCCACCTTGGGCGGAGCCACGCCTGCACCTGTGCCCGACGCACGCCCGCAGCCAGCAGACATGGACATCGCATCTGCATCTACCCGCTCCCTTCGGCCGGCGATCGTGCCGCGGTGGGTGGATCCGCTCCTCATCGGCTTCGCGGCCTACTCCCTGATCGGCGCGGCGTGGATGCTGAGCGGCATCGGCGGCCCGAAGGTCATTTACGACCTCGGGCTGTGGGCCAAAATGCCGGCGGAGCTCGTCTGCATCTCAGTGGAAGCGGCAACCGCGCGCCGCATGGCCGCAGGACCCCTGCGTTCGGCATGGCTGTCCCTCGGCGTTGCCCTCACTCTCTATTTCATCGGCGACTGCATCGGCCTCGTCACCTGGCTGGTGGGACGTGATCCTTTCCCGGGCCCCTCCGACATTTTCTACTGCGCGTTCTATCTACCGCTCGCGGCCGCGGCGCTGTGGCTGATCCGGGCCGCTGCGGTGCGCGTACCCTGGGTCCAGCTGTCCCTGGATGCCACCATTTTCGTCGTCGGCTTCGGCGCCTTCTTCTGGTTCCTGGTGGTCCAA
>Ga0134126_10008590_pt1 | contig 12842 bp, 16 predicted proteins | sample KB31752_FD_96881 | JGI IMG/M metagenome (GOLD analysis project Ga0134126, IMG submission 96881) | Terrestrial soil microbial communities with excess Nitrogen fertilizer from Kellogg Biological Station, Michigan, USA - KB3-175-2 | ecosystem: Environmental > Terrestrial > Soil > Unclassified ...
CCGACCGATCCGAAGATTGACCACTGGCTCCGCAAGCCGCCGCCGCGGGTCGAGCTTGCTTTGCGCTACTCGACCCCTGGCCGGTTTCGAAATCTGGGCGATCATCGCGTATTCAAGGCTCGCATTGATGAGCTGTTCGCCATTCTGCGGCCGGGCGAGAACGAATATGCGGCGATCCTCCGGCACGCGCGAGAGATCGGGCAGGCGATCGATGGCCAGCTCGGCCATTTGAACTCTGCGGCGAGGAGAGGTTGAGCAAGCCGCGACTGCATCTCGCTATTGCTGGATGTCTTGGTTGGCTCGAGTTCCTGCTGACCCAGGTGGCACAGGGCTGGAACTTGCTGCCATGGATGGGCTGGGGGCTGGTCTACTACCTGAATCTATTGTGCGCCATCGGCGGTACGCTGTTGTTGGTCGCGGCGCTGGTTGTGAAGCCTCCCAGTCCGCGGCCTGACCGCTGAGACCTCGGACGCCAAATAAAAGGTCGCCGTCTTCGGTTCTTGGTTGGGCGCCATTCGACTCAGCCTAGGAAGCCGGCTTCAATACCCCCGTAGATCGCTGAAGCGGGCTACGTTAACGAGGCACTACAAGGGAGGTTCATCATGAAATTCCTTGTGCAGTTCGAAGTGTTCGAGAGCATCACGGCGCCGACGGATATTGCACGCCTGCGTGAGGCCACCGCCAGGGCGATCAGCCGGGTTATGGCGTCTGGAAAGGTCGAGAGCGCGGGCGCTTTGCTGCCCAAGCGCGGTGGATACTTCGTCCTCAAGGAGATCGACAAGGAAGACGATCTGATAAACATCCTGGGCGCGGAGTTCCTGGACAATTGCCGTATCCAGGCGAACCCGATCCTGTCGCTCGAAGCGCTCGGCAAGTGGTTCCGCGAGAACCCCGTTCGTACATAACGTGTGACGCTGCTGCGGCCCGTTCGGCTCGCCCCCGTTCGGGGCCGCAGCAGCTGCCTTAGAGACCAGCCGCCCGCGTGGCCGCCGCGAGGAGATCATCCTCTACGCGCCGGCAGCGCTCAGCAATAGCGTGTCGTTCCTCGAGAGTCGGCAATAGCCACCCGGCTCAAGCCGAACGAGTAAAAGCGTGCAAGCGCTTCGATCCGAGTGAGGTCACTCGGGAAACGCGCTCTTCTTATCGATCCCAGACCGGGCGGCCGAGATCTATGGTTCCTGGATTAGTCACCGCGCCTGTCACTGCGCCAGCGCCTGCGCCGACCGCAGCTCCTGCGCCAGCACCTGCAGGCCCTCCGGCGGCAGCACCGACGGCGGCACCCGTGCCGGCGCCGATCGCGGCGCCGCTAAGGGCACGGTCGCCTCGCGTCTCGCCACAAGCCGCGAGGCTGCTCGCAAGCACGGCAGCCGCGAGACCATACCACACAAGCTTCATACATCCCTCCGTGGAAGATCGCGTGAAGATAGAGTTGGATCGAACGCCCGGTGATGGGGGGTGAGCCTGAAGAAATCCCCATCACCGGGCGCCCGTTATGCCGCCGCGGGGAGCGGGTGGGCGCTCCGGCTCACGGGCGCGTCCGCTTTGGGCGGTAAGTCAAGTCAACTGCACGCGCACGCTTTGGTTCCGGACTCTTAAGGCGGAGTCACGGGCTCAAAATTTACTTCTCGGTTCCCGGCCCTTGCGGCTTACCGTCACTTCTCACGCCGCCACCACCTTGATGGCTCGCTTGCTCGGTTTTCGGCTTCTCACCGGTTTGAGCCTCTTTGCCGTGATCCTTCTGTGGCTGAACCTTATCTCGATCGTCCATGTGACCTCCTCGATCGCCTATCGCGCTCCCGAACAGGTTTCGGAGCATTCGTTAGTTCCCCCGCAGAGCGAAACAAAGAGCTCCGCCGGGACGGGGCTCAGTCAGCATTTGGCGAACCGTGGACGCTGACGATTTGCCCCGTTATCAAGTTTGCGGAGACTATTTGTCGGACCGACAACAACGGAGATTGCAGGATGACGCTCTACACACTGGTCCTGTGGTTCTATGCCGTGATGGTGTCGCTCGTTTTCGGCGCGGGTGTGTACGAAATATTCGTCGTGCATCCCGCATGGGGTCGAAAGCCGCCAGAATCCTTCGCCGGGTTCGCTGGAACGTCGGCCGGTCGGGTGAATATCCCGACGTTTTGGGTCCCCGCGGTACCGCTTTACGCGCTGAGTGCGCTCGCTGCGTTGGGTCTTGCCTTTCGCGCCGGAAGTCTAGGGGCAGCCCTCATCGTTTCCATCGCATTCGCCGCCGCTGCTCTTGCGTCGACCTTGCTGTACTTTCGCCCCACCGTGGGCCGGTTTTTTGAAACGGCAGGCGGCAACACTCCAACCCAACGCCTGCAAATCGAGGTTGACCGCTGGATCCGCCTCAATTGGATCCGCATGGGGCTGATCGCAATTTCTTGGTGGGGAGCCCTCAGCGCCTTGGCGAGGGACGGATGAATCCGGCCGGGCGGCCCAACAAGCGGCTCCATTCAGTTGCCCTCAAGCGCCGGTAGAACAACGCCTTTGAAAGGACGCACCATCCACGTCCTCGGGACGATCATCATCGGCTTCTCGGCCCGCTTGGTCGCGAGGCGGGGCTTTTCTTTTCTCCCGTGTCACGCTCAAATGGCCATGTTCGGGCCCCGGCCTGACTCCCGTGTTGGAGACCCCTTAGCTCGTCCGGAACGCTGAGGCGGCCGATGTAAGGTTCGGATGCGACAGATCAGACTTCGAATAGCGGATGGAGCAATCATGACGCACAGCAAACTTCCCTTAGTCGTCTTAGCCATCACGACGCTGGGTCTCGCGGGATGCAACCGGGATGGCGAGCGCGCACAAGACCACTTCAATGCCGCTGGTCAGTCGATTGGCAACGCCGCCAAGGAAACGGGCCAGGCCTTATCCGACGGCGCACATGCTACGGGCCAAGCTATCGGCACGGGCGCTCAGCGTACCGGCGACGCCATCAACAACGCGGTCAACGGACACTAAAAGACCGTATCCCTCATGCAGCAGTAAGGACGGATCGCCGATCGCTCTCCGGTTCGTACGCGATCGATGCCGAGGGGACCGGCGGTACGGCACCGCAAAACTGATCCCGAAATATGGAGCGAGCGCCAGCGTCATGCACATCCTCTGGACCATCATCATCGGCTTCCTGGCCGGCCTGGTCGCGAAGCTCATCACGCCGGGCCGCGACCCGAGCGGGTTCATCATCACCACGTTGCTGGGGATCGCGGGCGCTTTCATCGCCACCTATCTCGGCCAAGCCATCGGCTGGTATCAGGCTGGGCAGGGCGCCGGATTCATCGGTGCTGTCGTCGGCGCCGTGATCCTGCTGGCGATCTATCACGCCTTCAGGCGGTCGGCCTGATAGTCTCGGATTTGCGCGCTCTTTGATCGCCGGCGCCGCCTCACTCGGCCAAGCGCGTTGGGGATAATGTCCCTCGCGTTAATCGACGGTTAAAGCCCTTTTCTGAAAATCGGGGCCGATGAATCCGGGACCTCCGTCACCAGAGCGCGCCGATGATCGACTTTGAATGCTGTTTTCTCGATATCGAAGGCAAACAAGTGGGGCGCGTTTCGATCGAGGGCGGAAGTCTTCACGCCGCGATCGAGCGCGCGATGGAGCTTATCGCGGCGGAGCCTCGCTACCGGGGCTTCGAGCTGCGCTCCGAAGGCGAGCGCAAGCACCACTTCACTCGGCGCCTCCTCGAACACCTGGAGTAAAGTCGCCGCTTTTTGCGGCTTGCACTTTAGGTCGACCGCTGAGCTCTTATGGTCGCCGCGCTTTCATGAGGTTTGCGACCCGACGCAAGCGAGTTTTTCGTGAACGTTGAAAAGCAAGCCTGGCAATCCGTTCTTGATGCGGAGGTCCAGCGCTGGTCGGCGATGCCCTTCGCCGAACTGGTCGTGCGCCTGCGGGACATGGCGGTCTATGAGGTCGAGTTGCAAGAAAAGAAATACCAGGTCGAGGTCGAGCTTCTCCGCGATACCGAGAAGCAGCTGGAGATCATGATCGCGGTCGATGACGGCGTTCTGGCGCGCTCGCTTCGTCCGCTGACGCAGATCATCGCGCGCGAAAAGCCTTTGCCCTGAATGCGAGCGCCGGGGCCCGTCGATCCAGTCAAGCTCGCGGCTCACAAAAGGGAATTGCTGAGCCGCGCCGCGGTGCTAGCCTGTGCGGGTAGAGTTCTGGTGGCGGGAGGTCAGATCATGCCTCAGGAACGCGCTCGACGGGTTCAAGACGAAACACGCGAAGTAGGCAACGCAAGCGCGCGCGAAGCTCTCGAACATCCACAGATGCTGTTTCGATTCCAACGAGACCCGCTCGAAGTGGCCATGCACACGCCCCTCGAGCAATCTGGTGGCAGATCATCCGTCCAACATCCAACGAAGCGACGCGCTATGACTTGACGGCCGGGCGGCGGCAGCGCTGTTAGCCGCGATCGATGCGTGAGAGGCGCGAGGACAGCCGCGCGTCAGCGCCGGCGTCCGTGCTTTTTGGCTTTTCCACTCATCGAAGGCTACTTTTAGCGCGGAAAATAAACCCTCGCCGAAGCGAAGGGGCCATCTCATAATCCGGCGGCATGGTCCGATGTTTCCATATCGCGTGCGTTGCGTTTGGTCTTCTATTGGCCGGCGCCGCGAATGCGGCTGCTCAGCAAACCGCACAAGTAGAAGGCTGCCTCGGAAAGGACGCCCATGTTTGTGAGCAGTCGTTCGGTCGCGTGCTGCGTCAGGCCGAGGTCGGCGAAAATCTCGATCAGCAACTGAAGAAGCGCACCACGATCCGGCTGGCAGGCCACGCGGCGAATATTCAGGGCAGCTTCACGCTTCGCGCCGAGGTGGGGCCGGGAAATCGAATCACCGCGGCCTTGATGATCTTGCCATTCATTCCCTCGACCGTTCCAACCACGGAAATCGGCTACGGCAAATCAGGCCTCTACGAGGCCGTCGTCATTCTGCTGGGCTCGTCCTGCGTCCCGTCGCGCGATGCGCTTTATCGGCTCTTCGAAGAGCAGATAAGGCCGACGTTGACACCGACGCCCGATCGCTCGCACGGCGCCGACACCTATTTCGAGAAGGCGGAATCGATCACGTTTTGCAAGCACCTGTTGACCTATTCGACGTTGTTCGGCACCGACCCCTATCACCTGACCTTGAAAGCGCCTCCTGGAAGCTTCGTCTTCCCCGCGATTGCGGTGCAATAACCGAGGCGCGTGGTGCGGAGCTTCCGTCAGCTGCTGCGACGGACGCCATTTTACGGCGCCTATAAGCGGCTCGGTCACTATCCCGACTATTGCTATTGGAAGCTCCGCGGCGAGCCGGTGCGCTCGCCGCACCTCTTGAAGCAGAGAACGGTTCGCGACTACGCGCGGCGCTATCAGCTGCGCGTGCTGGTGGAGACCGGCACCTATTACGGCGTGATGGTCGCCGCGATGAGGCGTCATGTCGAGCGCATCTACTCGATCGAACTCGACCCGCCGCTCGCGCGCCGCGCTGCCGCCAAATTCGCGCGCTATCCCGGGATTACGATCCTGGAAGGGGATAGTGCGCGGCTCGTTCCCGAATTGCTGAGGACGATTGCCGCGCCGACGCTGTTCTGGCTCGATGCCGGCTATTACGGCTGGGCCGGATTTCCCGGCGAAACCGGACGACTGGCGGCCGAGCTCGACGCCATCCTCCGCGATCCCGTGGCCGGCCACGTTATCCTCATCGACGATGCGCGCGGCCTCGACGGCCGGAACGGCGCGCTCACGGTCGATGAATTGAAGCAGCGGGTCGCGGCGTTTCCCGATCGCACGATCGAGGTAAAGCATGACATCGTGCGCATAACGCCGGCGGCGGCGCGTTTCACCACAGCTTCAGAAGCAGAGCGCCCAGCATGAGGCAAGCGCAAAGCACGGCGTTGTACTCGCGGTGCCATAAATAGAGGTCGCGTGAAAACCGCGCGCCGGTTTCGTTTCCGCCGTTGCGGTAAGCTGTGATGCGCAGCCCGAAACGCGGCACGCGCGCCGCGTAGTCGCGATAGTCGCTGAACGTCGCGCGCAGATAATTCTCCTCGGCCGTAATCATCGGCAGATAGAAGACGAGAAAGAGGGCGCACGCGCCGAGCGCGACCCACCCGCTGCGCGCCGCAATCACAAAACCGAGCGCGATCAGAACCGAGCCGAGATAGAGCGGATGGCGCGTATGGGCATAAGGTCCCGTCACCGCGAGCCGCACGTCCTTGTCGATATGTCCCGATGCGACGGCGCGCAGGGCGAGACCGGCGACGACGAAGCCGATCCCGATGACGATGGAAAGCAGCGTCGGCTGTGCGAGCCATAGTGAGGCCGCGGCCATCAGGAAGCTGAGCGGGACCCGCCAGCGTCGCGCTATTCTTGACCAGCTAGCCATGCTGCCGGCGCGTCCAAACGAGATCGGTGACGCCGTCCAGCGCCTTCACGGATGCAAGATCGAGCGGCTCGATGCCGCCGCGCGGATCGAGCCGGCCGGGCGAGAATCCGGCTGCGTCAAGTTGCGCGAGCATGGGCTCGACGGCGAGGCCGCCGGCGCGGCTGAGCGCCGGGGAATATTCGAGGATCAGCGTGTCGGTTCGCTGCAGCGCGCGAGCGGCGCCCGAGATCACGGCCGGCTCGTAGCCCTCGACGTCGATCTTGAGCACGCCGATCGGCCGCTCGTCGAGGCGCAAAACCTCGAGGGCGCGATCGAGTTCGAGGAGCGGGACCGCAGAGAATCCCAACCCATGATCGCGGGCGAGGGAATGGCGGCCGAGATTGGAGGGTTTGTAGCGGTAGAGGCGACCCGTGCCGGAAGCAGCGCCGAGCGCGCTCGTGCAAATGATCACGTTGCGGATGCGGTTTGCTTTGAGGTTGCGCTCGAGCAGTGATGCGTTGAAGGCATCGGGCTCGAAGGCGATAACGCATTCGACCGCCGCGTGGCGCGCCGCGTGCAGCGCGTGCCAGCCGAGATTGGCGCCGACATCGATGAAGAGCCCGGGCTTTGCCGCCGCGAGACGGTCGGCGATGAATTGCGTGAGGTCCGGCTCGTGCTCGCCGTATTTGGCGATGTGACGGCCGATGTCGTCGCGGCGATGAACAAAGAAGACGAGGCCGGAGCCGCGCGCGCGCGCACGGAAGACCGGCCGCCACGGCACCAGCCACGCACCCCAGAACGCGACCGCCCCCATGCTACGAGGCAGACGCATCGTGGCGCTGTTGCGACAGCTCGAAATGAATTGCCTCCGTGGCGAAGGCATAGATCGCGGCGGTGACGGCGTGGACGAAGCCGCGCCGGCCGCAGAGGAACCAGCGGTGCAGAATGAAGATCCGGATGAAGTAGATCATCGGATTGAAGATCAGCTTCAGGCGGCTGGGCGAACGCCCTTGGCGAATGCGCTGCGTCGCTTTGAGCCGCGCATAGACGAGCTCCTTGCGCAGCTGATCTTCGATGCCGAGACGGCGTTCATGTTGGATCGCCCCGTGCTTGCAATCGCGAACGCGGCCGTCGACGATCATGCCTTCATGCACCAGTGCCGCGAGATCGTAGCGCGCGCGGCCGCGCCTGACGAGGCGCAGAACCGGCTTCGGATAGATCCCGCGCGGCAGCGGACGAAGCCCGTACAGCGCGGCGGGAATGCGGCGCAGGCGCCACGCTGCGACCGTCTCCTCGGCCTTCAACAGAGCGGCGATCTGGCTTTGCAGCGTCTCGTCCAGCCACTCGTCGGCATCGAGATTGAGGCACCAGGGTTGGGTCGCGCGATCGAGCGCGAATTGCTTCTGCCCGGCGTAGCCCAGCCATTCCTGATGGAGGAGCACGATCGGCAAGCCGCGCGCCCGCAGCGCTTCGATGATCGGAATGGTGCGGTCGGTCGACCCGGAATCAACGACGATGATCTCGGCGCAGCATCGCAAGCTCTCGAGGCATGCCGCGATGCCGGCTTCCTCGTCCCGGCAAATCACGAAGGCGGAGATCGGGAGCGTGAGCTGATTCTGCATGCGCCCGTCCGGAATCAATCGGAGCTGGGCACCACGCCATGTCGCACGCCGGCGCCGCTGTCGAGCGCGATCTGCCGCGTGTGATGCACTCCTTCCGACCAGAGCGCGCGGTAGACATCGAAATAGCCGGCGACTTCGCGGCTGATGGCGAACGCCTCGAGCGCTTTGCGGCGCGCGGCCGCACCGAGCTCCGCGCGCAGCACCTCGTCCTGCATCAAGCGTCCCATCGCCGCCGTCAGGGATTCGAAATCATCCGGATCGACGAGCAACCCGGTCCGGCCGTCGTCGACGATGGTCTCGGCGGCGCCGACGCGCGTGGCGACAACCGGCGTGCCGCTCGCCGCGGCTTCGAGCGGAACGAGGCCGAAGCCCTCATGGCGTTGCGGTGCGACGCAGATCGAGATACTCGCCAGCCACCCCGGCAACTCGTCGGCTGGGCGCTCGCCGAGGAAATGCACGCGCTGCTCGAGGCCGGCCGCGGCGACGCGGTGTTTCATCTCGGCGAGGAAAGCCGCGTCGCGCGGCTTGGCGAGGCCGACGACAATGCCGGTGAAGTCGGGATAGCGCGGCAGCAGCCGGATGAGAGCCTCGACAAAGAGGTCAGTGCCTTTCTGAGGACGCACGCGGCCGAAGACGCCGATCCCATAGCGGCCCCCGAGTCCGCGCGCCGCCCAGGATGCATCGCGGTCGGCCACCGGACGGAACACGTCGCCGTCGATGCCGTGCGGCACGAGAAAGCTCGGTCGGCGCAGGAAGGCCGCGGCCTCCGGCGTCGTCACGATCACCCGATCGACATGCTGGATCAGCCAATGGGTGAGGCGCGTGTAGGGGCGTTGCCGCGACGAGGTGAACACCACGCGCAGCGGCTGACGCAGCAACGAGCGCAGGCAGAGGCCGACGATCACTTCGGCGGTCCGCCGCGCATGCCAAATGCGATAAGGCACGCCCTCAGGACGGACAAATCCCTTCAGAAGCGCGCGCCAGGCGGAGCAGGTTGGTCGGAGAGCGCCGGCTTGGCGCCCGATCAGATCGGCCGCGAGCTCGCTCTGGAGATGGGGGAGCGTCGCCCGGATGACGGAGGTCACGCCGGAGTAGCGCGCTCCGAAATTCGGCACCAAAATTTGTGCAAGAAGCTGGCGATTCGCGGAGGGTAGGCTGTCAATCCCGCTCATTTGAGCATAATGCCCGCGCACTGCGCCGTGTCAACGAAGATGCCGAGCGCCATCGCACAATGACTTGTATCTATTCTTGGAGTCGTCACTCCTTTCACGGAAGAATAGTTTACTCTAGCTACCAAAACTATTGTGCCTTTTGTGCCACACGGATGAGCCTTAGCGCGCTCTCCTGTTTTCTGACTTGGCTTTGTCCTCCGACGGAGGATAGCTTTTATCAGCTTCACAGGGGTTCGCTTTTCGATCTTGATTCGGGAAGCGTAGCAAGGGGGAAATTCGATGCGGCGATTGAGCGGCGTCTTGGCGACGGTATCGGCGCTTGCGTTGGTGACAGCAGCTTCAGGGGCGATGGCGCAGGCGAGCGACCCGCTTGTCCAGCTGCTGATCAAGAATCGTACCATTACCGCGAGCGAAGCGGCCGGCATCACGACGCGCGACCAGCTGACCAATCTCCTTGTGAGGAAAGGCGTCATCTCCGCACAAGACGCGTCAACCCTGCCACCACCACCGCCGCCAGTCGTGGTTGCCGCGCCTCCGCCTGGCGCCGTCGGTGCAGCGCCGCCGTTGATCGCGGTCGCGCCTCGGCCTGGCGAATCGCCGTTCGCCTTCCGCGTCGGCAATGTCAACTTCCAGCTCAACGGCTTCCTCGATTTCGAGGCGATTTTCCGCAGTTCCAACGCTAGTAACGGCCAGAACAGCAGCGCCGGCACGAATTTCGGTGCGGTGCCGTTCAGCAACACGGTCGCAGGACATCAGAGGGACGTTCGTCTGACCGGCGAGATGACCCGGTTCGGCCTCAGAGCGACGAGCAATTTCTGGGGCAACGACGTCACCGGATATGCCGAGATGGATTTCCACGGCAACGACCCGTCCAACATCAACGTCAATACCAACAGCCATACCGCGCGCTTGCGGCTGGCCTATGCGGATGTGATGCGCGGCCCCTTCGAGGTCACGGCGGGGCAGATGTGGAGCTTGGTGACGCCCAACCGTGTCGGACTTTCCGCCGATCCGAGGGACGTCTTCGCGACCGACAACTTGGATGCCAATTACAGCGTTGGCCTGAACTGGGCGCGGCAGGCGGGGATTCGATTCGTTTGGCATCCCAACCAGAACCTCGCTCTCGGCGTCGCGCTGGAGAATCCCGATCAGTTTGTCGGCACCGGCGAGGTGCTCTTTCCTTTCGCGTTCAACGCGCAACTCGGCGGCCAGGTCGACGCCGGCAACTTATCCGGCGCTCCCGCCTTCACGCCGGATCTCATCCCGAAAGTTGCTTTCGATGGCAATCCCATGGGGATGCACTTCCATGCCGAGGCGCTGGGATTATTCAGGGCATATCGCATTGCAATCCTGCCCGTCACTCCACCTGGTAGCTTCGCGACATTCGATCACGATGTCGTCGTCACCAAAGCGGGCGGCGTGAACGCAAATCTCGAAGTGTTGCCGGGTTTCACGCTCGTCGGCGGGGGAATGTATGGCCAAGGTCTCGGCCGGTATGCGGGCGCGTTGGGCCCGGATATCGTGGTCAAACCGGTTGCAACCGGCCCCGGCGGGTTTAATGCCGAGGTCTCACCGGTCAGTGGCCTGTCCGCGATCGTGGGCGCCGAATGGAACATCACCCATGATGATATGGTTGCCTTCTACGGCGGACTTGCGTTCTTCCACTCGAATTTCTTTGCCGATCCGACCAACCCAGTACCGGGCAGAACTGCTGGCTTCGGCGGCCCCAACTCGCCGAATGCAGCCAATAAGCTCATCCAACAAATTTCTTTGGATTACACACGCAAGATTTGGCAGGACCCGCAATACGGCACGTTGCAGGCGGGCGCACAATTCTCGACGGTCGTGCGCCGGCCCTGGTTCGTCCCGCTGGGCGCGCCCAAGGACGCGATCAGCCATATGGGCTTCTTCGATCTGCGCTACATCCTGCCGTAGCGCGAGAAGGGCTTTTACGTGATTGGAAGGGGTTCGCCTCCGCTTGTTTCGTGAGGCGCAGCAAGGGGGAAATCTGATGCGTCAATCGATTGGCGTTCGAAGCGTCCTGGCGACGGCGGTATCTGCGGTGGCATTGCTCACCGCCGTCCCCGGCGCGATGGCGCAAGCAAACGACCCGCTGCTGCAGCTGTTGGTCAAAAAAGGCGTGGTCAGTTCAGCCGATGCGGCTGGCGTCGTAACGCGCGACCAGCTGACGAACCTGTTAGTCAGGAAAGGCGTCATTTCCGCGCAAGACGCGTCGGCTTTGCCGCCGCCGGCGCCGGTCGTGATTGCCGCGCCTGTCGGCGCGGCGCCGCCCTTGATCGCGGCGGCACCGGGCGGGTCACCCTTTGCCTTCCGCGTCGGCAACGTCAATTTCCAGGTCGGCGGTTTCCTCGATTTCGAGACCATCATCCGCAGCTCAAATACCGGCAACAGCACGGCTACGAATTTCGGCGCGGTTCCCTTCGGCAATACGGTCGCGGGGAAACAGCGAGATATGCGCCTGACCGCGCAGAACACACGGTTCAGCCTCAAGGCGACGAGCAATTTCTGGGGCAACAACGTCACCGGCTACGCGGAGATGGATTTCAACGGCAACGACGCGGCCAATGTGAACGTCAATACCAATAGCCATACGGCGCGCTTGCGGCTGGCCTATGTCGATGTGATGCGCGGGTCTTGGGATTTTGCAGCGGGACAGATGTGGAGCTGGGCGACGCCCAACCGGGTTGGCCTTTCGGCTGATCCCAATGATGTCTTCACCACGTATAACTACGACCAAAATTATATCGCAGGCCTCACCTGGGCGCGCCAAGCGGCGATTCGCGCGGCGTGGCATCCCAACCAGAACCTCGCTATCGGCGTTTCGCTGGAGAACCCCGACCAGTATGTCGGTTCAGGCGAAGTGCTCTATCCCTTCGCTTTCAATGCGCAATTGGGAACGCAGAACGACAACACGGTCGTACCCGGTGCTCCCGCCTTCGCGCCGGATCTCATTCCGAAAATTGCTTTCGACGCCGCTCCGATGGGCATGCACCTCCATGCCGAGGCGCTCGGTTTGTTCAGGGCGTATCGCATCGCGGTCCTCCCGACTTTCGTGAACGCGACATTCGATCATGATGTCATCGTCACCAAAGCAGGTGGCGCGAGCGCGATGCTTGAAGTGTTGCCAGGCCTGACGCTCGTCGGGACGGGGATGTACGGCGAAGGGATCGGTCGTTACGCCGGCGGATTGGGCCCCGATATCATCGTCCAACCCTTTGCCGTCCCGGGCGGATTCGATGCGCGCATCTTGCCGGTCACAGGGGCTTCGGGCGTGGTGGGTGCCGAATGGCGGGTCACGCCCAACGACCTGCTTGCTGCCTATGGCGGCGCCGCGTTCTTTCACAAGAATGCCGTGCCCGACGTAACCAGCCCCGTAGCTGGTCCTCCCTTTGTCGGTTTCGGCGGTCCCAACTCGGCGAACTCCAACAACCGCGTCGTCAAGGAAATGTCCTTCGACTACATCCGTAACATTTGGCAGGATCCGCAATACGGCAGCTTGCAGGCCGGCTTGCAGTTCTCGACCGTGGTGCGCGAGCCGTGGTTCGTGCCGGCGGGCGCCCCCAAGGATGCGATCTCGCATATTGGCATCGTCAATCTCCGCTACAACTTGCCAGCGCCCATGGTGCCGGCGCCGCCGCCCCCCTGATATTCGTCTATAAGCCGTGTC
>Ga0134126_10008591_pt1 | contig 12842 bp, 14 predicted proteins | sample KB31752_FD_96881 | JGI IMG/M metagenome (GOLD analysis project Ga0134126, IMG submission 96881) | Terrestrial soil microbial communities with excess Nitrogen fertilizer from Kellogg Biological Station, Michigan, USA - KB3-175-2 | ecosystem: Environmental > Terrestrial > Soil > Unclassified ...
AGGATGAGGACTCCAACGCCCAAATCCATCAAGGCAAAAGCCACCGCGCGCCCGGCGCCCCCAGCCCCGACCAGCACCACCGTTGCGCCCTGCGCACTGTCGCGCCCGAATGTTTCCTCGAAACTGCGGCGCCAACCCCGCCGATCAAAATTGTAGCCGGTGGTGCGGCCGTCCGGTGCAATCGCCACGGTATTGACCGCGCCAGTCTGCGCGGCCTCAGGGTCCACGGCATCCAGCAGCGGAATGATATCTTGCTTGAACGGATAGGTAATGTTCGTGCCGGCGAAGCCGGCGACCTTGAGCGCGTCAAGCATTTGCACGAGTCGCTGTCCCCGCAACCGGTCAACATCCATCAGATGATAGAAGCCGTCGATTCCAGCCGCCGCAAAGGCATCGGCAAAAAGCGCCGGCGACAGCGATCCCATGATATTCGCGCCGATCAACCCGATAAGAACCCTGCTCATGGCGCACCCGCTGCCTGGACCAAGCCGCCACCAAGAAACAATTGAGCAATCCTTGGATCGGCAAGAATGCGGGGCGCCGTATCCTCGATCCGGGTTTGCCCTTGCTCCAGAACAAGCCCGTAGTCGGAAATCTGCAGCGCCTGTTTGGCGTTTTGTTCGATCAGCAGGATGGCGACACCCTTGTCGCGCAGATCCTTCAGGATCGAGAACACCTCCTGCACCATTAGCGGCGAAAGTCCGATCGATGGTTCGTCGATCAATATGAGTTTGGGATCGAGCAGCAGACCGCGCGCGACTTCGAGCATTTTTTGCTGGCCGCCCGACAACGTCGAGGCTTGCGAATTGGCTTTCTCGTTCAACATGGGAAACCGGCGCATGGTCGTGTCAAGTCGACCGGGCAAACTGGATTGGTTGGGCAACGCGACACCACCAAACTCCAGATTGTGCCGCACGCTCAACTCCGGGAAAATGTTGCGGCCTTGCGGCACATAGGCGATGCCGGCATCCAGAATATCGCGCGGCGAAAAATTCGTGGTGTTTTGGCCATCAAATGTGACCGTGCCGCTGCGCACCGGCAGCAAGCCGTAAATCGCCTTGAACAGCGTCGATTTTCCGGCGCCGTTGGGACCAATCACGGTCGTAATCGCGCCGCGGCGGATTTTCGCCGCCGTGCCGTTGAGAATGGTCATCTTGCCGTATCCGGCAACGACGCCATCGAGGACGAGAATTGGTTCGGTCGAATTCATGCGTTGGCCATTCCGTGTCCGAGATAGGCTTCGATAACAGTCGGGTTGCGGCGAATGTCCTGCGGTGTGCCCTCGGCGATCAGGCGCCCCTCCGCCAGCACCAATACCCGCGTACACAGCGCCATGACGAATTCCATCTGGTGTTCGATAACGACAAAGGTCGCTCTGCGTTCGGCGTGATAGGCCTGCAGCCGTTCACGTAGCAGGCCAAGCATGGTCAGATTAACGCCGCCGGCCGGCTCGTCGAGCAGAACAAGCCGCGGGCCGGCCATGAAAGCCATCGCGGCATCGAGCAGTTTCTGCTGACCGTAACTCAGCGATCCGGCCTGTCCACTCGCCAGATGCGACAGACTAAAGAATTCGATCATCTGATCGGCGGCGTCGCCGAGTCCGGCGTCGGCGCGGCCAATCAAGCGCGAGTACATCGAGCCCTGATGTTCCTGGCCTGCAAGAATGAGATTGTCACGCACCGAGAGTTGCGGAAACACCTGAAGCAATTGAAATGTCCGGCTTACCCCGAGGCGGTTGAGATCGCATGGGCGCATGCCGGTGGTGACTTTGCCGTCGATCCGCACCTCACCCTGGTTTGGGATGAGCTGCCCAAGAACACAATTGAACAACGTGGATTTACCAGAACCGTTGGGTCCGATGATGCCGAGAATCTCGCCATCCCTGACCTCGAACGACACGCCGTCGACCGCCGTTATGCCGCCGAAGGTCTTGCGCAGACCGGATACTTTCAGAACCGCGCTCATGGGCCGGTCACCTCGCCGTGCAAGGCCGGCGTCGGCGGACCACGCCTCACCGTCACGGCTTTGAGCGCGCGTTCGAGCATTCCGATTACGCCATAGGGACAAAACGCCATCATCAGCATGATCAGCGCCGCGTAGATGATGAGGTAGTAGCCTTCCGTAAAACGCATCCATTCCGGCAACGACACGGCAATCAGCGCGCCGATAAATGGCCCCATGAAATATCCGCTGCCGCCGACAATCACCATCAGCAGCAGGTCGAACGAGCGTTGCAGCCCGAACGAACTCGGCTCAATATATTGAACGAGTGAAGCAAAAAGCGCGCCGGACAGACCGCCAAGACTCGATCCGATGGCAAACGCCATCAACGTATAACGGCGGGTGTCGAGGCCGAGCGACAGCGCGCGGATTGGGTTTTCACGCAGCGCCACGAATGCACGGCCCCATGGCGAACGCAGCATCCACCACGTCGCCAGTGACAAGACAGTCAAGCTGCCGAGGCAAAAGAAATAGAAATCGATGGCCTTACCGGTCGACCAGCCGAAAAACGTCGGCCGCACGATGCCGTTAACGCCATAGATGCCGTTGGTCAGCCATTCTTCGTTACGCAGAAAAAGAAACACCAGCGTCGTAAACGCGAGCGTGACAAAGGCAAGATAATGGTGCTGAACGCGCAATGCCGGATAACCGAGCAACCACCCAATTGCGAAACACAACAAGCCGGCCGCTATGAACGCCAGCGGATAGGGCACACCCGCCTGCGTCATCAGCGCAAGGGTATAGGCACCGATCCCGACGAACGCGCCCTGCGCTATCGAAACCTGCCCGGCATAGCCCAGTGTAAGGTTAAGACCGATCGCAGCGATCGTTAGAACCGCCCACATCGAAATCAGAAAGATGCCGAACGGTTTGAGAAAGAACGGCGCCGCAATGGCGACGATGGCGGCAATAGCGATCGCAATGGCGCCGGCGCGGTTCATACCGTGCGCTCCTCGACGCGGCCGAGTAGCCCTTGCGGACGCAGCAAGATCACGACGATCAGGATCAAGAGCGGAAACGCCGCGCGATATTGCGAAGAAAGGTAAGCGGCCGACAGATTGTCCAGAATACCGAGAATAATGCCGCCGAGAATGGCGCCGCGCACTTGGTTGAACCCACCGATGATGGCGGCCAGGAATGCCGCCATGCCCAATGTTTCGCCGTTGGTGAATTTCGCCAGATAAATCGGGCTGATCAAGATCGACGCGATGGCGACCAGAACGGCGTTGATGAGAAACGTGTAGAGCACCATCCGCTGCACTGGGATGCCCAGAATGCGCGCCAGCGTCGGATTTTGCGCCGTCGCCTGCATGCAACGGCCGAGCCGTGTCTTATTCAGCAGCAAATTCAACGCCACCACGGTCACGATCGCCACCGCCAGCACCGCCAGACTTTGAGTCGAGATCACCGCGCCAAAGACACGAATGTCGGTCGACGGCACCAGCGCCGGAAACGGCTGCGCCTGCGAGCTGTAGAGATCTTTGACCGTCTCCTTCAAAAACAGCGACAGCGCGATCGTCGAGATCACCAGCGGCAGCACGCCGTGTTTGAGCATCGGATCGACGACAATTAGCTTGAATACCAACCCGACGACGACCACCGACAGCGCAATGCCGATCAGGCAGGCCAGCCAGAACGGAGCGCCCCAATTCATCGCCGCCAGAATGAAAAACGCCGGCAGCATGACGAATTCGCCCTGGGCAAAATTGATCGTCTGTGATGTCTGCCACAGCAAGGTGAACCCGACCGCAATCAAGGCATAGATCGCCCCGGTTGCGAGGCCGGATACCAAGAGCTGAATAAACGAAGCCATTGGCGCTCGCACTTGGCTTCCGCCCGGCGGTTATCGCCGGACGGAAGACTGAGAGACAAGCCGTTAGTTGTCGAGCTTCGGCAGAACCTGAACGATCTTCTGTTTGCCGTCCACGACTTCGCCCAGGAAGCTGGCCCGGTCGATGTCGCCGTTCTTGTCCCAGGTGGCTTCCATCAAAATGTTGGGTTCCTGCTTCGGCGTAATAGTGATGCCGTGCGCGGTCTGAGCGAACAGCTTGCTGTCAAACTTGCCGATCTTCTCGGTGACATATTTGATGAAATAGATGCCGGTATAGCCCTTGATGCCGTTGTGATCGCAGACATAATTGAAGCGCTTCTTGAAGCGCTCGGCGAACTCTTTCACGGCAGGGATCGGCGCATCGACGGTAAGGCCGACATGGCCTTTAACTCCGTTGGCCGCGCCTTCCGCGAGATCGATCACTTTTTGACCGAGCAGGGTGGTCTCGCCAATCAACGGTGCCTTGATGCCCTGCTTCTTGGCTTCACGCAGGAAGCGTGCGCTTTCTTCTTCATTGAGGTAGACGAAGATCGCGTCGGCGTTGGCCGCATTGATCTTGACCACGTCGGCGGAGAAGTCGGCTTGGCCGGCTTCGGTGGAGACGTCGGCAACGACCTTGATGTTGCGCGACGTCATTTCCTTGACGAAGCTGTCGCGCCCGCCTTTGCCGAAATCATTGTTCACCCACAACACAGAGACCGACTTTGCCTTGATGCCATCGCGCATATAGTTGGCGATCTTCGGCATGCTGAACTGCTGGCCGAATGACGTGCGGAACACGTAAGGATTGTTCTTCTGCGTGATCGCAGCGGCCTCGCCGCCAACGAGCTCGGGAATTTCGGCTTGCTGCGTGAGCATCATCGCCGTCAGCACGGAGCCGGAAAATACCGGCCCGAGAACGACGTAAGGTTTGTTGTCGAGCACTTTCTGCACTTGCGAACGTGCGATACCCGCTTCGCTCTGGCTGTCGAGCAAGGGCATATCGATCTTTTTGCCGAGGATTCCGCCCTTCGCGTTGATCTCCTCGACGGCCAGAATCATGCCGTCACGAAAATTCGTGCCGGAGACCGCGCCAGATCCCGACAGTTCGAGAACGGCAGGCATATAGACAGTCGTCGCCGTCGATTGCGCGAGAACCGGCGTAGCCAAACCAAGGCTCGCAGCAGCAGCCGCCAACAAAAATCCTGAACGATACATTGGGCTCTCCTTCCTGCAGGTATGACCCGTTAAACGGGCTTCTGTTGCATCGGGATGCGCTGTTAGTGGCCATCCCGCTATCATGACCATGAAGATGGCCCTGCGATACGTCAATAACCAAGACGTATCTGAAACTTAACATCATGTTATTTTCTGTGTGACGGCCGCCGTGCCATTTGCCCCGGCGCGGCAGCGGATTCCATATGGCCACGCAGCGCCGCGACAAAGCGGGCGCTATAGCTTGAAAGCGTCGCGTCCTTGCGATGCGCCACATATGTCTCGAACAGCGTCGGCTCGACAATGTCGAGCGCTCGGAGGTTCGGCCAATTATTGGCCGCGAGCGTGAACTCGTCGATGAGCGCGATACCGAGATTGTGGGTCACCAAGGCGCAGACAGTCGTGCCGAAGCGCGCCTGGATGGTCACTTCGTAATGCAACGTCTGACTTGAAAAGACTTCGGCCATGATCCGGCCGTACGGATCGTTCGGATCGACGCCGATCAGCGGATATTTGACGATCTCCTTCGCGGCGACACGCGAGCGGCGCGACAGCGGATGCCCCTCCGGCACGATACATTTGAGCCGCCCGCGCGCCAGCGGCACGAATGTCAGCATTGGATGTTGGAATTTATAACTCAATGCCACCAGCTCCCCTTTGCCGAGCAGAAGATAATCGACTGTGTCCTCGCGCTTGAGGATATCGACCTCGATCAGCAAATTCGGAAATGCCTTGCGAACATCGGCGATGGCACGTGGCACCATCACGGTGGCGATACTGGGCGCCGATCCGATCTTGAGTTCGGTATTGGCACCGCGCTTGATGCGCGAGATAACGAATTGCAGGTCCTCGACCTTATCGTAAACGCCGTTGATCTGGTTGAAGATCGTATTAGCCTCGCGTGTCGGACTGTAGCGACCGTTCTTGCGGCTAAACAGCTTGACGCCCACGGATGTCTCCGCGTGTTTCATCACGCGGCTGACGCCGGGCGAAGAGACATTGAGCAGCTTCGCCGCGCCGCCGACGGTGCCGGTCACCATGATGGCGCGGATGACTTCGATCTGACGCAACGTAAGCATTGGTATCTCGTTTACCTAACAATCTCGCTCGATTCAAACATAACAGGTTTGGCAGGACTGCCACCCCGTTAGACCGAAACAAATCTTCGGAAATCAGAAAATATCACTGCTATCGGCGAACCGCCTGCGCGGCAGCGGCCTGCTCTGCCAAACGGCCAAGGACAGTCGCGGTTAGAAGACCATTTCGCAACCGCCAAGGCGTCGGCGCCCGCATCCATATTATGTCGCTAGCGATGGTCGCCGCGGTCAGCGGCCATCTCGCCGACATGCGGCCTGCCTTTTTCGACTATGGCATCCACCGTGTCATCGCATCGTCGTTCGGCGATATTTTCTCGCAGAACGCCACCAAGAATGGATTGCTCACCGCGGTCGTGAGCGAAGCAGAGAGCGGCGCTCTCATAGCGGCGCTGACCTCCTTGCGCTTCATCGGCCGATGTTTGGATTTCGGCTAGATAGCGCCCCCAACTCCTCCTGTTCACCGCGCCGCAAGCTCTCTTTTCCCCTGAGTTCGGGTGGCTCTCTCCAGCCGGGCTCAACCCCTGTCATGTCGGGCAACTCGTGTGCGATGCCCTTATGGCAATCAATGCACGTGCGTTCGCCACTAACAAGGAACCGCGCATGGATCTCGGCGGCGCGCCGCGTCTGTTTGGTAAAATTCATTGCGATGGCCGAGTGACAGTTTCGGCATTCCAGCGAGTCATTGGCCTTCATGCGCGCCCATTCGTGTTTGGCAAGTTCGAGGCGCATATTTAGGAATTTCTGTCGGGTTGAGACGGTACCAAAAATCTTTCCCCATACCTCCTTGGACGCCTGCATCTTGCGGGCGATCTTGGCCGTCCACTCATGCGGCACGTGGCAGTCGGGGCACGTCGCACGAACGCCCGAGCGGTTGGAGAAATGGACGGTCCGCTGCAACTCCTGAAACACGTTGTCATGCATCTCGTGACAGGACGTGCAGAATTTCTCCGTGTTGGTAAGCTCTAATCCGGTGTTGAAGGCACCCCAGAATAGAACTCCGAATATGAATCCGCCCAGCGTGAGACCTCCCAGGCTCAAATAGGCGCTGGGCCGGCTGATGAGATGCCAGAACCAGAATAGATAGTTCTTCAGTCTATCGATAATGCCCCTCATGGTTTGGCTTTTTTAATGTGCACCATGTCCTCGAATGTATTTGGAACGAGCGGTTTTGCATCGGTCTGCGGCACATGACATTCCGTGCAGAAATAGCGGCGCGGCGTCACGTCGGCGAGCACCTGGCCGTCGCGGTTCATGAAATGCGTGATGCTGATCATCGGCGCGCCTGAGCCCTCGGTGAACTGGCGCCGATGGCAATCGAGGCAGCGATTGGTTTTGAGCGTAAGCTGATAGTTCTCGATCGAATGCGGGATGATTGGCGGCTGTTCGGGGTAATTGCGCATCTTGCGCACATCGTCAGTGATCGGCCGTGGCAGCGGCGGCGCCTGGTTGTCGGTCATCGGCTGGCCGCCGCCCGTGAGGCGCGGCACGATCTGCGGTGTCCCGTCGGCGGAGAGGGCAACGGCGGCGAAAATGAGCGAGCCGCCGAATACGACGCCGGCCAGCGCGCTACTGAGGCCCTTCATGCGGGCACGATTTTGACCGCGCATTTCTTGAAATCCGTCTGCTTGGAGATAGGGTCGGTGGCGTCGAGTGTCGTCTTGTTGATGAGCTGACTCGCGTCGAACCAGGGTACGAAGACCACGCCACGCGGCATGCGATTGCGGCCCTGCGTATCCACGCGGGTGCGAATTTCTCCGCGGCGTGAGATCAGACGGATTTCAGCGCCGTTATTGATGCCGCGCGCCCGGGCATCCTCCGCGTGCATGAAGCAGCGTGCCCCAGGGAAGGCCTTGTACAATTCAGGCACCCGCATGGTCATCGAGCCGGAATGCCAGTGCTCCAGCACGCGCCCCGTGACGAGCCAGATATCGTAGTCCTTGTCGGGAGACTCGGCCGGCGGCTCATACGGCACAGCGAGGATCTTCGCCTTACCATCGGGCTGGCCATAGAAATGGACGCCCTGGCCGGGCTTTACATACGGATCGTAGCCCTCGCGATAGCGCCAGCGCGTTTCCTTGCCGTTGACCACTGGCCAGCGCAGCCCGCGCCCCTCATGGTAGCTGTCGAAAGGCGCAAGATCGTGGCCGTGGCCCCGCCCGAAGCCCGCATATTCTTCGAACAATCCCTTCTGCACGTAGAATCCGAAGGATTTTGATTCCTGATTTTCCACCTCGGCCGGCAACTCCGTCAGCGGAAAGCGATCGACGCTGCCGTTTCGGAACAGCACATCGAAAAGCGACTTTCCTCGATAGTTCGGATTGGCAGCGAGCAACTCGGACGGCCACACTTCGTCGGTGATGAAGCGCTTGGAAAATTCCATGAGCTGCCACAGATCCGAACGTGCCTCTCCGGGGGCATTCACCAACTGGCGCCAGAAATGAGTGCGACGCTCGGCATTGCCGTAAGCGCCTTCCTTTTCAACCCACATGGCTGCCGGCAGGATTAGATCCGCCGCGAGCGCGGTAACGGTCGGATAGGCGTCGGACACCACGATAAAGTTGTCGGGATTCCGATAGCCCGGATAGGTCTCACGAGAACTATTCGGCGCGGCCTGGAGGTTATTGTTGACCTGGATCCAGTAGAAATTCAGCTTACCATCGCGAAGCATGCGATCCTGCTCGACCGCGTGGTAGCCGGGCTTCTCTGGAATTGTGCCGGTCGGCACCCGCCAGATTTCCTCGGCGTGCTTGCGGTGCGCCAGATTTGTCACGGTCATGTCCGCCGGCAGCCGGTGCGCAAAGGTGCCGACTTCCCGCGCTGTGCCGCAGGCCGAGGGTTGCCCGGTGAGCGAGAATGGCGAATTACCCGGCTCGGAGATTTTTCCGGTCAGGAGATGAAGATTGTAGACGAGTTGGTTCGCCCATACGCCGCGCACATGCTGGTTGAAGCCCATCGTCCAGAGCGACATCACCTTGCGCTTCGGATCGGCGTAAAGTTCGGCGAGTTCTTGCAGGAATCCTCGCTCGACGCCGCTCAGTTTGGAAACGTTGTCGAGCGTGTAGTCTTTTACGAACCGGGCATAGGCTTCGAAGTCGATGGGCTGCATTGCCCCAGGGTCGGCGGCGCCCTTGGCCTTCGTCTGCAACGGATGTTCCGCCCGCAGGCCATAACCGATATCGACCGCGCCTTTTACGAAGCTCGTATGTTTGTTGACGAAGTCCTGGTTCACCCGCCCGGTCGAAATGATGTGGTTGGCGATATAATTGAGGATGGCGAGGTCAGTGCCCGGTTTGAACACGATCGGAATGTCGGCGAGATCGGAACTCCGGTTTGTGAATGTCGATAGCACCGCGACCTTGACGTGCGGGTGGCTTAGCCGGCGGTCGGTGAGACGCGTCCACAGGATCGGATGCATCTCCGCCATGTTCGAGCCCCAAAGCACGAAGGCGTCGGCAGCCTCGAAATCGTCGTAACATCCCATCGGCTCGTCCATGCCGAACGTCCGCATGAACGCGTAGGCGGCGGACGCCATGCAGTGACGGGCGTTGGGGTCCAGGTTGTTGGAGCGGAAGCCGGCGCGCATGAGCTTGGTGGCCGCGTAGCCTTCCCAGATGGTCCACTGTCCGGAGCCGAACATGCCAATGGCGGTCGGCCCCTTTGCCTTCAGCGTCTTCTTGGCCTGCGCGGCCATCACGTCGAAGGCTTCGTCCCAGCCGACCGGCGTGAATTCGCCATCCTTGGTGTAAACGCCGTTCTTCTTGCGCAACAACGGCGTCGTCAGCCTGTCGCCGCCGTACATGATTTTCGAGAGAAAATAACCCTTGATGCAGTTGAGGCCGCGATTGACCTCAGCCAGTGTATCACCGTGGGTAGCGACCACTTTGCCTTCCTTCACGCCGACCATGACGCCGCAACCCGTACCGCAAAAACGGCAGGGCGCTTTCGACCACTGGATTTCCAGCGACCCGACTCCACCCTCGACCGGCTGTGCTGCCGCGGGTACGGTGATATTGGCGACGCCAGCGGCGATGGCTGCGGCGTGAGACTTCAGCATGTCGCGGCGTGAGAGCTTCATTTTGTCACGTTCCAAGATCGGCGAGCCGCTGTTCGAACACCATGTTGGCCGAGAGCACGCCCGAGAGAGATGCGATCTCCGCGAGCGTGCCTCCGAGCACGCCGCTATCCGGACCCTCGATCACGATGACGATTTTCGATGCGGATCGGTGATGAACTTCGACGCCAGAAATTTCGGAGAGAAGCTGGCTGACGTGCTCGCAACGCTGTGGCAGCACCGACACCACGGCGCTTGAAATGTGGATGGTGGGTTGCTCATCCATGAAGCGTCCCGTCAGAAGGTTGCGCCGCGTCGGCCTATTCGACTTCATGGTCGTGCCCTAGTGTGGCGGCCCCGGAGGCCCGTAAACGATCTGAAGCATCCAAATGATAAAGCCGTAGCTGCCGACCACTCCGACCGCGATGATGGGCCAGATGAAAACAGCGAGAACGAAAAACGCAAAGATTTCCGCGCGCCGGCGATTGGGTACCGCAATGTGATCCTGCGAACCGGCGCTGCCTAAAACCATGGCCCCGCCCACCACTAATCGACCAATCGCTGTACCATTACAGGCCTGCTCGTAAGTACATGCTCATATGACGCACTCCACCAAAGGAGCGGGCTTTCCTCGCAGGCTGCTGCTGAAGTCGGTTTTCTGGCAATTGTCCTTAGGGGCAATACAGTACGCTTTGGGTCACTAGTGGACAAACCGTCACGGTCCTAAATCGACCTTTGTCCGCTTTGGTCCAATAGCGGAAAAATACTGGCGCGGCTTGATTGTCCACTAAGTGCCAATAGCGGACGAACGGATTAAAGCGAAGAGCGCAGGACGAAAAGCAAGATTTCCGGCTGCGAGCATCACGCGGCCGACGAACTACCGACAGAACCGCTTGGTCGGCAGATTTTCTATCAAGGGTCAGTAGGCCGGGGCGACGGAACACGATAGGAGGCGCTCTTGTCCAAACCCGATCGAAATGAAATCTCTGCGCGGCTGCGGAGGCTGCCGATAGAGTTCCTGCTTGCGCTGATTAACGCGACATCGATCTTGGTAATCGTCGCTGCGATTCTTGCGCTCGTTGCGATGGTGCGTGTCGATAACTTTGCCGGAAGGGTAGTTACGACAATGACTGAAGCGGTGCTGTCAAAACTCGATCTCCCGCCCAAAGACGTGCTGACGAATCTCCGAAACCTAACGGAGGAAGCCCGCACGCTTGGCAGTACCCTTAGGGGAATCAAGGTGAGAGAAAACCCAGGCGTCCAATTTGAGATTGCGCGACTAAAAGACGCGCTGACCGCCCTCAAAGCGAGCGTCGACCGGCTCGCAGACACGAGGACGATCCTCACCGACGAAGCAATTGGACAACTAAGCCGAGCGGTCACCGACACATTAACGAAGATGAGGGGTTGCGCGCCCAACGTTGGCCAAATGCAGCCCTATCTTAGCGACAACGCGGCCGAAGCCCGGCATATCGTCCGCCGGCCATGAAATGACCGCTCGGAATGCGATCCGTCTGTCACTACCACATGCCGAGATTTTTGATTGCGGTGGGCAGGGTTTGGGACTTGTGTGTTTTGCAGTAAGTTGCGATCTTTGCTGAATTCGCTTGAAAGCGATCGTAGTTTAAGACGTTGCTATTGGCCGCCGCATTGTAATAGCCGCTCATCCAAAAGCGGACGAAATCCCGTTGCTCCGCACCGTATCCGAGCCAGCCTCGACAAGTGATCTGATTCATATCCACTCTGAACTGAGCCACACTTGGCTGCGAAGCGGCAGCCAGCAAAATCGCAGCTGTGAAAAGAACATTCCATCTCATGGTTATTCCTCCGTTGCTACAGCATTTCACTGCGGGCCAACCCGTCTCTGTAATCCAGCCATCACGCTTTCTTGCGAATGGAATTGGCACCACGCTTTCAAGTTCGCGATGTTTGTTTGGTGCAAAGTGACATCCACAAAGGTCCGGCGTGTCTGATAGCTGAACCAACCGCTCATCCAGGCCGAGAAGTCTCGCGACATTGCCGGTGTCATTGCCAGATATTGGCCGCATGTAAACGCGCCCATATCGATGGTGACCTGTGCATTTGCAGCCACAGGGAAAAGAGAAACTGCAAATGCTGCGCTAATCAGTCGACGTTTCATTTTGCTGCTCCTTTTGGACGCTTCACCAAAGCTCCAGCGCGCTCGGACTTACCAATGTGTCCGTTTCCCAATCTCGCCGAAGGTGACTGGCTGGCAATTGGCCTTAGAGGCAATCCGTGCGATGTCCGCTTTGCGCCAATATGGGACAAAAATGCACGGAATTGGTGGGCCCGGGAGGACTCGAACCTCCAACCAGACCGTTATGAGCGGTCGGCTCTAACCAGTTGAGCTACGGGCCCTCCTGCATCTTCTAACAATGCGCCCGACCGATGCGCAATGTCGCCCTCTCCTGCTCCACCGCACTTTAAGCTAGGTTGGCCGTCCTCATTTCTCCGGAGGTCAAGCGGCATGCACGTTTTCAGCCTCGAACGCGAGCAGCAGTGGAATCCCAAGCGCCACGTGGAAAAAATCCTGGGCAAGATCGCCGATGGCGATGTCACTATCGCCTGCTGGGAGCCTGGGCAAATCAGCCCCTATCACTGCCACCCGGACGCCACCGAAATCTACTTCTGCTTTTCCGGGGGCGGC
>Ga0134126_10008592_pt1 | contig 12842 bp, 11 predicted proteins | sample KB31752_FD_96881 | JGI IMG/M metagenome (GOLD analysis project Ga0134126, IMG submission 96881) | Terrestrial soil microbial communities with excess Nitrogen fertilizer from Kellogg Biological Station, Michigan, USA - KB3-175-2 | ecosystem: Environmental > Terrestrial > Soil > Unclassified ...
GCGAGCCGCGTACGCGAGGGCGATGACGTGTGGGTCCTGCTCTCGGGCGGCGCGACGAGTCTCACCGCCGCGCCGGAGGGACACGTTCGTCCCGACGAGTTGTTCGAGCTGTACGACCGGCTGTTGGGCGCCGGGCTCGACATCGCGCAGATGAATCTCATACGCAAGCGGTTCTCCCGATGGGGCGCGGGACGCTTGGCCGTGGCCCTCGCGCCCGCGCGTGTTCGCAACTACATCGTGTCCGATGTGATCGGAGACGATCTGGCGGCGATCGGATCGGGACCGTGTGTGCCCGATCCGAGCACCGCCGCGCAAATCCACCAGATGCTCGACGCCGCTGGATTGTGGGAGGAGCTCCCGCTTTCCATGAAGCGCTCTGTGAACGGCGCCGAGCGTGATCCGTCGTTGGAGACACCGAAAGCCGGCGACGCAGCCTTTGCTCACGTCGAAAGGCGCATCATCGCCAGCAATCGTGTCGCGCTCGAAGCGATCGAGGCGCGCGCCCTCGCATTCGGCTATGAACCGCGTGTGCTGGGGACTGCGCTCGCCGGGGAAGCAGCCGTCGTCGGCCGCCGGCTCATCGCGACGTTGGCAAGCTATTGCGGCGCTGACGCGACGTCCCTGTCCGGAAGAACGGGACGCACCTGTCTCATATGGGGGGGAGAGACAACGGTGACACTCGGCCGCGAGCACGGTCGCGGCGGACGTTGTCAGGAGTTGGCGCTCTCCGCGGCACGCGAGCTTTCGGCGACAGCCGGTGTGTCGGAGGCCGCGCTCCTCGCGGCCGGCACCGATGGTCGTGACGGCGACACCGATGCGGCGGGCGCGATCGTGACGCGTGACACGTGGCGCACCATTGAGCGGGCAGGCCGCGATCCGGCGCGCGATCTCGAGCGACACGACTCGTACGCATCGCTCGTCGCGGCCGACGCGCTTTTGCGCACGGAGCTGACGTCGACGAACGTGATGGACGTGGTGATCGCGGTGTGTGGCCCACCAGTTCTCGAGCGGCGCGCGCGTCTGACGCCGGCGGTAGCGCTCGAGGCGATCGCCGGTTCATTGCGACGGCTCAAAGAGTAGCGCTTCCCTCGCTCTTACATTTCTGCCATGGCAAATCCTGTGTTCACGGTTGGGTTGATCCAGCAGGCAGTATCCGCGAGCGCCGCCGAAACTGTAGATGCAGCCGAGCGAGGCATTCGTGAGGCAGCCGGTCGCGGCGCGCAGATCGTTTGCCTGCAAGAGCTCTTCAACGCGCCGTACTTCTGCAAGGTGACCGACGCCGAGCGTTTCGACCTCGCCGAGCCGATCCCGGGGCCGACGGTGGAACGGATGCAGCGGGTGGCGCGAGAGTTAGGCATTGTGATCGTGGTTCCGATCTTCGAGAAGCGCGGGCCGGGGCTGTATCACAATTCGGCGGCGGTGATCGACGCCGACGGCACGCTCTTGGGTGTGTACCGCAAAATGCACATCCCGGACGACCCGCTGTATCACGAGAAGTACTACTTCACGCCGGGCGAGATCTATCAGCACGACGAGGCGCGCCCCGCGTCGGGGTTTCGCGTATTTCGCACGCGTTTCGCGACGATTGGTGTGCTGATCTGTTGGGACCAGTGGTATCCCGAAGCCGCGCGCATCACGAGTCTCATGGGTGCGCAGATCCTGCTCTACCCGACCGCGATTGGCTGGCACCCCATGGAAAAGCAGGAATGGGGCGCCGCGCAGGCCGACGCATGGCGCACCGCGCAGCGCGCGCACGCAATCGCGAACGGCGTGTACGTTGCCGCCGTGAACCGCGTCGGATTCGAAGCCGAGCCGGGAACCGATGGTCTCGAGTTCTTTGGTCATTCGTTCGTGTGCGATCCGTTCGGCCAACTGATCGTCGAGTCCGGCACTTCACCCGACATTTTGATCGCCGAGTGTGATCCGAAGCGGATCGAGTACACGAGGAGGAATTGGCCGTTCTTGCGAGACAGAAGGATTGACGCGTATGGGGCGATCACGGAGCGATACTTGGGGTGAGGGAAGCGGCGGCCGAAGGCCGCCTTGGGGAAGCGGCGGCCGGAGGCCGCCTGGGGGAAGAGGGAAGAGGGCGATTGCCCGTACTCTTCGCGGTTTCGCGAAGGCGGTGTTGGAGGCGGCGCAGCATGCGGCTGATCGCGTCGATGTCGGCGAACACGCGTTCTGCGTCAGAAGGAGAGATGAACGTTAGGCGCGTGGCAATCTCGACCTGAGTCGCGAGCTCGAACAGCGAGCCTCGGGCGAAGCCAATGAATCGGATGTATTGAGCCCGATGCGAGAACGCGTTGCCCTCTGCGATGTTCGAAGCAACGGACACAGATGCCCTCGTCATCTGAGATGCCAGACCGTATCGCTCTACAACCGGAAACGTCTTCACGATGTCGTACACGCGCACCGTGAGATCCACCGATCTCTGCCACACGATGAGGTCGCGATAGTCGTAGATATGCATCGCCAATCCGTATTGGTATGCTTCAGGCTAACGATGACGACTGCGAAGAACATGGTCGGAACACTGAGAGCGCAACCATATCGTTGCGACGTTCGATGAGCGCTTCCCCGCCCCCTTCCCTCTTCCCCCAGGGCGAAGCCCGCTTCCCTCAGGCCGCCTCCGGCGGCCGCTTCCCTGCCGAGTGGTCCCGCCACCGCGCCACTTGGCTCGCCTGGCCGCACCACGCCCCTGATTGGCCAGGGAAATTCGAAACCATTCCCTGGGTCTATGCCGAGATCGTGCGGGTGCTGCACTCGAGCGAGATCGTCGAAATTCTCTGTTCCGACGACGGTGTGCGCGACGATGCGCGACGTGTGCTGGAGTCGCACGGCGTCGACATGCATCGCGTGCGGCTGCATCTCGTGCCGACGGATCGGGTGTGGACGCGGGACTCGGGGCCGACGGCGGTCCGGCTCGAGGATGGACGAATCGAGTGGGTGGCGTGGTCGTTCAACGCGTGGGCCAAGTACGACAACTACGCCCGCGACGCGCACGTGGCCGCTCGCATCGCACAGTTAGGCAAGGTGCCGATCCGGCACGCGGTGCGGCCCGACACCGGGGCGCCGCTCGTGCTGGAAGGCGGCGGCATCGAGACGAACGGCGCCGGCCTGCTGCTGGTCACCGAAGAATGGTTGTTGTCGCCGGTGCAGGTGCGGAACCCCGGGCTCGACCGTGCGGGCTACGAGCGCGCGTTCGCGCAGTACCTGGGCGTCGACCGGACCGTTTGGTTAGGCAAGAGCTGCATCGGCGACGACACGCACGGGCACATCGATGACGTGGCGCGGTTCACCGACGAGCACACGGTGGTGCTGGCGTACGAGGCGGATCCGGCGGATGCGAATCACGATTCCTCGGCCGACAACCGGCGACGACTTGAGCTCGCCGCGCGGCAGGTGCCGGGCGGACTGCGCATCGTCACTCTGCCGTTTCCGCGGGCCGTCATGATGGATGGCGAGCGCCTGCCGGCGAGCTACTCCAACTTCTACGTAGCGAACGAGACGGTGCTCGTGCCGACCTTCAATGACCGTCGCGATCGCGACGCGCTCGAGACGCTCGCCGCGCTCTTCCCCACGCGCGCGGTGATCGGCATCCACGCCGTCGATCTCGTCTGGGGACTCGGCACGCTGCACTGCCTAACGCAACAGGAGCCCGCGGGCCCCTGACGGCGGTGCGTTAGTCGGCGCGCGCTGCGGCCTGGCGCAGCACCTCCACGACGGTCTCGTCGCTCACCTGCTCGAAATCCACGTACCACTCGCCCACGCCGCGGAAATCGGCCGGCGTCTCCACGCAGACCACCATGTAGCCGTCGGCCGTCAACGCGTCGCAACCGTCGCGCGAGCAGACGGGCGCGGCGAACACCAGCGTTTCGGGACGCGCACGGCGGACGGCGGCCAACGCGGCGCGCGCGGTGACGCCCGTGGCCAGTCCATCATCGGCGAGGATTACGGCGCGGCCCGCGAGGTCGGGCGACGGACGATCGCCGCGAAAGCGCCGCATCCGGCGCTCGAGCTCGGCGCGCTCGCGGCGCGTGATCTCATCGATATACGCATCGCTCACGGCCAGCGCCGCCACGATGTCATCATCGAGCACACGCGTCCCATCCGGCGCCACCGCCCCGATGCCCAACTCCTCGTGGCCCGGCGCGCCTAACTTTCGGGCCACGATCACATCCAGCGGCGCGGCGAGCGCACGCGCGACCTCGCGGCCAATGATCACGCCACCGCGTGGAATCCCCAGTACGATGGGCCGCTGGTCCTTGAGGCGCGGCAACCGCGCCACCAGCGTCTCGCCGAGTTGCCGTCCGGCGTCGGCCCGGTCGACGAACAGCACGTCACGCTCCCGGCGCCGGAGGCAGGTGGTTCACGAACCAGTCGCAGGCAAGGCGAGCGACCTGCTCGAGCGCGCCCGGCTCCTCGAACAGGTGCGTCGCGCCGGGAACCACCACAAGCTGCGCCGAGGCGTTGAGCATGCGGCACGCCTCCTCGTTCAGCGGAATGATTGGGACGTCGTCCCCGCCCACGATCAAGAGCGACGGCGCGCGCACGGCCTTGAGACAATCGCGCGCCAGATCCGGCCGTCCGCCGCGCGACACGACGGCGAACACGTCGTGGTTTTTCGACGCGGCGTGCAGAGCGGCCGCGGCACCGGTGCTCGCACCGAAGTATCCGAGCGCGAGCGCCGACGACACCGGGCGCGCGTGCAACCACTGCGACGCGCCTAACACACGGGCGCCGAGCAGATCGATGTCGAACCGGAGGAGTCCCGTGCGCGCATCCTGCGCTTGCTCGTCGGCGGTGAGCAGATCCACGAGCAAGGTGGCCAACCCCGCGTCCTCGAGCACGTGGGCGACCATCGCATTCCGCGGGCTCGCGCGTCCGCTGCCGCTGCCGTGCGCGAAGAGCACCACGCCGCGCGCGCCGGCCGGTACGCTCAGCAATGCGTCGAGCCGAGCGTTCTCGAGCTCCAGCACCACGTCGGTGCGCATCACCGCGCTGCGATCCATGGAGGCCCCCCTCAGGACGCGATGCTAGAGCCGCACGAAGAACCCCAGGCGGTACGTGACGCGCGACGCCGGAGGCACTTCCATGCGACGGACTTCGCCATAGAGCGCCCAACGACGCGTGAGGTCATACGACACGCCGAGAAAATACTCGCCGCCGAATTTCGCGCCGGTGTAGTCATCGTGTATCGGTTGGGACCGTGCAATGTCGGTGCCGAGAAAGTGGACACCGACGCCGGCGCCGACATACGGCTCGAAGCGATCGACGTGCGCGACCGAGTACCGCGCGGCCAGGCCGAGGCTGAAATCGTGGAACGAGCCCGGGATCGCCACTTCGCCGGGCCCGAAGCGATGGAGGTCGGCGTGCAAAAAGTTGGCCTCGGCCAGCAGGTGCAGCTTGGGCGTGAACACGGAACCCACGTCGACGTCGCCGCCCAATTCCCATCCGTTGCGGGCGTGCTCCACGGTCGTGTAGCTCAGGTACGAACCCACCCGGTCCAGGCCTAACTGAGCCCGCGAGCTGTCGCTCTGCGCGACCGCGCCGTGCGCGCCCGCAACGACGCACGCTCCGGCGGCGATGGACACCCGAATCACGCGAGCGATCATCCGTTCTCTCCCGAGGTAATCCGACGGTTCGCCATCATTGCCACGCGGACACAGCTCCCACCGCCACGTCGGACGCGGCGAGCAGGAATGAGAGATCGGAGCCGGGTGGGAAATCCAACGGCTCGCGGTCGCTTACGAACACGCGCGCGCCCGCACCACCCTCGGCGCGACCCGTCAATTCCACTGTGCGGCCGGACACACGCAGCGCGCTGCCTTCGCGGAGACCCACCACGGGTACGCGCGGATGGAGGACAAGAAACTCGGCGATGCGTTCGGCGCGCGTCTCACCTTGGTGCCCGGGCGGATGGAAGTCCGTGTAGTGCGCGTTGATCTGAAACGGAACCAGGCCCAGCGCGCCGTGTCCGGGAGGCTCGGCGATGGGCATATCGTTCGTCGTGGCAATGGTCGGGCACGCCACCACCGAGCCCGCGCTCCAGCCGATGTACGGCACGCCCGCGTGCACGCGCTCGCGAATGACGGCGAGGAGGCCGGTGGCGGCGATGCGCCGCAGCAGCTGGAACGTGTTCCCGCCGCCGACGATGATCGCGCCGGCGCGGCGCACCGCCGCCGCGGGGTCGGCCGCATGGTGCACGGACTCCACGTCCACGCCTAACGGTGTGAAGATCTCGTGCACGCGCTCGGCGTACACGTCGAGCGAGAACGAGACCGCCGCGAACGGCACGAACACCGCCTGCGACACATCCGCGAGCGCGTCCTCGAGGGCCGGGCGCGCGTACGCGAGCACGCGGCCGTCCACGTCACGCGAGTTGCTCAACAGCAACAGCCGGCGCGACGCCGGCCAGCCCGCCGCCTCGTCAGGCATTGGTCGATCCGGGTTGTCGTTCACCGCACGCCGCCGGCGTCACGCATTGAAGTGCTCTTCGTCCAAGCGCAGCTCGCCTTCCACGTCGTCGTAGCTGAACAATTCCGCGTACCGGCCCCAGTCGATCAGCGTCTCGAACTGGCGCCGCGCTTCGGCGCGCGTGAACGACGTCTCGAGCTCCACCAACACCTCCTCGGCCAGCAACACGTGCGACGGGCTCGCCTCCAGACGATGGACGATCTCGCGCATGAGCGACAGGTGGTCGAGCACCGCGTGCCGGAACAACGACTTCTGCGCGTCGAGCTCCAACGGCGCGAACCGTTGGCCTAACGGAGTGAGGTACACGCTCCGCTCCTGGATGTCCGCGAAGCCGAGAAGGTCCGTGGCTTCGGCAATGCGAATGAGCACCTCGCCGCGCATCTGGAGGTCGCGCGCCAGATCGCTCAACGTGCCGGAATTGCCGATGCCCGACAGATACTGTACGAAACCAGTGAGATCGTCGATGCTCACGTCTGGTAGTGCCTGATACCGCCGCGGGCGCGCCGGCTCCGCCTTCCTGCGGTGGCGCGCCGGCGTCCGGGCGATGTACTGCTCCACCAACTGCTCCGCGTCCTCTTCGGGATTCGTGATCACTTGATAGATCGCATCCACCAGTCGCGTCCGCGCCGGGCTCTTCTCGCGCCGCTCCGCCGCGCGCAGCCCCTTGAGCTCCACGCGCACGCGACCCGGATTCGCGCCGAATACGAGAATGCGATCCGCCATCGACACCGCTTCGTCGATGTTGTGCGTCACCATGAGCACCGACTTGGTCGGCATCGCGCTGTCCGACCACATATCGCGGAGCTCGCCGCGCAGCGTTTCCGCCGTGAGCACGTCGAGCGCCGAGAAGGGCTCGTCCATGAAGAGGATCTCGGGCTGCACCACCAGCGCGCGCGCGAAGCCGACGCGTTGCTTCATCCCGCCCGAAAGCTCCTTGGGGAACGCTTCCTCGAATCCGTCCAGGCCGATCAGGTCGATTGCTCGGAGCGTGCGCTCGCGGCGCTCGGCTTCCGGCACGTCGGTTGCCAACAGGCCTAACTCCACGTTCTGGAACACCGTGAGCCACGGGAACAACGCGAACTGTTGGAAGACGATGGCGACCTGTCGGTTAGGCCCATGGAGCGGCGCGCCGTGCGCGAGGACGCGCCCCTCGGACGGCTGCAGCAGCCCGGCGAGAATGCGCAACAGCGTCGATTTGCCCGAGCCCGACGGTCCGAGCAGCGCCACGAATTCGTTCTCGCGCAGCTCGAGGTCGATGCGCTCGAGCACCGGCGCCGTATCGTTGCTGAAGAACTTGCGCACGCCTTCGGCGGCGAGCAAAACCGTGCCGGGCGGTTTCGGTGCGAGCGCGCGCGAGGTGATTGCCATCGAAGATCCTTATCCGCGAGTCAGCCGAGTCGGAATCGTGTTTCCGCGTAGCCGTACAGGCGGCGCCAGAGCAGACGGTTGATGATGATCACGATGCCCGCCATCACGAGGGTGCCGGCAAGCAACAGCGGGAAGTCGCTGTGCTCCGCCGCTCCCGCGATGAGCGCGCCCAATCCTGTGGTGCTCGTCGTGTGTCCCGCGAACGTGACGTACTCGGCCACGATGCTGGCGTTCCATGCACCGCCGGTAGCGGTGATCATCCCCGTCACGAGATATGGGAAGATGGCAGGAAGGATGAGCGTCTTCCAGCGGCGCCAGCCCACCACGTGATACATCGTCGCCGCTTCCTTGAGATCCGACGGGATCGCCATGGCGCCGGCGATCACGTTGAACAGCACGTACCATTGGGTGCCCAGGAGCATGAGCGCCACCGCGGCCACGTTGAGGCCGCCCGGAATCGTGAGCAGGGCCAGCAGCAACACCGGGAACACCGCCGTCGCCGGAATGGAGGCGGTGATCTGGACGATCGGTTGGAGACGCCTCGCCCAACGGGGATTGGTGCCGATGGCGACGCCCGCCGGCACCGTCCACGCCGCGGCGACCACGAGAGCGATGGTCGTACGCGCGAGTGTCGCCGCCGCGCTCACGCCCACGCGGCCCCAATCGCCGCGCGTTAGGCCGGCGAGCGTGTGCGCCGCGAGTGCACCCCCCCACGCCACCCCCACCGCAGCTAACGCGAGTGCGACGATCCCCGCTGCGCGGCGTGTGCGACGGCGCCCCGGGGCGACTGTCCCCGATTCCACCGCCGCCGAGTCACCGTTGGGCGATCCGCTGAACGCGACGTCGATGCGGCGTGCCGCCGGCCGCAGCACGCGCGAGCGCAGCGCGTCCACGAGTCGCGACCCGCGCAGCAGGTCCAGCACGCGCGACGTCGGCGCGTCGCTGCCGGCATTCTCGAACTTGAATCGATCCGACCAGGCGAGCAGCGGCCGCCACAAGATTTGGTCGAGCAGCACGATCACCACCACCAGCGTCAACAGGCCGAACACGAGCGCGCGCGTATCGCCAGCGTCGGCCGCGGCGGCGAGGTACGAGCCCAGTCCCGCTAGACGCAGGCTCCCATCGCCCACGGCGAACTGTTCGCTGGCCATGAGAAAGAACCAGCCGCCCGCCCAGCTCATCATGCTGTTCGCGATGAGCGAAATCATGCCGAACGGAACCTCCAGTCGCGTGAACTTGCGCCAGAACCCGAGCCGGTAGATGCGTGCCGCCTCGGTGAGCTCGCTCGGAATCGTGATGAGCGACTGATGGAAGCTGAACGCGAGATTCCACGCTTGGCTGGTGAAAATCAGGATGACCGCCGCGAGCTCGAGGCCGAGCGTCCGACCCGGGAACAACGCCACGAGCCCGAGCACGACGCCCGGCATGAACGACAGAATCGGGATGCTCTGCAGGATGTCGAGCAGTGGCAGCAGCACGCGCTCGGCCGCCTTGCTGGACGCCGCGAACCGCGCGTATGCGAGCGAGAACGCGAGCGACACGATGTATGCGAGCACCATGCGCAGCGTCGAGAGCGCCGCGTAGTACGGCAGTCGCGCCGCCGCGAGCGAGATGCGGAACGACGGCGACAAGGGCGCGCGCCATTCGGCCGCTGCGCGCGCGATGCCGAACGTGACGGCTGCCACCGCGCACAACAGTACGAGCTCCACCCACCGGGGCGCGGGCGTCGTGACCCCCGGCGCCGCCGGCGCGCGGCCCTCTGTAACGACGGGAGCCATCGGCTGCGCCATACGGAAACGAGTTGGAGAGACGAGGAAGAAAAACGGCGCAGCCCACTGGCGGAAGGGGCCGGGGCAGAATTCGCTGCCCCGCCCCGTCACGAGATGGTCTTATTTCCCTTCCAACTCGTCCGCCAATCTCACCGACTCGTACACGTTCCGCAGCGCCTCGATGATGGCCCGCGACGACACGCTCACCGAGCGCGCCACATCGTCGGTGAAAATGAAGCGGTTAGGCAGCGACTCGATGTTGCCGTCGAAAATGAGCCCCACCAGCTCGCCGTCGCGGTTGATCACCGGACTGCCGGAGTTGCCGCCGATGATGTCGTTGGTCGACACGAAATCGAGCGGCGTCGTCAGGTCCATCTTGGGACGTTGTTGCATCCACCGGTCCGGGAGGTGGAACGGCGCCTTGTCGTCGAATGCGGCCGCGTGGGCGAACATTCCGTAGAACGTGGTCTTGTATGGCGCGATCGTCCCGTTGTACGGATAGCCCTTCACCACACCATCGCTGATGCGCAGTGAGAACGTCGCGTCGGGTGGAAGCTTGGTGTTGTACACGGCGAACAGGGCCTGCCCCACTCTGTCCACGTTCGCCGAAATGATGTCGTTGAGACGGGCCTGCGCCGTCTGCGCCTGGTCGGCTAACGGAAGGATCTTGCGCGCCAGCACGATCATCGGATCCGTCGACGTGTCGATTGCCGCGCCGCCGCCATCCAGGAGCGCCTGGCGCGCCGTTACCGACGCCAGCTTGGTGCCGGACATGAGGGACGCCGCCACGTCTTCGGGCGCGCGCACGCCCAACACCACGGCCCGATACGGATCGTTAGGCGGCAGCACTTGCTGCACGGCCTTGAGGAAGACCGTGAGCTCGAGCCGCTCGGTGGACGTGTCCACGGGCTGGTCCGCCAGGAGCGCCTGGCGGATCCTCGCCAACCCGGCACCCCGGTACTGCGGCAATCGCTTCGCATCGGCCAATGCGCTCTCGGCGGGAATGCGCACCAGTCCGCCCGCCCAGTTGAGCAACTGCGAGCCGAACGGCGGATTGAAGCTGAAGCCGTAGTAGTTGGCCTGCGCCGCCATCGCGGTGAGCTGTCGCTCCGCGTTCGCGATCTCCGTCCAGGCGCTGCTGTACTTGGGCCGCAGCGCCGGATCGGCGTCCACACGAGCCCGCAGATCGCGCTCGAACGCCGCCTTGCGTGCCATGATCGTCGAATCGAGGAGTCCCGCGCGATATCCGGTAATCGCCTTGTCCGAGTTGGCGATGCCAAAGATGAGATTTTCGTACTTGCGCCGATTCTCCGCGCTCTGCGCGCTCAATGCGTTGAGCATCGTCATCGCGCGGTCGAACGCGGCGAGCGTGAACGGGTACTCCACGTCGCGCAGGTATTGCATCTGCGCGAGGGTGAGCAACCGTCCCGTCGAACCCGGATTCCCCGTCACGAACACCAGATCGCCATCGCGCGCGCCCGACTTGCTCCACTTGAGATAGTCGGTCACCACCATCGGCGAGTCGTTCTGATAGACGCGCAGCAGCGCCATGTCGAGGGCGTATCGCGGATACGTGAAGTTGTCCGGATCGCCGCCGAAGAACGCCGCTTCCTCCTCGGGCACCATCACCAGCCTAACGTCGGTGAATCGCTGGTAGCGGTAGAGCGAATACAGCCCGCCTTGATACAGCGTCACCACTTCGCAGCGGAGATGCGTGGCGGTCTGACATTCGGTCTGCACGCTGGCGATCGCCGAGTCGCGCTGCGCGACCTGTGCGTCCGCCGTCTTCGCCGTCACGGCGCCGCGGATCCGCCGCGTCACGTCCTCGATCGATTGCAATTGGTCCACGTACAACGTCGAACACTTGCGCTCGTCGGCAATGGTCGACGCCACGAACCCGGTGGTGTTGTAGTTCGTGTCCGCGGGCGACGCCGATGCGACGCACGTCCGCGCGCAGTGATGGTTCGTCAACACCAATCCGCGCGCCGACACGAAGGACGCCGAGCATCCCGGCAACCGCACCGAGGCGAGACGCACGTGCGTTAGCCACGTCGAGTCCGGTGTGAATCCGTAGGTCTGCTTCCAGTACTCGTAGGGCGGCGCGTCGAACGTCCACATCGTGCCCGCCCCTTTCACATACTTGGCAGGACCGAGCGGCACCGCGACGCGCGGCGGTTCCTTACGGATGCGTTCCGGCGGCTGGCGCGTCGTCACCTGCGCCGGCAACGACGATGCATGCCCAACGGTGAGAACTGCGATTGCCACAGTGGCGCGACGGAGCGGACAAAGCAGGCGATCGATGTTCACGTAGGCCTCGTCGAGTCGAAAATGTGCGGGAATCGTCCATGCCAAATTCGGTCATCGAGCGACGGAGCGAAAGGTCTCCGTCAAGCGTCTCGCGCCGTGCGACGCGCCGCGGCACGGACCTCGCAACATTGACGCACAAACCGGTGCGGGTTACGATGCCTCCGCCGCGCGGTTGCTCGATCGTGCACGCACTCGTCTGTTCGAGCACCCACACACGAACCTGTACACCGCTCACTCGGTCGAGGATGCCGCGTCGCCCACACCGCTCCGTCACTGCTGTCGCGATCGTCGCCGCCGCGCTCTGTGCCGGCCCCGCGACGCTGCGCGCACAGGACGGTGTGCGCACCACGGCTCCAGTCGACGAATCCAAGCCCTTCGCCAGCTTCAGCCGCTCCGCACTCTCACTCGGCGATTCGATCGTTACGCTGGCGCGCGAGCAGCTTGGCAGGCGCTACGTGTTCGGCGGCTCGTCGCCGCGGCGCGGCTTCGATTGCAGCGGGTTGGTCAAGTACATCGCGACCATTCTCCACATCGACATCCCGCGCACCGCGCGCATGCAGGCCAGGATCGGTGAGGCCGTCGCCAAGGACACGTCGCAGCTGTTGCCCGGCGACCTGGTCACGTTCGGACGCGGCTCGAGCATCTCGCACATCGGGATTTACGTGGGGAACGGCCGCTTCATCCACGCGAGCACCAAAGCAGGTCGCGTGATCGAAACCGCGCTGCTGCGCGCACCGGCCCGCGGCATCAAGCCATGGCAAGGCGTGCGACGCCTCGCGCTCGGAGACTCGCCGTCGTCGGACGACGCGTACCCGTACCACTGACGCGCGCGAGAACCCTCAGGGCTTCCGCACCGTCGCCTCGACCAACACGCGCGCGCCCGTCTCCGGAAAATCCAGTCGCGACAACGAATCCGCCAAC
>Ga0134126_10008593_pt1 | contig 12841 bp, 14 predicted proteins | sample KB31752_FD_96881 | JGI IMG/M metagenome (GOLD analysis project Ga0134126, IMG submission 96881) | Terrestrial soil microbial communities with excess Nitrogen fertilizer from Kellogg Biological Station, Michigan, USA - KB3-175-2 | ecosystem: Environmental > Terrestrial > Soil > Unclassified ...
AGAAGGATTTCTGTCTCTACCAGTGAGGCAACGCTTGGGTCACCCAGTGGAAAATTTTGTGTGGCCCTGTGGAAAACTCTGGATTGCCCAGTGGAAAACGTTGGATGACGCAAGGGTCGATTTCGGATAAGCCTTGTGTTTGCAACAAAAGGAGGAGGAAGATACCGGGGATGCGCGCGGAAACCGCCGTGATCCCGCAGATCACCCTGATCGGAAATGCCGAATGGAGGCGAGCTGCTGTTCTCCGAATCGGAGAGGCTGCAGCGATAAAACGAAACTGAAGGGCCAATGGCCGACGGCCAAGAGCCGATAGCTGCTTTCAGGCAACCAAAGCTGCAGAAAGAGGTTCCATTAGACATTCGCGCCCGGTGGAGCGTTTCTTGACGTACAACATAGCAGCTACTCAGCCGCATCTTACTGACCAGCGGCCTCATAAGGGCAAATTGACACAAGCAAAGAAAATCACTGCATCCGGACTGTCAGAAGCAGAGGCAATTGAACGGGCCAAAGGTGGTGACGCGGAATCGTTTGAGGCCCTGTACGGGCTGCACAAACGCCGTGTGTATTCGCTGTGTCTGCGCATGACCGGCAACACCGCTGAGGCGGAAGACCTGACGCAGGAAGCATTCCTGCAGCTCTACCGCAAGATCGCCACCTTCAGAGGCGAATCAGCGTTTTCGACCTGGCTGCACCGGTTGGCCGTGAACGTGGTGCTGATGCATCTGCGGAAAAAAGGTCTTCCGGAAGTATCCCTGGACGAGGCTTTGGAACCGCAGCATGATGACGGCCCCAAGAAAGACATTGGGGCGCGGGACATAGTTTTGGCCGGGTCAATTGACCGGGTCAATCTGGAGCGGGCCATTGAAAGCCTCCCTCCAGGCTACCGAATTATTTTTGTGCTCCACGACGTAGAAGGGTACGAGCACAATGAAATTGCGGAAATGATGGGCTGTTCCATAGGAAACAGCAAATCACAACTGCACAAGGCGCGCATGAAACTGCGCGATCTGCTCAAGCTCAGCAGAGCCGAAAAGGCCGCCCGCCACTGAAGTGCGGCTGAGCCGGGAAACCCAAGACGGCTGCAAGAGCCGTGGCGGGGGATTGGGAGAGGATGAAGAAGAAATGAATTGCCAGCAATTCCAGGAAGTCCTGCCTTACATTATCGAAAGCGGCGGGAACGAAGAAGAAGAGGCCCATTTAAGGTCGTGTCCTTCCTGTGCCGAACTGGTGCGGGACCTCAGGTACATTGCCGAGCAGGCCAAGCTTCTCTTGCCCATGCACGATCCAAATCCGCGCGTTTGGAACAACATTGAGCAGTCTCTGCACCAAGAGGGCCTGCTCCCGGAGGGTCGAATGTCCCGCCAGGGACATACAATGACATACCCGACCCCGACACAATCGAAAAGCTGGACGCCCATAGGATGGCTCATGGCGCTGGCGGCACTCACGGTATTTGCCGCCGTTCTGGTGAACTACAAACCAAGCTTGCCCGCAGCGCAGTCCACAGCGCAAAATAGCAGCACCCAACCAGCTCAACTGGCCACGGATGATCAGCAGGTGATCGGGCAAATGTCACAGGAAGATCCCGGTGTACGCCGTGCTTATGAAGACGGCTTGCGTGAAGCCGATGCCTATATCTCCGATGCCGAGCAGGCCGTAAAGCTTGATCCGCAGGACGCCGTGGCACAGGAAGAACTGGTGGAAGCGCACGCGCAAAAAGAGATGCTGTACCAGATGGCGGCTGCGCGATCATTGCAGTAGAACCAGATGAAGGGAATGCCTGCCATGACTGAAACCCGTGTTGTGCCCGTTGCACCGAATGCTGCGAGCGGAACCCGCATTGAGCGGCTCGGTCGAGTTTTCCTGGTTTTTGCCGTTGTCCTAACCGGCGCCGTCGCTAATGCACAGTCGCAACCGCAGACCGGCCGCAAGGAGATCCGTTTCGATGTCGCTCCCAACGGAACCATCAACCTGGTTAACGACGCAGGTCTGGTAACTCTTAAGACCGGCCCCGGCCACCAGGTGGTGATGATCTACTCGCCGCATTCCAACAAAATGGAAGTTGACCGCGAAAGCACGCCTGATAACCGCCGAGTAGAAATTCGTTCACACGCCCTCAATGGCCAGCAGCCTACGGCCGAAGAAGCCAAAGTTGACATGGAACTCACAGTGCCTGCCGGAGTTGCCATGTCCGTCAGCACCTCAACGGCTCCCATCACCGCCGAGGGTTTGGCTGGCGATGTCACATTGTCTTCCGATACCGGCCAGATCACAGTAGCCAACATGGTTCGCTCGCATCTGCATGTGCGAAGCGTGGCAGGCCCCGTCAATTTGACCAATCTTAGCCTGGGCCATGTGGATGTGACTTCCAGCGGAGGCGCTGTGAAGATGGCGAATGTAACCGGCCCTAAGGTAAACGTCGCAACCGGCAGCGGCAATATTATCTATCAAGGCGATTGCTCGGGAGTAGGCGATTACCTTATAACCACGCACAGCGGCGACATTGATATGACTCTGCCGCAGACCGCTTCTGTGGACCTGAACGCCCGTTCTGTGTCCGGTCACGTGGAAAATGATTTTCCCCTCCAGGCGAAGAAACACCCGGTGTTTGTACCTAAGGCGGGCAGTTCCTTCGCAGGTACCTCCAACTCAGGTTCATCTTCGGTTGAGCTCCGTTCATTCAGTGGTAGAATCCGCGTAAAGAAGCAGTAGAGTTACGTTTCACGCCGAAACGGATTTCAATGGCGCGAGCACACCCAACCCGGCGCGTGTTTCTGGTCGGGTTTATGGGCGCCGGGAAGACCAGCGTGGGACAGGCCCTGGCCTCTCGTTTGGGATGGGAGTTCTGCGATCTGGATAGGCTGATCGAGCGCCGCGAAGGCAACAGCGTGGCGGAGATCTTTGCCGCGCATGGTGAAGCGGGTTTTCGCAAGGCTGAGGCCCAGGCGCTCATGGATTTGCTGCAAGATTCTTCGCGCGCACACGATCTTGTGGTGGCCCTGGGCGGAGGAACATTCGCGCAGCCCGGGAACCGCGAGGCATTGGAAGAGGCCGGCGCCGTGACGGTCCTGCTGGATGCGCCGCTGGACGAGTTGCGCCGGCGATGCAGTGCGGACGAAACCGTTCGGCCGCTGGCGCTGAATCACAACCGCTTCGCCGCGCTGTATGAGGAGCGGCAACCGGCATACCTGCTGGCGACGTATCGCGTAAGTACCATGAATAAAACGGTGGAAGATGTGACTGCGGCAATTGACCAGATTCTGCTTTCCGGAGTGGCGGAGGCGAAGCAATGAGAGAGGCAAAAATCTTTTTCATTGCTCTCACTCTTGTTACTGCCACTTTGGTAGCAGCGGAACAGAAGCCGGCGAACGGAAAAGTTTGGGATGCGGGCAGCTTCGGGATTTTTGTAAACGGGAAGCGGTTGGGAACGGAGAAGTTCGAGATCCAGCAGAAGTCTGGTTCCAGTCTTACTGTCTCCGAATTCAGTCTGCAGAGCGGGAAGTTCAAAGCGGACCAGAAAGCTGAAATGGAACTGGCGCCGAATGGCGATCTCAAGTCTTACGATTGGCAGGAAACAGTTCCCCAGAAAGAAGAGAGCAAGGTAGATGTGAAGGACCAGCTTCTGGTTGAGCACGTTACGCCGCCCGACCAGAAGGAAGTGGATATCCCGCATTTTCTTTCACCTTCAACCGTCATCCTGGATGACAATTTCTTCTCGCAGCGCGAGGTCCTGCTGTGGCACTACCTCGCTACATGCTCGAGAAAGCCGGGCGAGCTCGCGTGCAAGCCGAAGACATTTGCCGTTCTTATCCCGCAGCAACATGCATCGCTGGATGCAGCGATGCACCTTCTCGGCCAGGAAAAGCTGGAATTAAACGGTGTTGAACAGCAACTGACAAAGATCGAACTGGACATGCGCAGCCCGCAGCAGATTTTCTGGCTGAATGAAAAGAGCAAGAACCCTGATACGCGATGGATCCTGTGGATGGATGAACATTACCGGATCGTCAAATTCACGGTGCCCGGCAGCAACGTGGAGGTCCTGCGAGACCTCGGCAGCAACAATGTTTCAATGGGGTCATTACAAGCCCCGCAGAAGTGAGCTATGAACCAATTGCGTAGATTTGCTTTCGTTACAACACTCATGGTGGGGTGCGCGGCGTTGATTTCGGTTGCCGGAGCGCAAAAAGATCACAAGAGCGGGCCCAAAGTGTGGGACTCCGGCAGCTTCGGCATTTTCATCAATGGCAAACGCGTGGGCACGGAGAAGTTCACCATTGAGCAGCGGGGCTCGGAGATGAGCGTCGCCAACTCAGAAATCACAGTGGACGACGGACGTTCCAAAATTACCCAGACGGCTGAAATGCACGTGGCGCCTAATGGCGAATTGCTGTCCTACGTCTGGAAGGGACTGACTCCGCAGAAGGAACAATCCACGGTTGAACCCAAGGATCAACTTCTTGTGGAGCACGTGGTCCCCGCCGACCAGAAGAAGACGGATGTTCCTTATATTCTTCCCGCTTCCACGGTAATCCTCGACGACAACTTTTTTTCTCAACGAGAACTGCTGGTATGGCGCTATCTGGCGACGGGGTGCGTGGTAAAGCCCAATGAAGGACGCATGTGCGGCCCGAGCCGCTTCGGGGTCCTGGTACCCCATCAGCACACATCAGCTTCCGCGGTTATGGATTTGACCGGCCGCGAGAAAATCACGATCAAAAATCAGGAGCAGGAGCTGAACAAGTTCAAGCTCGAATCCGACGGCGTAGTCTGGACATTGTGGGTGAATGACGACTTTAAGGTCATGAAAATGTCGGTTCCCGCCAGCAATGTGGAGGTGGTAAGGGACTGAGATTATCGGGTGATCGGATCATCGGGTGATCGGACCAGAAGAAGCTTTTTGGATTGACAGCATGTACGGATTCCCGATGGACGAGAGGAGATCACCCGATCCCTGGATCACCCGATCACCCGATTTTCACCTGGTTTTAGTACTTTCGTGAGCATCTGACGGCTTCAACCCGCGATACACTTTCCTTAAAAATGCAGAACCACCGCTCCGATATTCTCTTCTTCTTTAGTGTGCTCATCGCACTGTGGATCGCATACACAGTGCGTGATGTTCTGTTGTTGATCTACGTGAGCGCGCTGTTCGCGGTGGTGCTTGCGCCGGCGATTGGGCTTGTCCAGAAAATCCGTATCAACGGATGGCGCGCGGGACGCGGCTTTGCGATTCTGTTTCTCATCCTGGTATTGTCGCTGGCAGGAACGCTGTTTATGGTGTTCGCGTTTCCTCCTATCTATCATGATTTCCGGCAGTTTTCTTCGGACTGGCCGAAACACATGGCCGGTCTCAGTGAAGAATTAAAGCAGCTTCCTCTGGGGAACAAAATCGATCCCGCCGAGTTGCAGAAGTATGCGGCGGAGATCGTCGGCGGCGCCGGGGGATTGTTTCTCAATCTGGCGGGCGGAATCTTTGGCCTTTTCACCGCGATCATTTTGACGGCCTACTTCATCATTGACGGTGAGCGCACACTACAATGGGTGGTCTCACTGTTCCCTTCCCATCAGCAGAACCGGCTGACTGCGACCTTGCTGCGCGCCAACAAGCGCATGCGCAACTGGTTGATGGGACAATCGATCATGATGGGCGCTATGGGCGTGGCCAGTCTGGCCGCGTATTACGCTCTGCACCTGAAATATTTCTACATACTGGCGATGTTCGCGGGCATTGCAGATATCGTCCCCATTGCCGGCCCGATCAGCGCGCTAATCATTGCGGGCAGCGTAGCAGCCATGGATTCGCCGGAGAAGGCGCTCGGCGTCATCATCTTCCATGCCGTGTACGCGCAATTCGAAGCAGCCTTCCTTTCACCGCGAATCATGCGCTCAACGCTGAAGCTCTCACCTTTGGCTGTCATCATTGCCTTGACGCTCGGCGGATCGATGGCGGGCGTGATTGGCGCGCTGGCCGCAGTTCCTACCGCCGCGCTGGTGCTGGTGCTCGCCGATGAATACCTGGTCAAGAAGAAACATGCGGTCGCAACGGCCGCCGATTAGCATTCAGCACTCAGCAATCAGCATTCAGCCCCGACACATCCTCCATAGATTGACCAAAACCGTTGAAGCACGAAGATACAGAACGAAACCATGCACGAAACGGACTCCGCCGGAGTGATTCACGGGAGCAACTCTCGAAAGCTCTGCTGTTTCGGCTTTGAAGTGTTGCTCTTAACGAAAAGTCTGTTCGAGTGGCTGAATGCTGAGTGCTGAATGCTGAATGCTCTTCTGTCGCAATGCTAAAATCAGAGCTACGAACCGATGAAGACCAAGATTCCAGTAGGCATTGTCGGCGCGACCGGCACCGTGGGGCAGCGCTTTATTCAGTTGCTTGAGGGCCATCCCTGGTTCGAAGTTGCATGGCTTGCTGCTTCCGACCGTTCCGCAGGCAAGAAGTATGCCGAAGCCGCAACCTGGCGACTGCCAACGCCCATTCCCGGCAGGATCGCCACGATGACTGTAAACGCGGCCAACCCTGCGAAAGACACACCCAAACTGATTTTCGCAGCTCTGGATGCAAACGCCGCAAAGGAGATTGAGCCGGCTTTCGCTGAAGCCGGATGCGCCGTGGTGTCGAACTCGAGCGCCTTCCGCATGGCGGAGGATGTTCCTCTCGTTATCCCGGAAGTGAACGCGGACCACACGGCGCTGATCAAAACTCAGAAATGGTACAAGAAGAACGGCGGGTTCATGGTGACCAACCCGAATTGCTCCGCGATTGGCCTGGTTTTGGCGCTCGGCCCCTTGCACCAACGCTTCGGGATCAAAAAGATTTTTGTGGCTACGATGCAGGCGGTAAGTGGCGCGGGATATCCGGGCGTGCCGTCGCTGGACATTGTCGGCAATGTGATTCCCTACATCGCGAATGAAGAGCCGAAAATGGAAGCCGAGTCGCGGAAACTGCTGGGCAAACTTGAAGCCGACCGAGTCGTTCCGGCAGACACCATCGTTAGTGCGCACTGCAATCGCGTGGCGGTGGAAGACGGCCACACTGAATCGGTCTCGATGAAGCTGGGCAGCAGGACCAGCGCCGACGAGATCGTTGAGACGTGGAATCAGTTCCGATGCACGCCGCAGAAGCTGAATCTTCCATCTGCGCCGGAACAGCCTGTCTTCTATGATCCTGCTCCCGACCGCCCGCAGCCGCGCCTTGATCGCGATCGCGGACGCGGCATGTCTGCCGTCGTGGGGCGGCTGCGTCCCTGCAATATTTTTGACTGGCGTTTTACAGTGCTTTCCCATAACACCATTCGTGGCGCCGCCGGCGCAGCTATCCTGAACGGCGAACTGCTCAAAGCTCAGGGTTATCTCGATTGATCGAGCCGGCCGGAGTGCAGCCATGATCGTAATGAAATTCGGCGGCACTTCTGTGCAGGACGCGGAGGCGATTGGCCGCGCTGCGGCGATCGTCCGCGAGCGCCTCGCGGAGACACCTGTGGTGGTGGTCAGCGCGCTGGCTAAAATCACTGATCAGCTTCTGGCCATGGCAGCAGCGGCCGGCGCGGGCCAGCGCGAACAGGCGCTGGACCTTCTGCGCGCCGCGCAAGAACGCCATTACAACACCGCAGTGGATCTGCTGGGCACGCATGCCTTTGAGCAGATTGCGCCGGAACTGGAGGCCGAGTTCAAGGGCCTGAGCGAACTATTGCGCGGCGTTGTGGCCGTGGGCGAACTGACTCCCCGGACTACAGACACCGTCGCGGGCTTCGGCGAGCGCGTCTCCTCCAAGATTGCCGCCGCGGCATTCTCGCAGCGCGGAATCGAAGCCGCCCACGTGGATTCGCGCAAATGCATCGTGACAGACGAGACATTTGGCAAGGCGGTTCCACATTTCGGCGAGACCGATGCGCGGCTGGCAGAGATGGTTAAACCACTGCTCTGCAAAGGCAAGGTTCCGGTCATGGGCGGGTTCATCGGCGCGACGCGGGCGGGGGTTGCCACCACGCTCGGCCGCGGCGGGTCCGATTTCAGCGCGGCCATAGTGGGCGCAGGCTTGAGCGCAACCCGCATTGAGATCTGGACTGACGTTGACGGCATGATGACCACTGACCCGAATCTCTGCACCCACGCACGCCGTATTAAGACGATTAGTTTTGAAGAGGCGGCAGAGCTGGCCTATTTCGGCGCAAAGGTATTGCATCCAGCCACGCTGCTTCCCGCTATCCAAAAGAACATTCCCGTGCTGATTCTGAATTCGCGCAACCCTGAATGCGAAGGCACGCGCATTACCGCAACGGCCCCGAAGAGTAGAAACGTTTTCAAAGCCATCGCGGCCAAGAAGCGCATCACCGTGGTGGACGTAGTAGCCACGCGCATGCTGATGGCCCACGGATTTTTGAAGAGCATCTTTGAGGTGTTTGCGAACCATCGGTGCCCTGTGGATATGGTTTCCACTTCCGAAGTCAGCGTGTCCGTAACAGTTGATTCCAATGAGTCGATCGCAGCAATTGCCGCAGACCTCGGCGAGCTCGCGGATGTTAAATATGAAGGCCGAAAGGCAATCGTGTGCTTGGTCGGCGAAAACATCCGCAACACGCCGGGGATTGCAGCCAAGGTCTTCAGCGCCATTGCCGATGTGAATATCCAGATGATTTCACAGGGCGCGTCAGAGATTAACATCAGCTTTGTGATTGACGAGCCGGATGTGCCTCAGGTAGTGTCTCGCCTGCACCAGGTTTTCTTTTCTGAAGTGGATCCCGAGGTCTTCGCGTGAAACTGCTTGTGCTGGGCAAGGGAAAAACCGGCGCGCTTGTGGCCGAAGTGGCCGGCAACCGAGGGCATGCCGTCCGTTCCCTCTCAGGCAGCGAAAATGCGGGCGGGCGAGGCCTGACGCTGGAACTGCTGCGTCAAACTGATGTTGCGATTGATTTCACGACGCCACAAGCCGTGATTCCCAACCTAATTCGCTGCGCGGAAGCTCGCGTTCCCGTGGTGGTAGGCACAACCGGCTGGTACCAGCATGCGGAGAGCATCCGCGAGTTGATTGAGGAACGAAATGCGGCGCTGGTGTTCGCTTCCAATTTCTCGGTGGGAATGAATTTCTTTTTCAAGGCTGTGCGTGCCATTGCCCCTGTGCTGAAAAGCCAGTACACCGGCAACATTCTGGAACGCCATCACGTTCACAAAAAGGACAAGCCGTCCGGCACGGCCGTGACTCTGCAGAAGATTCTCGAAGAAGAATCAGGAGTCAGACTCGATATCTCTTCCGTGCGAGAGGGAGAGACCGTTGGCATGCATCTGGTCATGCTGGATTCCGCCAATGACACCATCCTGCTCACGCACGATGCAAAATCGCGGCTGGGCTTTGCCGAAGGCGCGGTCCGTGCGGCGGAATGGATCAAGGGCAAGACAGGGTTTTACGAGTTCCCCGAGATCGTAGATCAGCTTTAGTCGCGGCCAGGCCTCGCCAGGCGTTGCCCGGCCGCAATGGTTCAGAACAGTGATCAGGCCGCCACGCGGGTTTCTCTCTTTGTCACCACGGGCACGACTGCCCGGTTTACGATCTGGCCGGCGAGTTGCATTATGGAATTGCGCAGCGAGCCTTCCTGCATGATATTTCCCAGTACGTTGAGTTCTGCAGCTACTGCGAATGGATATGGCGATGGTCCGGGGACCGGGCCATGCACGTGGGGCACGGTGCCGCATACAAAATCGATCTCATCGGCGATCGACTGATCAAGGCGCGTGGTCACCTCACTTCCCTGATCTTTAGGAACGCGCGAAGTGAGATCGCGGATAGCGAGTTGAGCGATGAAGATAGAACTCATCACGCGCGGGGGAAGCGGCTGAGGGTTCAATGCTGAAATAATGCCCGGGTTGAAAATGCTGGCTACGTCAAGCGGCCCGGGGTCTGGTGGCCCAATATGCGGTGGACGCTGTTGCAGGTAGGAGAGCAACGGGTGGGGCATCTGTGTTCCGCTGCCCAGAAAAGGATTATGCAGGAGGGATCTGACAAGCTCTTCCCACGATCCGAAATAGGAAGGAACCCACGGTGTACTCATAAGCAGTTCTCCTTTCGGTTTTGGGTGGAAGTTTGAAGTCCGACTCCGGGGAGGCTGGAGACAGGAGCCCCGGCAGTTGGACTCCCAGAAGCTAGACGTTACTCCTCAAGGTAAACAGGAGCAAGTCATGAAGCGGCAATTGCAGAGCTCGCAGCCAGAGACTTATAAGACTTGCAATTTCAGATTTCGAATTTAAAATTGCACATCCTAAGCTGCGCGGTGTAGTCAGCCGCCACTGGGTCAATTATCCTGACAAGAGCTATGAAAATCCAAGGTTGTGGTACAGCGCTGATTACTCCATTCCGTGAAGATCGAACCATTGACCAGAGGCGGCTCGGCGAACTCGTGGAGTGGCAGATCAAGTCCGGCATTCACTTCCTGGTCCCCTGCGGCACCACCGGCGAAACGCCGACACTTAGCAAGGAAGAGTGGCTGCGCGTGGTTGACATCACCATTGAAGTGGCTGCAGCGCGGGTGCCGATTGTCGCCGGCGCGACATCGAATGACACCGCCGACGCTGTGCAGAAAGCCCGCGAGTTGAACAAGCGCAAGGGCGTCGATGCCATCCTTACCGCTTCACCGTATTACAACAAGCCGACGCAGGAAGGCCAGTACCAGCACTTCAAAGCGATTGCTGAGGCGGTGGATAAGCCGCTGGTGCTCTATAACGTCCCGGGGCGCACCGGCGCGAACATTGAACCGGCGACTCTGGGCCGTCTGGCGAAAATCCAAAATATCATCGCCGTGAAGGAAGCCAGCGGAAACATCGGACAGATTGCTGAGGTATTCAATCACGTTCCGGACACATTTCTGGTCTTCTCAGGAGATGACGCCGTTACATTGCCTGTGATCTCCCTCGGTGGAGTGGGCATCATTTCTGTGTGCTCGAACGAGATTCCGCAAGAAATGTCTGAACTCACTGCTGCGGCGCTGAAGAACGACTGGAACAAAGCGCGCCAGATTCACCGCAAGTACCTGCCGCTGATGCAGGCGAACTTCATGGAATCAAACCCGATGCCGGTCAAAGCCGTATTGGCAATGATGGGCCGGATCGAGGAAGTGTACCGCTTGCCGATGGTACCGGTGAAACGCGAGACTCGGGCGCGGCTGCAGCAAATCGCCTCAGAGGTTGGCCTCCTGCAGCCAGTGGGCGCGACAGCTTCAGATCTATAACCGGAAAACCTTCTCTGGGCGAAAAAGTTTTGGCCGCAGCTATCTCAGCTCTTCCATTACTTGCTCAAGCACCTGCCGCGACGGACGAAGCACTGCCTCCGGCACCTGCGCCAGCGGCTCATCAACCAGATTCAGCACGTCCATAAACGTTGGCGCCTGGGGATTGACGTACAGCACGCCAGTGAGTGTCTCGGTTTCAGGAGTTTCAGCGAGCACCTTGATCGCATTCACCCGGTCCGTGGCATCGTAATCGCGGTCCAGCTTGCGCAGCCGCAGATACGATCCATCATGCATGCGTACGCTGGCGGTGGTTCCGGGGTCGTAATCCACATCAATATTTTCGAATCTGGGAACGAACCCAACCTCGTGCACTGGCTCGTCGTGATCTTTCAGGTACTTGTACGATTTGGTTGAGCCCTCGTGATCATTAAACGTCACGCAGGGTGAAATCACATCAACCATTGCGGTTCCGCTATGGGCAATCGCGGCCTTCAGGATCGCCAGAAGCTGTTTCTTGTCGCCGGAAAACGAGCGCGCGACGAATGTGGCCCCAAGCTGAATCGCGAGCGCGCAAGTATCAATCGGAGGCAGATCGTTGATTACTCCGGTCTTCAGCTTGGCTCCGACATCCGCCGTGGCCGAGAACTGTCCCTTCGTGAGACCATACACGCCGTTATCTTCAATGATGTAAATAACAGGAAGATTGCGCCGCATGAGGTGCACGAATTGCCCTATGCCGATGGAAGCGGTATCGCCGTCGCCGGAAATGCCCAGCAGCATCAGCTTCTTGTTCGCCAGCGCGACTCCAGTGGCAATCGAGGGCATGCGGCCGTGGACGGCATTGAAGCCGTGCGAGCGATTCACGAAGTACGCCGGGCTCTTGGAGGAGCAGCCGATCCCACTCAGCTTGACCAGATTCTCCGGTTCCACTCCCATGTCGTAGCATGCGTCAATGATGCGCTCGGAGATGGCATTGTGGCCGCAGCCGGCGCAAAGCGTGCTCTTCCCGCCGCGATAATCAAGTACGGTCAGCCCGATGATGTTGGTCTTGGGAGCCGGTGCTGGTGTGGTTGGCGTGGCCGACATTACCTGCCCTCCTGGGAAATGATTTCGTCCGTAATGGAGCGTGCATCCACCGGCAGCCCGTTGTAATGGAGTACGCGGCGCAACTTTGTCACCTGATCGGGCGCAAGATCCAGCTTTAGCAACTCATGCATCTGCGCGTCGCGGTTCTGCTCCACCACGTAAATTCGATCGTGGTTCCTGACGAACTCATGCACATCCTCATTGAACGGATACGCGCGCAATCTCAGGTAATCAATTTCCACTCCGTGCTCCCGGGCAAGCTGATCACGCGATTCCACCATGGCCCAGTGCGTGGTGCCGTAGACAATCACGCCGATGCTTGAATTTCCGTTAACCTCTTTCACGGGCGCAGGCACGAAGTTTCTCGCCGTTTCGAACTTACGGGCGAGGCGGTCCACGTTGTTCGTGTAATCGTTGGGACGCTCGCTGTACGCGCCCTTCTCATTGTGGCCGCTGCCGCGAGTGAAGTAAGCCGCTGCACGATGCGGCGTGCCCGGCAAGGTGCGATACGGAATACCATC
>Ga0134126_10008594_pt1 | contig 12841 bp, 8 predicted proteins | sample KB31752_FD_96881 | JGI IMG/M metagenome (GOLD analysis project Ga0134126, IMG submission 96881) | Terrestrial soil microbial communities with excess Nitrogen fertilizer from Kellogg Biological Station, Michigan, USA - KB3-175-2 | ecosystem: Environmental > Terrestrial > Soil > Unclassified ...
GTCTCGCGGGCTCGGACGGTGTATGGGTGGGCGCGGCGGAATCTTTTTGATGCTTCGACCGGGCGCGTGGCCGATAATAAGGTCGATAACAATCCGGCCGATTGGACGACGCATACGTATAACCAGGCTACTTGTATCGGGGCGGCGGTGATGCTTTTTAAGCATACCGGGGATTCGGCTTTTTTGAATGATGCTTTGCTCGCGGCGAACTATACTATGAAGAGCATGTGTGACGCTAACGGCATCCTGCCTTATGAGGGCGGCGAGGAGCAGGGGGTGTACAATGCTATTCTGGGCCAGTATATGATCCGGCTGATCGTGGATTGCAACCGGCCGGAGTATTTGGGGTGGTTGCGGAAGAACATCAATACGGCCTATGCTTTGCGTGAGGCGTCGACGGGGCTCATGGGGAAGAATTATCATGCCACGCCGGGGTTGCCGGTGACTTGTTATGATGCCTGCAGCATACCGGCTTTGATGCAGGTGGTACCGGCGCAGTAGCTTGCGGGCGCTAGGCTGAGGGGGCGGTCCTGTTGATGCTGCGCTTGAGGCGGCGGCTGGGCTTGGGGCTTGTAAAAAGGCTTATATTTGGTGATGATTAAATCTTTAGCCGTTACCGCGCTGGTGCTTTGTTTCCTGGCCGCCGATGCGCAGACGCTCACCCTGCCGCCTTCGATACAGAAAGCGTACGATAACGGAACCCGCTCGCCCGACGGTAAGCCCGGGCCGCATTACTGGCAGAATCATGGGACGTATAGCATCGCTTTGACGGTGATGCCGCCGGATAACGTGATCCGGGGTGTGGAGCATATTGTCTATACCAATAACAGCCCGGATGCGCTGGAGAAGTTGAACATGAAGCTGATCCAAAACGTTAGGCGCGGGGGGATGCGAGGCGGGGCCGAGGATACTTCGGCAGGCATCCGGATCGACGAGATGAAGATCCGCGGCGAGGTGGTACCCTGGGATAATTCTTCAGCTATTACCACGAATCAGATGGTGCCTTTGTCTACGCCTCTTCGGCCGCAGGATTCGCTTACGCTGGACATTACGTGGCATTATAACCTTTCGCGCCGGCCGGGACGTGAGGGGGTGATCGATCCGACGACCTTTTATATCGCCTATTCCTATCCGCGGGTGGCCGTGTACGACGACTATAAGGGCTGGGATACGCAGCCGCATACCGGGTCGCTCGAGTTCTACAATGATTTTAATGACTATACTTTTCAGGTTACGGTGCCTGGCGGGTATGTGGTATGGGCGACGGGGGATCTGCTGAATGCTTCGGAGGTGTTGCAGCCGGCTGTTGCTTCGCGATTGGCGCAATCGGTTATTAGTGATTCCACTGTGCATGTGGCTACGGCTGCTGAGATGGCTGCCGGCACTGTTACGGCTTCGAATGCTACGAATACATGGAAGTTTGCGGCCGGCGATGTGAGTGATGTCGCCATCGGGGTGAGCAACCATTATGACTGGGATGCGGGGAGCGTCGTGGTCGATAAATCGACCGGCCGGCGGACGAGCATGCAGGCGGCGTTTGACGATTCTTGTGGAGATTTTCATCATTCGGTGGAATTCGGGCGTTATTCTTTGGGGTGGTTCTCGGCTAACTGGCCGGGTGTACCTTACCCTTATGCCAAGTCGAATGCCTTCCAGGGTTTTGCCGATATGGAGTACCCGATGATGATGAACGATAGCCATACGCCCGACCTGGGTTTTGCCGAGCTGGTACAGGATCACGAGCAGGCGCATACGTATATGCCCTTCTATATGGGGACCAATGAGAGCTATTACGCCTTTATGGACGAGGGCTGGGCGACGACCTGGGAATACCTGATAGCTATAACCGAGAAGGGGAAGGCGGCGGCCGATGACTTTTATAAGAAGTTTCGGGTGACCCGCTGGATCCATGGGCCGCATGAGAAAGAGAATCCTATCATCACGCCTTCACCGGACGTCACCTTTGGGGCCGGGAACAATGCTTATGGCAAGCCTTCGCTGAGCTATCTGGCGTTGAAGGATTATTTGGGTGATAAATTGTTTGCTGCAGGCTTGCACAACTATATGAGCAACTGGCACGGGAAGCATCCTATTCCGTGGGATTATTTTAACTCGATGTCTACCGGTTCGGGGCGTGATCTTACCTGGTTCTTTTATAACTGGTTCTATACGCCTTCTTATATCGACTTGGGTTTGGCGAAGGTGACGCATTCCGGGAAACGGTATGTGCTCGACATCAAAAACATCGGCGGGTTTGCGGTGCCTTTTGATGTGATCGCCACTTATGACGACGGGTCTTCGGAGACTTTTCATCAGACGCCGGCGGTTTGGGAGCATGATCAGAAGGAGGTGGTGGTGACGGTGAAGAGCCGGCGGGCTATTCGGTCGATCAAGATCGATGGCGGCATCTTTATGGATGCGAATGAGAAGGATAATGTGTGGGAGGGGAATTAACGGGGTGTCCGCTTGTTTGCGCAAGATCTGCATTTGGAGCGATGTGTTACACCGGGTACATGGCTGGCTGCGTGTGGCGACGGTTCGTTCGGGACGACGGAAGACGCTCGCCCCGATCGTTCGTTCACAGAGGGATTTAGTCCCCGGGCCTGCCATGCGGTATTAAGGTCGGGGCGTGAGAGGGGCGAATAGCGCGTTCATGGTGACTTCGGCGTCTACCCGGGTTTTGTAGATGTTATCTGCTACCCCATACGTGGTGATGAAGGTCAGGAACAGCGTTTTTCTGGTTGCTGTGCTTTGCCGGAAGACAGAAAGCTTGTTTTCCAGACTATCGGCATATTTCTTGTCGATCACAAACTTACCGGTACTGAATTTCATTTCGCAGACATTAATACAATTGTCGGCTCTATCGATTACCATATCGATTTGGGCGCCAGGGCCTTCACCCCTGCCGCTCTGGACCCAGGAGGATGTATTTGTGATAACACCGCCGATTTGCAGGGCCGTTTTTATTTGCCCGACATGTTTTAAACAGATGTTTTCAAATGCATAGCCACCCCATGCGGTATAGGCTTGTGTCTTTTGAATGTCAGACCAGTCTCCCTGGCGGCCGTCTTTCTCCATAAATTTCAGATAGAATAAGGAGTATTCGTCGATTAGCCTGAACAGGCTATCTTTTTCCTGTTTTCCGAAGGGATAAGTTTTTTGAATGAACCCGCTTTCTTCGAGTTCCGTTAATACCTTCGTGATTGTGCCGCCCGTTAATAATTTACCGACTTTTAGAATCTCCGTACGGGTAAGGCCTTTGTTCTTACGTGAAAGAGCGCGTATGACTTCGATGTGGTTATTGGGATTATTGAATAAGGCGGCGTAGAGGTTGTTGAACTCATTTGTCAGGATACCGTCTTTTGAAAAGCAACAGTTTTCAATGTTTTGTTCAGCGCTTAATCCTCTTTGAACGGCTTTGAGATAAGCGGGGACGCCGCCCATCACCATGTACAGCCGGAGGATCTGGTAATGATCCAGGTTAATATTCCTGTGTTTCAGATAAGCTTGTGTTTCATACAGCGTAAAGGGTAGCAGGCGTATTCTCTGCGTAATGCGGTTGTGTAGTCCCCCTTTGTTGTTGACCACCTTCTCGATGATCCAGGAGGCGGCGGAGCCGCAGATGATCACAAGAATATCGCTTCGTTGAGTTATATAGGCGTTCCAGAAATAGCCGAAGGCGGACAAAAAACCGGATTTATGCGTGTCCAGCCAGGGTAGCTCGTCAAAGAAAATCACTTTTTTTTTGCCTCCTTTTAGGGAGTCCAGTCTTTCCCGCAGGCTACTGAATGCCTGCTGCCAGGTCGTGGGGATCAGGACCTTTTTTTGTTCGGGGAAATGATCGACAAGCTGTTCGGCAAAATTTACAAGCTGTTCGCGGGTTTTTCCATTGGGCTGGCCGGTACAGGTAAAGACGAGATGCTGGTGGTAATAGGATCTAATAAGAAACGTTTTGCCTACCCGGCGGCGGCCATAAATGGCCAGCAACTCGGGCTCCCTGGAATGCAGAAGGCGCTCGAGGATCTTTAGCTCGTCTTGCCGGCCGATAATTGTGGTGTCCATTTTGGGGAGTATTGGTAGCCAAAAGTAAGGGGAAAAAAGGACTTCTGGCTGGGAATAAAAATATTGGTAGCCAAAAGTGGGATATAATGGGGTGTTTTGGCTGGGAATAATTTTCTTTTGGAAGAGCTAGTTGCCCATATGGAGGCTGATCACGCGGTAGATCTGCCATTTGCCGTCGAGGTGGCGCCAGACGCAGATGAACCGGTCCGGCTTCGATTCGGAGTCATTTTCCTGGTGATTGATGAACCGGTGGAGGCCGATCTCGACGGCGCCGAAGCCGGGGATCGGATAGACTTCCAGACTTCCCTTTACGAAGACGCGGGTCACCTTGCCGCAGATATTGTCTTTTAAGGCTTGCAGCAGGTGCGCTTTTGACCGGTCGAGGCCGCCGTGATCGTGGTAGAATTCGATGCTATCCGAATAGATCGCGGCTTGCGTCGCCATGTCGCAACTGTTGTATGCATTGAAATAGACGCTGTCCATATGGGCAATCGTGTCATATAGTGCGGGGTCACTGGGCTTGTAGACATAGGTTTCGCTACTTTGGCTTTGCGCGGAGACGGCTACGGAGAGACTGATCATTGAGGCTAACAGCAGGAGAGCTTTCATGTGTATCTTTTTGCTTTTTGGGTTTGCCAAATCGATACCAATTGTGTAAGTGGTTGGTAGCTATTGTCTTAGGGGTTGGGATCGGGCTTTGGGGTGTTCGGTTTCGAGACAACGTGTGTATGAAATAAACCGCTAACACTGACGCCGGGAGGAATAGACGGTTGCGCAAACGTTTGCCCGTGCGAGGCAGCAAATTTTTGGGTCAATTAACCGTATGCCAAAACTTTTACTTTTGGTCGCGTTGTGCTTGGGGAGCATGGCGGACCTCTACGCCCGGACTGCGGGCGACTCTATCGTCGTTGAATTTCGGCGGCGGGATAGTGCCAACCATTTGATCGTCCGCCGCGAGAAGATCGACCCGAAGACGGTGGGCGTCGTCATCATCGACATGTGGAACTGGCATTGGTGCAAGACCAACGCCGCACGGGATGCGTCTATGCTGCCCCGTATGAATAAATGCCTGGAGGGGGCGAGGAAACTGGGGATGCAGATCCTTTGGTGCCCGACGGATGTCGCTAATAACTATGTGGGCACGGTCCAACGTGAACGGGCACTCGCCACGGTTCGCGTGCCGCTGCCGCCATCACTCGACCTTGCCTGCCCGCACCCCTACGTCGGCGATTGCATGTGCGGTGACGACACTTGTTTGCAGAGCCAGGGCTGGTATAAGATGGCCGACGCCTTTGTGATCGGCGACAGCGACATGATCGCCAGAGGGCCCCAGGAGATCTATTCCATTTGCAAGGCCCGCGGCATCACCCGCCTTTTTTATATGGGCATCAATACCAATATCTGCGTACTGGACAAACCCGAGGGCATGCGCAATATGATGAACTACGGTTTACAGTGCGCGTTAGTAAGCGATCTTCAGGACCCGCAGACCCAGTATGAGCCCGCCAAAGGCCTCACCCCCGACGTGTGGAATGCCCGCATCGTCGCGCATTTTGAAAAATATCTCGCGCCGAGTCTCGACTTCAGACACCTTTTGGAGATCAATGGGCTGTGGGATGAGAGGTGGATCGTCGACCCCGTCAGGCTCACGCCTTGGGGGAAGCCGGACCGACCGCATCAGTTTGTTGCCCGCCAGATCGTGACACTGACGACGCCTTTTCTCACCGACGGGCAGATACGTTATACGCTCGACGGATCGGCTCCCAATGATCATTCTTTGCTTTATACGGGGCCTTTTGAGCTTAGGGCGACGACGACTGTGCGGACCATTGCGTATAAGGATGGCCGACCTGCTTCGCTGGAGAGCATCGGCTATTTCGTGCATCTCCCGCCGACACCACCGATGCCGGATGTTTTGTTAGACCCTACCGCGATACTGACGGAGAATAAAGACAACCGCGAGCCGGTTTTGAATAAATGCAGCCGGGGGACTCCGTTGAAGATTCGGAATGTAGTGTATACGCATGGGGTAGGAACCCAGGCCCCTTCGACGCTGGCCTATGCGATCAAGCCGGAATATCGCCGGTTTGTGGGGCAATGCGGCATGGATGATTGCGTCGCGGACGACAACGAGGGCAAGGAGAAGACCGCCTATGTCTCGGCCGTTTTTAAGGTGATCGTCGATGGTCGCATGGTCGCAGAGAGTCCCATCATGCGGACGCAGGTGCATCCCTGGAGTTTCGATATCGTCTTGCCGCCGGGCAGTCGGGTGATCGACCTGGTGGCCGAGGGGACGGGGGTCAACAATATCTATAATTATGGGGATTGGCTTAATGCGGGGTTTATAACGGGGGGCTCGGGGCCTGGGAGCTCGGCGGGCTCGGTGCTTGGCGTTGGCTTGGCGGGGTCGACTGGGCCGGGGCTTGCGGGGGCTGACACTTCGGGGCTCACGGGTTATCGCTTGCTGGAGAAGGACCGGGATATCCGCATCCCCGAGACGGATGCGCATTATAACGATGCCCCCTATGCGGATTCGATACCCGACCCCGATTATCCGCATGCTTCGGCGGCGGCCTATGAGGCGTTCAATGATATGAAATTCGGGGTTCGTATCCATTGGGGTATCTATTCGATTTGGCAGATGGATCACGAGTCCTGGGGCTTTCTGAAGCTTTCGCCGCAGAAGAAGCAGGAGTATATGAATCTTTATAAGACCTTCAACCCTACCGGATTCAATGCGGAGGAATGGATGTCGCTTTTTGAGAGATCGGGGATCAGGTGCATGGCTTTTACTACCAAGCATCACGAGGGTTTTTCGATGTGGGACACCAAGACGCGGGTGAAACGCCGGGCCAATTATACTGCGCCGGGCGGCCCGACCATCGAAGATTGTGATGTGGCCTACAGCATCATGGAGACGCCCTTTCATCGGGATATCGTGAAAGAGCTTTGCGATGCAGCACACCGGCATCAGATCAAGATCGACTTGTACTTTTCGCATCCCGATTGGTATGATGCGGATTTCCGGCCTTATAATTATCATCCGTTGCAGACGCAGAATTCGAAGGACAGCGGGTTGATCCTTTACGGCGCCGCGGATAATTTTAGTTTTAGCGGGTCGACGATCATCACCCCGGCGCCTACGGATGAGGAGCGGGCGCGGATGATGGCGCGGCACCGGCAACAGCTTACGGAGTTGCTGACCAACTATGGCAAGATCGACATGATGTGTCTGGACCAGTGGCTGGGCCCTTTGGTTTGGCCGGAGATGAAGGAGACCATCAAAGAGCTGCGGAAGATACAGCCCGATGTGATGCTGCGGGCCCGGGGTATCGGCAATTACGGCGACTATTATACGCCGGAGGGTTTTACGCCGGGCAACAAGGAAAATACGCATATGCCGTGGATGGTCATCAATACGCTCGGGAGCACGTTTTCCTATGACAAGGTGGCGGCGCATTATAAGGGGAGTAAATGGATCATCGACAATTTGGTGGATGCGGTGGCCAAGGGCGGTAGTTTTATGGTTGGTATTGGGCCGGATGGGAGTGGTCGCTTTCATCCCGTGGCGATCCGGCAGCTGCTGGAGACGGGGAAATGGCTGCGGGTCAATGGCGAGGGCATCTATGCTACGCGGGCGCGCGATGTGTGGAAGGAGGGGGAGAATGTTCGGTTCACTACCACCAAAGACCGGCGGTATACTTATGCGTTCTTGCTCGCCTGGCCGGGGAGGGAGCTTGTTTTGACTTCGGTGCGGCCGGCGGCTGGGTCTGAGATCTTTTTGCTCGGGTATGCTAAGCCGTTGCATTGGACGTATTCTCCCGGGCGGCTGGTGATCGCCTTGCCGGCGGCTTTGCAGGACCCGGCCGCGCGGCCTTGTGTGTCGGCTTGGGGGTTTAGGATGGAGGAGGCGGTTTCGGGGACTGCTACTGCTGGGGCTCGTTTGACGAGATAGATGCCGGGAGGGGTGCCGGAGGGAATCGGGATCGCCAGGTTGTTTGTGTTTAGGGAGCGATCGATTTCGAGCGATTCCGGGAGCAGTGTCGCCTATGAGCTGGCGAGTTTCCGGGCGTATCGGTAGGTACTGACTGGTGGGTGGATTGGCCGGCTTGGTTTGTGCGGCCGCCTCCGAGGAGAGGAGCAGTCCTGCGATGAGGTAATTCCAGTAGCGCCAGCGGCTTTTGGCACGTTCGGCCGGCGCCGCTATGTTGTGGTCGAGCTGATCTTGTCTGAGCCGGCCGCAGACCGGTCCATGGCGGGTGGCGAACCACTGGAGGAGCTCGTGATCATCCATGTCGCTGAAATCCACGACAGTTTTCTGGCAGGAGCCGCAGAAGCGGCCTTGGGGTTCGGGGACATCTTGTTCCATCTTTCGGTGCATGGCGCGGGGATGCTGAGGCGTATTGTTGGCTTCATACGGCGGGTTTTGTCAATAGGATGCGGGGATGGGTGGCTTTACATAGGGTGGGGATAATTTATTTGCGGGGAGATCGCGGGCCGGCTATTTATTTTGCCTGGCCATTGTAAACCCGACCCCTATCATCCACACAATAGAGGGAAACCGCACCAGCGGGAGCAGAAAATAGAGCGGCGGGAATACGAAACCTAAAACGGACAGTTCGCCGATCCCCGCGAGGATGATGCCGAGCCACGCCAGCCAGCGAGGGGCATAGCCGCCGAACAGGCAGGGTACCGAGATGCCGGCCATGAACAGACCGAGCGTCACGCCAAAGATCATTCCGCCGCTGCCGAAGGCGAGCAGCTGGAGGGTGTGCATCGCCGATAGGTCACCCGCGACGATACCTGGTTGGGACAGCACCCAGGTACACAGACCGGAGAAGAGGAGGAAGATCGAGGTGGCCAGTCCGCCGAAAAGCGCGATGCTGACACCCGTGACATTGACGCCGAGGAAATGGAGCCTGCTGGTGAGGGCGGCGGTGAGCAGCCCGAGGGGAATTGCGCTTCCCATCTGCAGGAGAGCACCCCATCTTACCGCGAGTGGGAATTGCTGATAGGTTTGCTGGATCTCTTTTAGATCGCCAAATGGCCGGGGATAGGCCGCGCCATGGGAGAGGATGTTGAACACGATAAGGCTGGCGGCCAGCAGGGCGAAGTAGATGATTGCGAGGATGCCCGGGTGGGGACCGTGGTGTTTGTTTATTCGTTGCATAGTTCGAGATATTTAGCGTTCTCTTTTTCGCCCCAGTAAGGTTTGGTGATATCCGTAGACTGTTGCGTGGCAAAAAGCGCTTTTGCTTTTTCGAAGTAGGGCTTTGCCACATCCTTTCCGCCGCCATAGAGCTTGGGCTTGTTGAATTCCGGGACGCCTTCCAGATAATAGATACGGGGATTGTTGGGGTTGACCTTCTTAGCCTTTTCCAGATTGGTGTTCATGAGACCGAGATATTTCTGCCAGCGGTTGCGCGGATCGACGAGGAATCGCGCATAGGCTACGTAGGCTGTGAGCACCAGACTTTCGTCCTTGTCGCTGGCGAGATTGTTCATCTTCGCGATATAGTTATCGGCGATGTCCAGCAGCTGATCCTTTCGTTTTGGATCGGTCTCTTTAGTAGAGATGTAGGCATTGGAGTATGCCGCATAGTAATTGGCCGTCCATTGGTTCGGCCATTTAGTCGCGATAAGGCTGAATTTGTTGTTCGCGGTCATCCAGCCGCCCATGGTGGTTGCGGCCGTGAACGTCTTGTAGGCTTCGGTGAGCGAGGCATTCGGCTCTTGTGCTTTTACTTGCGATGCTGCGAGGGTGAGAAGTATAATTGTCCAGACAGCGGTTGTTACTTTTTTCATGGTTTTGTTTTTATAGTTCGTCTTTTTTAAACTGGGTGAGCGAGAGGTATACGCCGAAGAAGATCGACATGTATTGCGGCGGGAGTATCGGGCTCCTGGTTTGGCCATCCGGGGAATAGCGGTAGCCGAGGATATTTCGGCGACCCGTGACGTCGTCGACATTCGCATAGAAGGCTGCAAACATCTTTTTGATGTTGGTGAGATAGCTGATCTTAACCGAAACGTTTTGGTAATCCGGCGCTTTTTCGCTCAGAAAGGATTTGGCATTCGGGTCATAGTATGGCCGGCCGCTGGCGTAGTTGTAAGCCGCGGAGGCGAAGATGTGATTCCGGTCGGAGTAATACTTCAGGATGACATTGAGATTGTTTGTGGAGACGAAGTCGGGCGTCGCGCTCTCGAGATAGTTCTGATACAGTCTTTTTGTGTCGACATAGCTGTAGGTGACCCAGTAGTCGATGTTGCGGATGGAGGCTTTGTCGCGCCAGAAGATATCGAATCCTTTAGCGTACCCGCTCCCGGTGTTATCCACGATCCCCAGGTCATAGCGATAGGGGTTGGGTGTATAGGAGACGCCGTTCTCTCTTACGAGTTGGTCGTAACTCTTATAATACCCTTCGATGCGAAAGGAACGACTGGACTGTATCCACTCGTAGTTGACGAGATAATGCACGGCTTTCTGGAAGTTCGGATGGTACCCTAATAACAGGTATTGGGTGCCTGCTGTTTGATAGAATATCCCGGTTGCGGCGCCGATCTGGCTATAGGGACCGGTTTTTATTGCGAGGGCGAATCTGGGGACCGCATTGCCTTTCCGCAGGATCGCGCTGTATTCGGTGCGGAAGCCGGGTTTGATGGCGAACCAGGAGTTGGGCCGGTATTCGCCTTCTACGAAGGCGGCGGACAGGGTCTCGGTGAAATTGTTGTTGGCCGTGTCGAATTGCTGGGCATAGCGGTAGTGTTGTACTTCGCCGCCGGCGGTTATGCGGAGGCTGGTGGCCGGATGCCAGGTGAGTTCGGTGCGGGCCTGGAGGCGGTTGTCGTTTCGGTTGAAGATGGTGTCGCCCCAGCCGATATCGTCTTTGTTCGTGCTGAAGCCGGCGGCGGTGAGGAGTTTGAGGGAATTGGACAAGGGAGTTTTAAAAGAGCTGTTGACTGCGAGGTTATCGTTGTGCAGACCGAATGCGATGGTGGTATCGGGATCATTGGGATCTATGACATCGGTGCCGCTGGTACTGTGGTTGTAGTGGACGGCCAGCTTGAACAGGCCACCGGTGTGGGTCCTGGCGATCCATCTTGTCGAGAGGTCGGTGGCCTGGGGTTTGTCGTAGAAGTGGAAGTTGGTCTTTGCGAGATCGTAGTAGGGGCCGAAGTTGCTATAGCTGCCGCTGTATTCGAGGGCGCTGTTGGTCATGCGTTTCCCGCCGGCAAGCATGAGTCCCGCGATGTTGGCGCCGATGGAGAGGGTCGATTTGTCGGGGAGGTCGGTGCTTTGGAGGTCCAGCACGGAGGATAGCGCTTGTCCATACCGGGCGGAGTAGCCGCCGGTGCTGAAGGACATGCCTTTTACCTGGAACGAGTTGAAGCGGCTGCGCTGGCCGACGCCGGGGACGCTGCTAAAGAAGGGGTCCTGGACGGTGGTGCCATCGAGTATCATCATGGTCTCGCTTGCGTCGCCGCCGCGTACGAAGAGGCCGGTCTCGTCGCCGCCGTTGCGTTGGACGCCGGGGAAATTTTGAAAGGCGCCGACGAGGTCGCCGGTGGAGCTGGCGTTGGACATGACGTCTACTGGTTTTACGATGGTGAGGACGCGGTCGTCGGTGGCTTCCATGGTGCCGGCGGTGATGACGACGGGGTTGAGTTGGCTGGCTGTTGGTTTTAGTTTTATGAGCGGGGGGGGTGCGGGGCTGCGGGGGGAGCTCGGGGTGTTGCCGGTGGGGCTCGGGGTGCGGCCGATTGTAACCGGGACTTCTGTTTCTTTGAAGCCGATGGCGGAGATAAGGAGTGTCTGGGATCCTCGGGTGTTTGTGATGAGGGTAAAGGTGCCTGATGAGTCGGCGGTGGTGGCGTCGGTGGAATTTTTCAGTGAGACGGAGGCGTAGGGGATGGGGGCGCCGCGGTCTGTGAGGATCTTGCCGGTGAGGGTGTACTGGCTGGTTTGAGTCGCCGCGTGGGTGCCTGTTTGGGCTGCCGCATGGGCGCCTGTTAGGGTGCTTGATTGGGTGCTTTCCTGGGCGGAGGCCGATTTAATTCCAATGATTAATGTAGTTTGTAGTACAAACCAAAATCGTAAAAAAATAGCGGGTGTCATAGGTGCAAATATTTTTTGATGTCTTCAACATATTTTTCGAATGCATTTTTTCCTTTTGTCGTGAGTTTGCAGAGCGTGTATGGATAGTTGCCTTTGAAAGTTTTTATGATCTCGATATAGCCGGCTTCATTGAGTTTTTTCAGTTGGTGACTTAAATTTCCCTGGGTCGTTTGGGTTATTTCCATGAGGTAGGAGAAGTCGGCTTGTTTGATCTTCACGAGGGCGGAGACAACGGCGAGTCGTACGGGGGTATTCAGAACGGGATCCAGTTCGTTGTACATTGGGCTGTCGGTTAGGCCTTTGAGTATTTTAACAGATAGCCCGGGATAAGGTAGCCGGCGATGACTGCGATGGCCTGCACGAGTGGCGCATAGGTATGGGCGATGAATACGCTTGTTATGGAGGCAGCGAGAAAGCAGCAGCCGCCGATGACGAGGGGCCGGAAACGCAGGACGAGGCCGGAGACCAGGGTTCCGATGCCGCCGAGCAGGAGGGTGTAGGTAAAGGGCAGGCTGCCTTTGACGACATTGATAAAGACCACTATGATAAAGCTTATTCCGAGTGCCAGCCAGAGCATCTTCAGATAATAGCCGATATAGGTTTCAGCGATCGCGCTTTGTTTTGAGTAGGCGATGAGGGTGACGATGATCCCGATGCCCGCGAGGA
>Ga0134126_10008595_pt1 | contig 12841 bp, 13 predicted proteins | sample KB31752_FD_96881 | JGI IMG/M metagenome (GOLD analysis project Ga0134126, IMG submission 96881) | Terrestrial soil microbial communities with excess Nitrogen fertilizer from Kellogg Biological Station, Michigan, USA - KB3-175-2 | ecosystem: Environmental > Terrestrial > Soil > Unclassified ...
CCCTGCCCAAAGACGCTTTTGGTCTCGAGCGTGGTGATATTGATGGGATTCACCCCGCTGGTGCTGTCTGCGACCGTTGGAGTGGTCACCGGCGCGAGGAATGTGTGGTAGTTCTCATGGATCGGCTCGCGCATGTAATTGATACCGGCAACATAGTCGATCCTCGCCGGATTCGCGTTGGCGATGCGCAACTCGTGGTAGTCGGTCGTGTCATGAATGACTTCATGGTTCCACGAATAGGCGGGGGGCGTCGCGTTGCCGGCCGGATCGTTGCCATACGCTTGGTAGAACTGATCGTTGAAGTACTGATGTGACCCGACGTAGGTCAGTTGAGCAACGTCGGCCAGCTTCACATCCACCTCGGCGTCCACGTTCACAAACGCGTCGTCCACGGACTGCGGCAGCGGGTCGCCGTACAACATCCTGGTGCTGCCACCGGAAGCGATCAGGTTACCCAGCGGCACGGTTCCGGCGCCCACGCCGCGAATCTGCCCGAAAGTGGTGGTGAGGTATGCAGTCACCGTGTCGTTGAACTTGCCGCGCAAGCTGATTCTTGCAGTACGATCCTTCTGGTCGCTGCGGGGCGTGCCGCCATCGGCGGGGATCAGGTAACCGTCACGGTCGTTTGAATTGGCCGCCACGCGCAGGGCGAAGTGATCATCGATCGGCACGTTTACGGCCGCCTGCGCACGCACCGTGCTGTAGTTGCCGGCCTCGAGCTGGCCGGTAATCCCGAACTCATCGCTGGGGCGATTAGTGCGGACGTTGACGGTACCGCCGGTAGTGCTGGTTCCATACAGAGTACCCTGAGGTCCGCGTAGAACCTCGACGTCGTTGACGTCAAAGAAAGCGACCCCGCGGGGGGTCGGCCTGTTGATCGGGACGCCGTCCACGGTAAACCCAATGCCCTGGGATCCCTTTACGGTGGTGTCCGTCGTCGTGACACCGCGGATATTCAGATCGAGGCCCCAAGTCGAACGGGTGACGTTCAGACCGGTGGCGACATTCTGCAGGTCAGTCACATCGACAATGCCCTGAGTGCGAAGATTCTCGCCAGTGAAAACCTGGATGGCCTCAGGCACCTTGGACAGAGGCTCCTCACGCTTGGTTGCCGTTACTACGACCTCCTCCAACAGCGCAGTGTCGCCCGCGCTGGCGGCCTGCTGTGCGTAGACACAGTCTGGCCTCTGACCCGCACATACGCCCACAGCCACAGCCAACACAGTCATGAAAGTCTTTCGCGATGACATGAACCCCCCTTATCGTAGCGACAACGAACTTGCTCGAGTAGCGACCACTATGCGGCCTCGACAGACCGTCTTGTGTTGTATGTACGCAACCCGACAACTTCTTACATCCTGTAGTTGGTGTTTCCTCCCGGTCAAGTAATTAACGTGACCATTATCACGTTCCGAACCTATTGACAGGATATGGCTATTCGCTTAATTAACAGATCAACCAACTTGACGCGCTGGAGGATTCAATTCATGCGTTCCCCTTCTCGCGCACAGCAACTGGATGCAATGCTCGACCGGTGGCGGCCTCTGCCGCGACGCCAGCCGCCCGGCGGTTGGCTCCGGGCCATACGCCAAGGGCTACGAATGACCACGCGCCAGCTCGCCAGGGCAGTAGGTGTCACGCAAGCGGCCGTTGTGGATGCCCAACGTTCGGAAGCGAAGGGGGATATCACGCTCGCGACGTTGCGACGTTACGCGGCGGCCCTCGGATGCGAGCTCACCTATGCGCTGGTTCCAAAGCGCCCGCTGCACAGGACGGTTGAAGATCGCGCCGAGCGGGTGGCGCGCGAGTGCCTCCTGCACTCCCGCCCACCTGTCGGACAAGAGTGCAGCCTGCTCAGCTGCCGCGAGCTCGAGACAGCCATAGCCGAGCTGCGCCGCAAGCTGTTGGAGAGTAAACGCCCCAGGCTCTGGGGGTAGGCACAACTGGAAGGTCGTGGGGAAGCGACTTGACTTAGCGTGCCTGTAAGCGCGAATTTCCGTGAAATCGGGCTCTCAATGGGACCTAAGGCTGGCGAACGCCGTCGCATTCGCTAGACTCGCTACGTAAGCACCCTCGATCTTCGGGAGGTGCGCAGTGATAAAGGCAAACCCGTCGAAAGACGGGGACGCAAAGCCACCGGTCTAAAGACGCAAGTCTACGACAGCGGGGTTGCCACATTCTCGTACGGATAATCGTGCGGGATGCACCTCGTTCTGCTCGTGTCCAGCGCCCGCAGACCGTGTTGACCCGGGGAGCGCGATGACACCGACAACAAAGCATGCGGCCGGACCGCAAGCGGCCGAGGTCTCGACGAGCGTGGGCGCCTTCATGCTCACTCTCTGCCGTCTCGAGGCACCGATTTCGATCGAGCCGCCGCAAAACACGCCACTGGCGCAATTCAAGTTCTTCATGAGCCGTGCGCGGCAGGCCGATGGCAGCCAGTACCTGTATCTGCACATGGGATTCTTCTCGACACTCGCGGATGCGCAGAAGTGGGCGCATGTCATGCGCGCCCGCTACCCGCAGGCGATTGCGAATCGCACGCCACCCACACTGTTGAGTCGGGTACAACCACCCGTGCTTCGGGGCATCGAGCCGGCCGAAGCGAGCACGCTGACGGACACGCAAGTGCTGAATATCCTCGAAACGCGGCGCGTTCATCCGCACGAGCTCGGCGGACAACTGCCCGAGAGACCCGAGATCTCGCTCCTACGCCCGGACGATACCAATACGCGGCGCGCCTTGAAGGAAGCGGTGGTTCAGGGCGAGCCCATCTCATTCGCAGTGCAGCTGTGTCGATCCGATGTCCCGATCAAAGTGGGCAGCGTGGCGTCGCTGGACATTTTCCGCGCGTACACGTTGTACCTGGCTGAGGGTGCTCAGGATGGCCGACCCTGGCATGCGCTTCGCCTGGGTTTCTTCAGCGACGCCGTATCCGCAAAGCAGGTAGCTCACTATGCCCGCGGCAGCTTCGCATCGGTGGCTGTGGTGCCGATCAATGAAACCGAGCGCACGGGCGCGAGCCAGAAGCCCGTCGCCCTCACGCTTCTCGCAAGGGCCGCCCCGAGAAGCATCGACGACATACTCGCAGCGGATCAGGCCAATACCGATTACGCGGAAAAAACAAAGCGCCCGACACCCGCCCAACCTGCCAGCCCGCCTCCTCCACCCAAAACCACGCGCGCGACCCCAAAAGACCGACGGAAGGACGAGCTCGAACAGACCCTCGAGCTGCTTGCCGCCAGTGAGCTCTGGAGCAATACGGACTCCGAGTCATTGACCGAGACCGGCGTGCGACACCTGAAGATCGAGGTTCAGAAGCGCAATTCCAGAGGCTCCTGAACTGGCTACGTGTATCAGTGGAATTCGGTGCCGGTGGCGACGACTTGGAAGTGCGTCACGAGGTCGTCGAAGCGGCTCAACAACGAGCGGGCCTGCGGCTCGACCACCGCTTGGTCGACTCGGTCCCCAGCGAACTGGCGAACGACGTCCATCGAGTCCCAAAGCGTCAGAACAAGGAATTCAACGCCCTCTTCGACCGGACGCTGCAACAGATAGGCGCCTCGGAAGCCAAATATCGCCTCGAGCTTAGGGAAGACGGTGCAGGTTGCGTGGCGCGTGTACCTGATGGCTCTTTCCGCGGTCGCATATCCCTTCCACATGCGGACAATCATGTGCCTTCCCCTGAGCCGGCCACACGCCGCGAAGCGCGCGCGAGCAAATCAGCCGGACAAACGATGGCGCGGGTGTGCGTCCCGGAACCAACACATCCGCCGGCGTCATGCACTTCGATGCGAAAGCGGTACATCCGACCTTCGAGGCCGAGATAGACGGCTTTGGCGTAGATCGTCGCCGCTAGCGGGGTCGGCGCCAGGTGTTGCATGTCCACGCTTACCCCGACCGAGAGCTGGCCGGGCTGCAGTAAGCAACGCATCAACCGCGCTGCGGTAATCTCCATCAAACCGACCATGCGCGAGGTCGCGAGCACGTCGGGGAACTCGTCCTGGGAGTCCAGCTGCAAGCAGCGCGCCGAATCGGCCGCTGTGACCGTGTATTCGAGCCCCAGGCTTTGATTGGTTGTAAGCAACTCCATCCCCTTTACGCATGGCAATTCCACACGGCAAACTTTAGATACCGGATCGGGGGTCGTCCAATATAATGTTTTGCGGCTATCAATATATTTTTGTATATGAATCTCCGTCCTATTGAAATCTTCGTCGCGGTGGCACGTTATCGCAGCTTCTCGCGCGCAGCGGAGCGGCTCCACATCGCACAATCCGCAGTAAGCATTGCGGTGCGGCGCCTGGAGCGGGAGTTGGGGGTCGTCCTACTACATCGCACGAGCCGAAGCGTCGAGCTGACACCGGCCGGCCAGCGCTACCTCTCGCAGGTTCAACCGGCACTCGAGCAACTCGCCCTGGCGTGTCGCGAAGCGCGAGAACGCGATGGGGATTTGCGCGGCGTGATGTCTTAGCCTCACCGACCATGGTCACCCAGTTCGCGCTCGCCCGGCCCCTGGTTGCGTTCCAAGCCTCTCACCCCGGATTGCAACTGCGCTTGCGCCAAGGTGGCGCCGAAGAGATCGCTCGCTGGGTGCTCGCTGGCGATGTGGAGCTCGGCATCGTCGCCGAACGCGAATCGTGTCCAGAGCTGGCGGTCGAGCCACTGATGCGCTTGCCCAATGTCGCGGTGGTCCGCGCAGGGTCGCGACTCGCCAGGCTGCCGAGGTTGCCTTGGCGCGTACTCCTACAGCAACCCTTGGTCATGTTTCCCCAGAATTACCATCAACGCTGGCTGATTGACCACCAGGCTGCAAAACGAGGAGTCGCTCCGCGGATCGCTCTCGAGTCGGAAAACCTGGGCGTGATCTTCGAAGCGGTACGCGCCGGGCTGGGCGTGAGCACGATGCCAGCGCTCGCGGTACAGCGCCAGCGTCAGCTCGCCACCGTGAGGCTCGAGACCGACGATGTACTCACGGTCGCCGCTTGCACACGGCAAGGCTTCCCGCATTCGCGCGCGACGCAAGAGTTGCTGCAACACTTGCGCGGCAGCCTGACTCTGCGCCATTGACAGCCGGCGCAAAACATATGACCGGCCGCCGGCCATTCTGAAGCCACTCCGCGATCCGCAAACCGATCCGCTGCCCGCTTGATCAGCAGAACCCGGCTATCGATGTCACGCGCCGGCTGATTACGACATGAGCCCTAGTGCAAGAGCCCGGTTGTTCAACCAAAGGACTACGGACCGATCAACTCGAGAATCGCGGAAATGGCTGCCGCGTGTCCGCTGAATAGCGAAGCAGGTTTCGCCGGATCGAATACCTGCAGCGCTCGTTGCGGCGCAATGCCCCGACCCTCGTATAACTTGCCGTCCGGATCGCGATCTGCCTCGTTAGGGATGGTCACGCGGAAGGCGCCGGGCAGCGGCTTCTGAAGAATGTCCGACAGCGCCCCGGCGGTGGTCTGTCCCATCTGCGTAACCTGCGGCAGACGGCGCATCATTAACGTAAATGTTTCGCCGGCACTCACAGTACGTTCGCTCGTCAGCAAGTACACAGGCTTCAGATACTGGGCAGGCCCCTTGGGCTCGATATAGCGCTCCTGCGGCTCACGCCCCTGCGGCCTGCGCAGCGATTTTGTGAACGCCAGACGACGCCGGTCCGCAAAGCGGTCGGCGATCTCCGCGCTTACCAGATCGCGACCACCGGGGTTCAGCGCGACATCAACGATCATGGCTCGGGTGGCAGACAACGCCGCAACGGCCTCATCGATCCGAGGTCCGACCAGCGCGAGATCTTCGGCCGCGGTCGAGTCATCGAGCGACGTTACGCCTTCGCGGAAGGCGACCATCCGTGAGAACCCTATGTAACCAACGTTACCGGGAAGTTTTCCCCACAGCAGCGCCCCGTTGAGCAGCGGACCTTTGCTATCCGTCAGCCGCCGCTGCACCTGCGCGCGCACCTCACGCATCCACGCCTTTTCGAACTGCTTCGGGTCTTTATATTTCGACTGATGTGCGAACGCTTCGCGCAGCAGACTGACTGTCGGGGAGCTCCGTGCGTTGAATACGACAGTCGCCTCGCCCTTGCGAACCCGCTGGAGTTGAACGTGATCGTCGTTGAATCCGCTGAGCGCTTCGATCAACACCTCCTGCAGTGCATCGTCGTCCTTCGCCTGCGCAGCCTTGGGCGCAAACTCAGTAAGCCGGGCGTGCCAGTCGATATGCCGCTCGGAGAAGAATCCGTAGTCGAGATCCATCATCTCCCACATGGCCTGGAATGTGTTGCCTGGCGTGGGGGCCGGTGCGCGCCTGCATTTGGCAGGTATGCTGTCGATCCGCACCATCGTGAAGTCGGAAGGTGCACCGGGCACTTCGAACACATCCACGCGCGCGCCGCCGCGCGCGAACACTCCGCGATAAGTCAATGCCGCCAGATCAGGCGCCTTGGCCGGCTCCGCACCGTCCGGGTCCGGATAACAGAATGTCGTTGCCTCGTGAAACCGACGGACCTCACGGCCCGTAATCTCCAAAAGCATCCCCCAACCTGAGATCCGCCAGGCACCCTGCAAGGGGGCAGCCAGTCGCCCGTCGGTCACGAGCTTACCGGCGAGCTGTCCCGTCAGCTCGCCAGTACCCTCAGGCACTCCTCGTGCCTCCTGGCGTACGCCGGTACCGCAGGCCGTCAGGATGCAAAGAGCCACGAGCGTGGCGAAACGGGCTAAATGCGCTGGTCCAGACATTCGAGAGACTCTCCACTTGCGTGCATCCTGCGATACTAAGAGCCGAGGCTGAAATGAACCTCGAGGGAAGCTGAAGATCTCCTGAAGATCGCCCTGCCGCCTGCAACTGCGGATACACATCTGTGGAACAATCACGTGCTCATGAATATCCTTCTCGTCGAAGACGATCTGGATCTGGGTAACGGGGTGCGCATCGCCCTGGCCGACCAGGGCATGAACGTAGTCTGGGTGCGCCGCCTCCAGGAGGCACGTCGCACTTTGAGCTCGGAAGCCTGCGACCTGGTGGTCCTCGACCTTGGCCTTCCCGACGGCGACGGTCTCGAGCTCGTGGCGGGCATTCGACAGCAGCGTCGGGACCTGCCACTGTTGATTCTGACCGCACGCGACAGCCTCGACGATCGCGTTCGAGGGCTCGACAAAGGAGCCGACGACTACCTTGCCAAACCGTTCGCTCTGGCAGAGCTGCTGTCACGCATTCGTGCGCTTGCACGCCGTGCGATGGGCTTTGATGACAACATCATTTCTATTCGTGCCTTACAGGTCTATTCGTGCCTTACAGGTCTATCCGTCTGCCATGCGTGTCACCGTAGACGGGCGACCCATAGATGTATCCCCCAGCGAGTTCCAGCTCTTGAGCCTGCTCGTGCGACGCGCAGACCGCGTACTGACGCGGCGGGCTCTCGAGAGTCAGATTTCACGAACCCTCTCCTTCAGCCACAGCAACTCGCTGGAGGTCCACATCTCGAATCTCCGGCGCAAGATCGGCCCAGGCTACATCCGAACGGTCCGCGGCGTCGGTTACGTCGTCGACAAGGACGTGCCGCCAAACGCCAGTGACTCCTGAGATGGCCGCCAGCATCCGCCGCCCGTGGTCGTGGTGGTCGGGTATCCGTGAGCCCTCGCTCGTTCGGAGGTTGTTGCTGGCGCAGCTGGCATGGATGGTGGGTCTGTGGCTGTTGTTCGCGGCATTGGTTGTCTAGGCCATGCTCAACGAAGGTGCACAGAGCGAGCTGAACCGGCACTTCGATCTCATACTCGGGGTCGTCGATACACTCTTCGACGAACCCGACCGTCTGCGCCGCACGCTACCTCATATCGACCGCTTCCTCAGCAGCGACTATGCCGTGTCCGACAGGCCTGGCGGCCGTGTCAATGCCATCGTGTTCGATCGCAGTCATGTGTTATTCGCTTCGCCGGGAATCGATCCGAGCCTGCGCAACAAGCGCCTCGGTGTCATGGAAGAGCTCGACACAGGCGGCCAGCATTGGAATGCGATTACGCGACAGTCAACCCAGTCCGGCCTGCGGGTCATGCTGCTAGCGCCCAGCGCCAGCGGAGTGTGGATGACGCTGACTCTCAAAGGCTTTCTGATCATGCCCCTTGTAGTCAGCCTCCCGCTGCTGGTTCTGCCAGCGTGGCTGTCGATGCGGCTGGCCTTGCGGCCGTGGCGTGCGCTGAGTGAGGAGCTCGCCACTCGCGGGCCTCACGACTTGCACCCGCTCGCATTCGAAGGAGCGCATCGTGAATTACGTCCCCTGGTGGATAATCTGAACGGTCTCTTGCGACGAATGCGCGACAGCACCACGCGAGAGCGACAATTCGTAGCGGATGCGGCACACGAGCTACGCACCCCGCTGGCAGCGGTACGCGTGAACGTGGAAGCGCTCCAGGCTCATGGTTCGGGCTCTCCCCAGCCGGAGCTTCTCGACGGCTTGGTGCGCAGCGTGTCGAGAGCTACGCGCCTCGTTGGGCAGCTTCTGGCGCTCATGCGCAACGAGGCAATCGCAGAGTCCACGACTATCGTCGCATTGGATGAGCTGGCAGGGGAGCGGCTCGCCGTTCTTTCCGGGCTGGCACGCTCGGCTGGTGTGGAGCTGGAGCTTTGTGCCAACGACACAGTGCCCGTCAGAGGCTGGACCGGGAGCCTCGAGTCTTTGATTGACAATCTCGTCGAGAATGCAATCAAACATAGCCCGGCAGGCGGCGTCGTGTTGGTCACCGTCGCCCGTGCTGAAGGTTGCGCAGTCCTGAGTGTGGCCGATGCTGGCCCCGGTATCCCGGCAGAGCTCTTCGACCGGGTGTTCGACCGCTTCTTCCGCCTCCCCGGGCAGACGCATCCGGGTAGCGGCCTGGGCCTGGCAATCGTGAAGTCCGCGGTACAACGTCATGGCGGCACCATTGCCTTGGGAACTGCGCACGCGGAGCGTGGGCTGTTGATTGAAATCCGGTTGCCCCTATGAGATTTACCACAGCTTACTGAAGTAGAAGCTGAGCACGCGGCCGAGTGGCTGAATGTTGGCAACATCGTATCCGTACGGATCGTCAACGAACGATGGCGACTGATCAAACACATTCACTGCGCTCAGAACGAGCTCCATGGTGGACCACCAACCATGGCCGGAAGGCGTACGATAGCGCAACTGAAGGTCAAACGTCGTCCAGGGGGCGACGTTGGGAACGAGCGTGCTCCCAATATTGCTGTAACCCCCCGTGTAATCAACTCCCACCTGCGCTCCGAAGCCGGCGGCGCTCGCGTCTGGTTGACTCCAATCAACTGTCGCCCGCAGCCGCGTCCGCGGCGGATTGCCCAGCGTATTCAGGATATCCACCGTCGGCGACATGATCGTTGCCGCCTGATCGAAATGGAAGACTTCCGACCCGACCACACGCAAGCCAAAACCACCCATATCGGTATTGAGGTGCGCGCGCATATCCATGTCCAGGCCGCTCGTGCGCGTCGACCCCAGATTCGCCAGTCGCAGATCGACGATTGCCGCCGGACGGTTGGTCAGGCAAGCGGCCAGCGAGCTCAGAAATTCCCGGCTGCCGCAAATCAGTGCAATCTGCGCGCCCGTTGGGTTTCGCGTGATGACCGACGCCCACTCAACTTCGTGCATCAGAATGTCGCGCGGGTCATTCAACGCAGGCGTGGTGACCTGGCCTTCATAGTCAATCGCGTAGTAGGTCAGCGAGAGTTTAAAGCTGCACTGGGGGCTCACGGAAGCCTGCTCGCGTCGATGAGCTTACGACATCGTGCGCCCACAGGCTGCGTTGCTGCGCGCGCCAGAGCGCGGCGCATCAGCCGCCCAACCCGATCAACTCCGAGTGCGTGACGCGGACATCTCGAAGATGTTGGTGAGTACGATCCGCTCGTCAATCACATCCAGCGCCGAAGTCGCCTCGTCAAAACGTAGATCAATGGATTTTTGAGAATGACGCGCGCGATGGCTGGCCACAAAATTCCGGTGATCCAAACTCTGTCACCAGACACGCAAATACGCCCTGCTCGCTTCGCAACACAGGTTTTTTCGGTCAAGCTTTGCTGTCATCTATGTCTGCCTCAATTTTGAGGCCGAATAAGAACCCACTATTGGTTTAACTTACGTTAACTCGTTGATTGACGCAGCCGTCATTTGAATTCAATACGGCACAAGCGGGATTTCGGCTCTGACGCTTCGGTGTCGCGCCGCTGACGCAATCCCATCTCCCTAGGTTCCAGAATCAGAACATAGCGGATTCACGTCTCTCGTCTCCCTTCTTACATTGTTGACGACGCGCTTAAACCGCGCCAAATTCTACACGCCTACCCGCGCCGAAGGCATGTGTTCACAATCAACCTGCAAAGGGAAATAGCCATGATCAGAGAAATCTCAAGTGTGAAGAAGGGGACCAAGGGAATTCCTCAGATCGAGAGCATCGAGCTGGTCGGTCCGTACATCTTCACGCCGAGGCCGTAAGTAGCGAGCATCGCTGGGGGCGGGCAGGTTACTGCACGCCCCTTCGCTATCTATAGAACCCGTGATGTGAACTCCTTCGTGAACTCAGCGCTGACGGTTTGGAAGATATGACCCATATTGACAGCACGTCGCGCTACGCCCTTCGAGACTACGTGTTCGCCTGCATCAGCGGATCAAAGGTCGTCTTGCTCGATCTGAAGAAAGACAAGTATCTCGAAATAGAGGACGCCGATGCTCTGCAGTTGAGCAGGGTAATTGCGCGTTGGCCCAGGCACGACAACATGCCTACCCATCACGAAACCCGCCATGAAAGCGCCGCGCAGAATCTGATCGACGAGCTGCTAAAAAACAGACTTATCGATGTATTCGATCACCCGACGCACCCTTGCTTCGATGCTACTGGACTTCCCATCCCACAGAGAGAAATCACGGGCATGCCGGGAGGCACACGCGCTCCGATTTCCATTTCTGACTTATGGACTTTCGTCTCCGCTTCAGCGAACGCCTCTTTCAACTTTCGATTCCACTCCCTGGAAAGGATCGTCAACGATGTTGCATCAATGCGCGCTGATCGCGGCGAGTTACTTGTAAAACCGGGTGAAGAGGACTTTTCGGCAGCAGAAAAAGCAATTCAAAAATACTCTCAAGTCCAGCCTAACTTGTGGAAATCGAAAGACAGATGCCTGATTGAATCTCTAAGACTGATCTACTTCCTCGCGCCGCGACATATTTTCCCAGTATGGGTTTTCGGCGTTAGCACCGATCCGTTTTTTGCGCACTGTTGGTTACAATTAGGTGACGCCGTACTGAACGAGACGGTAGAAACCGTCAACGGCTGCACGCCCATCATGGCAATTCGCATGACCGATTCGTCGGCGCTTCGGAGGACCGTCTGATGTATCGCATATTCGTCCTGATGTGGCGGGAGGACGACGCCACTCAACACTCGGCGGCAAAAACTATATCCAGCGCACTGCTATCAGATTCGCGAGCGTGGCATCGTGTGACAATCGCTCCTGGCTTCAACGCGTTCGAGGCCGGTACACCTTCATTTCACGGCCGATCTTGCGTTCTACGCGACGACGCAGCGGTTCTGGGAAACCTATTCACTGGCAATTGCCCGGACACATTTGCGCTGGTGCATGAACGGCCGGACGAGGCTGAATGCGAGAGAATCATAGATTCGGCAGGACAGCGGCTCGTCAGCGGCTATTGGGGACAATACGTCGCGGTCCTTCGATCACGAGACGGCAATGCTTGCCACGTTCTCCGCGATCCATCTGGCGCTCTGCCGTGCTATCTGACCAGCCATCTAGGCCTGCATATCGTTTTCTCGCATGTGCATGACCTCGCTAATCTTAAGCTAGTCCCACTTACGATTAACCCCAACGCCCTGCATGCAATTGCGTGCGGCCTGCAACTGCATTCGGGCGAAACCATCGCAAATGGAGTTATTGAGGTTCAAGCGGGTCAGTGCATCAGTCTTCGCAATGGGCGTAGCGAAGCAAGGCGCTTGTGGGATCCTGTCGAAATCGCTGGAAAGCCGTCACTGCGTAATATGCAGCAGGTCATGAGCCAGCTTCGGCAAACAGTGATTGGCTCCATACATGCACTGTCTTCCTGTCATCAAAGCATTGTTCATCTGCTTTCAGGAGGCGTAGATTCGTCCATAGTCGCGAGTTGCCTGAAAAGTTCTCCGACTAGAGCAGACTTGGTTTGCATCAATCGCTATACCGTGGCAGCGGAAGGAGACGAACGCCGCTACGCACGGCTCACGGCGCAACACATTTCTTGCGAGCTACTGGAGCAGCCGGCGGAAGGGCACAACGTCCGCCTTTCACAGGCTCCGCCAGTACGTTTGACCATGCTCCCCGCGTTCTACTTTGCGGAGTTGAGTAATGGAGCATTCGAGCAATCAATCGCTGTCGGACGAGAGGCGACCGCCATATTTCAAGGAGGCGGCGGTGACGGGGCTTTTCTACAGAATGGCGCGGAGTACGCGGTCAGAGACTACATTTTCCTGAATGGCATTCGGCCAGGAGTCATTGCTGTGGCACACGACGCGGCGAAGATCACTAAAGGCTTCACCGTGTCACAGCTCATTGACGGGATTCGTGCCGGGAAAAAGCTGCCTCGCTGGACCCATCCATTGATCGCACAGCTACAGGAAAACGAGTTTATTAACCCAGAAGTTCTACGTTCACTCAAAGAGCACGAGCGCGATTACATTTATCCGCCTTTGCTAGTGTCCTGTCCCGGAGATTCGTGATGTAAGTCGTTCAAGCTTCTGAAGGATGGAATCAGCCGTGGCGGTCCAGGTAAAGGGTTGGCATTTTTTGTTGTACTGGGTGACAAAGTGATCAA
>Ga0134126_10008596_pt1 | contig 12839 bp, 11 predicted proteins | sample KB31752_FD_96881 | JGI IMG/M metagenome (GOLD analysis project Ga0134126, IMG submission 96881) | Terrestrial soil microbial communities with excess Nitrogen fertilizer from Kellogg Biological Station, Michigan, USA - KB3-175-2 | ecosystem: Environmental > Terrestrial > Soil > Unclassified ...
TACCAACCAAACCCTTGGCAAAGGCGGCCTCGTCATCCGCGCCCCGAATGCCGACCTCGGCCGCGACCCACGCTGGGGCAGAACCGAAGAATGTTATGGCGAAGACCCCTTCTTCAATGGCACGTTGGTGCAGGCTTATGTCCACGGTCTCCAGGGCGATGACCCCCGCTACTGGCAGGCAGCCTCGCTGATGAAACATTTTCTTGCCAATAGCAACGAAGACGGGCGGGATAGCAGCTCCTCCGACTTTGACGAACGCCTCTGGCGCGAATACTACTCCGTCCCCTTTAGGATGGGCGTCGAAGCGGGCTCCCGCGCTTATATGGCCTCCTATAATAAGGTGAATGGCATCCCCCAGGCCGTCAACCCCTCCTTAAGAAAGATCACGGTGGCCGAGTGGGGACAAGACGGCATCATCTGCACGGACGGTGGGGCGTATCGGATGCTCATCACCGCCCACCATTATTTTGCGACGCCGGAGCAAGCCGCTGCCGCCTGCGTCAAAGCCGGCATCAACCAGTTCCTCGATAACTACCGCGCCGGTGTCAAAGGTGCCCTCGACCAACATCTCCTTACTTCAAGAGACATAGACACCACCCTCCGCGGCGTCTTCCGCGTGATGATCAAACTCGGATTATTGGACGACTCCACCCTCGTTCCCTATACAAAGATCCGCGGCGGCGAACCCCCGTTTACGGACCCGCAGCGCCGGCATTTCGTCCGTGTTCTCACGCAGAAATCCATCGTGCTGCTAAAGAATGCCGATCACTTCCTTCCGCTGGACAAGACGAAGCTCCATAGCATCGCTGTCCTCGGCTCCCGCAGCGACCAGGTCTTTGCGGACTGGTACAGTGGGTCCTCCGGCTACGCGGTGAGTCCCCTGCAGGGTGTCATCAACAAGTTACCCACCGGCACGATCATCAATCACACCACCAACAATGACCTCGCCATAAGTCTGGCGCGATCCTCCGAAATAGCCATCGTGTGTGTCGGCAACAATCCCGTAGGCGGCGAGAACAAAGGGTGGAAACAGGTCTCCGTCCCCAGCGAAGGCCGCGAAGCCGTAGACCGGGAACAAATCGATCTCGATTCGGCCCAGGAAGATCTGGTGGAACGGGTCATGGCCGTCAACCCGCATACCATTGTAGTGCTCATCAGCAGCTTTCCCTATTCGATCCATTGGATCAATGAGCACGTGCCGGCGATCGTTCATCTCACCCACAATAGCCAGGAGCTGGGCAATGCCCTCGCCGACGCCCTCTTCGGTGACATAGATCCCGGTGGCCGCCTCGTGGAGACCTGGCCGAAGTCCCTCGACCAGCTGCCGCCAATGATGGACTACGACATTCGTCATGGCAGGACCTATATGTATTTCAAAGGCGAGCCCTTATATCCTTTTGGTTATGGGCTTAGCTATACCACGTTCCGCTACGACAATCTCCGCCTGAGCTCGCCGACCCTAAAAGATGCCATGAATATCACGGTGGACATCACCAATACAGGCAATCGGGCGGGAGATGAAGTGGCCCAACTCTACATCACCCACGAAAACTCAAAACTCGCCCGGCCCATCAAAGAGCTCAAAGGGTTTTCCCGCATCACCCTTCGACCCCGCGAAACGAAGACTGTTACCTTCCGCCTTACACCAAAAGACCTCGCGTATTGGAATGTCGCGCGTCATCGTTTCGAAACGGAGAAAGACCAGGTCAAGATCATGGTCGGTGGTTCGTCGGCCGATCAGCGCGCGACGGCCAGTTTTAAAGTGCTATAAAGGCTTTCCTAACGTCAACCGCTTCATCACCCCCACCACCTCCGACCCCACCCGCGTCTTATCATAAGCCAGATACAAAGTATGCTCAAGCGGAATGCGGCCGCTCCAGATCACCTTCAGCTCATCGTCGACCAGGTACTCCGCCGCTATGGTCAAAGCCGAAGAATATTTCAGCGATTTCAAGGCGATACGCATATCCGGGATCACCAGGGACGGCGTGATCACCGGCCGCCGCGAAAAGTTCCTTTGCCAAAAGCTACGGATGATTGCAAGATCGGCGGTATAGGCGACCCACGGCTGCGAGGACAACCACGCCTCCGCACCTTCCCAATCCTCTTCATCAACACACCGCTCAAACGCAGTCGTCAAAAGCCCGGCACTTGCCGCGATCACAAAAAGCTCCTGCCGCACAGGTGAAAAAACAATGTTCTTGTAATCATGGGCCTTCGTCGCCACCACAAAATCCAATCCCCCCTTGTGCAACCGTGCAAGCAGCTCCCGCGTATGCCCAAAAGATACCACTAAACGGGCCTCTGGACCGACCGCCTTCTCCACCAACACCGCCTCAAAATATTCCTGCACCGCCCCCAGCCGGATGACCGGCAACTGTTTCTTCAAGGCGGTCGCACTAAAACTTTCTTCCACCCGCTCCAGCTTCTCCAGCGGCTCGACCACCTGGGTATAGAAAAGGCGCCCAAAATCCGTAGGCACGATCCGCGGCTTTCGCTCAAAAAGCGTCTTCCCAACCTGCGCCTCTAGCGCGGAAAGATGCTGACTCACATTAGGCTGCGAGATAAACAACGCCTTCGATGCGGCCGTCAGCGACCCCGTTTGATAAACGGCCTTAAATGTCCTGTACCATTCCAGGTTGACCATAGCGCAAATCTATAAATATTTTTATGGGCTGATATAAATCGCATTATTTTATTTATATAGCAAAGCACCGGAAATTCGTCAAAAAAAAACATGGAAATCTTACCACAAGTCCGGGAGGCATTGGCTTATATGAAGACAGTCAATGTCACCAACATCGAAGACAAGATAGAAGCCTCGAGAGTATTCTACGAAAGGCTAATCCCACTCGCGGGCGAAGCTGAACCCGTTTATAAGATCGAAGACCAAAACATTGCCCTCCCCGGCACAAGGATCCACATCAGGATCTACCGGCCCCACAATAAAAAGGCCTCCCCGTCGGTAGTCTATTTTCATGGCGGCGGGTTCTTCAAAGGGAGCATCGAATCGCATGACCGTCCACTTCGTCAGCTCGCCAATCTTTCAGGAGCTGTCATCATCTCTGTGGGTTACCGGTTGGCGCCCGAATATCGGTTCCCTCATGGCCTCAACGACTGTATCGACACTACGCAGTGGGTCATCGATCATGCGGAAGAGCTCGGCATCGACAGCCGTAAGATCACCGTAGCCGGTGACAGCGCCGGTGGCACCCTGGCAACCGCAGTGGCTCGAAGGCTGGATAACATCCTATGTCAGGTACTCATCTACCCCGCTACCGACTCCTCCCTTACAACGCCTTCCTGGACGACGTTTGCCGAAGGGCCAGTTCTAACCCTAAAAAGCGCCGTCGAGCTATGGTCATATTATACGGATGACAAGATCAGCGCCGCACCTATCTATAATGACAACCTATCGGGCATGCCGGATGCATTCATCCTGACAGCGGAATACGACCCGTTGTGCGACGAAGTAAAAGCCTATACCCAAAAGCTCCGCGCGGCAGGCACCCGGGTGACCGAAAGACTCTACCCGAAAATGATCCATGGCTTCTTCCAGTTCGGCGGTGTAATACACCAGGGCAGGGAAGCTATAGCGGACGTCGCGGAATATATCCGTGAAAAGTCCCAGGTCAGCAACATTACGGCGGTTTAAGTGATTTTCCGGCTTTCCCGTACAAGACCATCACCATCCGCCAGCTGCTTTCGCACACCTCGGGGATGCCCGATGATATCTTTGGGAATGTAGTCAGCACTACCGGTGACCTCCTGCATTATGATCAGGCGCTATACAATGGTGTCTTGTTAAAGCCCGCCACGCTCCAGCTGTAGAATATCGCAAGTCACTCGGCTTCCTGTTCGCCCGGGACCTCTACCGGCAAGGGATAGGCTATGCCGTCGCACACCTCGATGTCCTGAAAAGCGACACGGCCCAATACACGCTGAGAGAAGACCTCTTCGAGCGGGCGGCCCTCGAATTCAGCAGGGACTACTGGCATGGGCAGAATTTCGCGCTTCAAACATACCAGCTCATGACTTTCCTTTACCCGAAAGACGCCCATATCTACAAGCTCTACGCCGGCCTGCTTTCCACCGGTCGGGTCAGGAACAAAGCGGCCGCCGCCCTATTATACAAGCGCGCCCAGGAACTGGATCCCACTCACGCTCGTCGCCTGATTACAACGGCCGGTAATGATTGATGATCACCCCCGATCCAAGCACCGTGCTCTTCAGGTATTTCAACGGCAAACGGGCATCGAGTTGCAACTTATCAAAGAGTCTGACCCCGCCGGCGCCGGCAATCACAGGCTGCACCGAAAAATAATAGTCGTCGACAAGTCCCTGTCTCGTCAGATCTGCGACCAGTCCCGGGCTGCCAATCGTAAGCAGATCCCCCGAATCCGTCGCCTTATAGCGGCTGATGAGGCAGCATTCGCCAACCGCACAACCGTCGAATTACGCCAGGTGAGCTCATCCAAACTATGCGAAAACACCAGCTTCGGCGTTTCAGTTAACCTGCGGGCCATCCGCACCTGTGACTCCAGCTGTCCTTCCTTCTCCAAAACCGCGGGCCACACCTGCTGAAAGAGCTCGAAGGTGTTCCTGCCAAAGCCAATTCCCGCCGTACCGTCTATTAACGTGTGGGCAAACTCGTGGAACTCTGCGTTCGCGTTGACTAAATGCGCATCGCAGAAACCATCTGCGGTGATGTTGATGAGGGCGATTACTTTTCCCATTACTTCTGTTTTATAGAACCAAAGGTATCCGGCTCGCGTTTAATCAAGAGGGTGTACCCTTAGCAACTTAAGGGGGTGTTTGTACAGCTTTTTGCCAATTATTTGTCGATATGAAGCCAGTGACCTTTTTGATCGCGGATGGGGTGCTCAACCCCAGTTGTCTGTTCAGTGCCATCGAGGTATTCGAGAAAGCCAATGACTTCCATCAAATCCGGGACCACCAGCCTTATTACCGCATCCGCCTCGCTGGAACAACAGTAGAGCAACCCGTAGCGGGTGGCCTGTTCAGCCTGCAAGTGGCCCCGCTCGACGATGCAACCGACGAGCCCAACATCGCCGATGCCGCCAATGCCGCCGACGCCACCGATCCAGGGCTAATCATCCTGCCAAGCTTTGGCGAGCAGGACGACTTCGCGATCCGTAAAAGCAAAATGGCGCTCGATTGGATAGTTCGCCAATACGCCAAAGGCGCAGAGGTAGCCAGCCTGTGCACCGGAACCTTTTTACTGGCAGCCACCGGGCTGCTCGAGGGCAAAGTCTGTGCTACGCATTGGCAGGCCGAAGCCCATTTTCGCAGGCTGTTCCCCGAACTGCATCTGCAGACCAGTAAGATCGTTACAGACCAGCAGGGCGTCTATACAGCCGGTGGCGCCGTGTCAAGTCTAAACCTGGCCCTTTACATCGTTGAAAAATACAGCGGACGCGAGGCGGCGTTGTATTGCGCCAAGATGCTGCAGATCGATATCGACCGCAGCTCACAATCTCCTTTTATTCTTTTTGATGGCCTTAAAGATCACAAAGACGAAACGATACGCCACATGCAACACTACATCGAGCAGCATGTCGGCGACCGGCTCACCGTGGATCAGCTGGCAATACAATGTGCGATGGACAGGATCAATTTCTCCCGGCGTTTCAAAAGAGCCACCAGGCTGGCGCCGGCGGATTATATCCAGCGGATCAGGATGGAGGCCGCCAAACGCAAATTCGAATCCACTAACAAAAATATCAGTGAGGTAATGTACGAGGTGGGGTATGTCGACGTCAAAACCTTTCGCCAACTGTTTAAAAAGGTGGTCGGCCTAACGCCTTCGGAATACAGAAATAAATTTAGCCAAAGACACCGGCCGCACTAACGTTTACAGATACGCGTGTAGTCCTTTTTCTAATAGAAAACACTGACCTTCCCCGGGGTCCCCCTCCCTAGGGTCCGATTTGTAGCCCTTATAAAATAATAAGTGTTTTACTTAGTTCTAGGGAAACATTAGTTCCCAAACCGTATGAAACAGCTGATTTTGGCAGCAGGGCTTCTCATTGCCCTGTCAGGCGACTCTTTTGCTCAAAATACCCTGACCAGTGGTAACTGGAGCGACCCCACGATCTGGTCCGCCGGAGCTGTACCCGCGGCAGGCGGTACGATTACGGTAAACAAACCCGTTACCATCGACGCAAATCTGTCACCCAGCGGCGGCTCGATTACATTCAACAGCAATGCCACGGATCAGCCCGGTGGAACCGCTTATACTTTCAATCCAAGCGGCGGAACCGTAACGGTCAATTCGGGCGTTGTCGTCACCTTCGAAGGCGGCACCTCGACCACACAAAATAGTTTCAGCGGCGGAACAATCGATATCTATGGCACAATGATCCTCGGCTGGACTACTCTGACTAACTCGAGTCTCAATATCACCGTCGAAACCGGCGGAACGCTCATCATCAACGGTGACCTTACGAACAAGAATAATTCAGGTCAATTCAACGTCTATGGTACCTTGATCGTAAATGGAAATTTCGCCAATACCACCGGGAGTGTCACCGTTGGCGGTACCGGTATTATCAATACTACAGGCAGCCTCACCACTACAGGTAACTCCACGGTCTTTGGAACCAAGAATGACTGCAACACGGGCCCCTGCTCCGGAAGCAGCCTGACATGCAGTTTCACGAATTCGATCAGCCCGGCAAGCCAGGCCGTCTGCAGCGGAACATCGAACATCAAGCTCACCTCCAGCGCGGCAGCCACTTCCACCTTTAAATGGCTAAGCAGCACGGATGGCGTCAACTTCGCCAATGCATCAGGGACAAACACCGGCAACACCTATACGACACCGGCACTCACACAGACCACCTGGTATGAGGTAACGGTCACATCTGGCGGCTGTACGAGCACCTCAGCCGCAGTACAGATCACCGTCCTTAATGGCGGCGGCTGGGCAGGCGGGACGAGCACGGATTGGGGGACGGCCGCCAACTGGTGTAGCCTCACCGTACCCACCAACACCACGGATGTGACGATCAGCAACGCCGCAGGCGTCAAATACATGCCGCGGATCATCGCCGGGACAGCAGCTTCTGTCCATAACCTGACGATCAGCAACACCTATCCTGTCTCCTCGCTGACGATCACTGCAAGCGCGACGGCCTCGCTTAATGTGTATGGAAACCTCACGGTCAACGGCAGCTTCACCGATAGCTCGACCGCCTCTACGGCTGGCGTGATCATGGCGGGAAGCACTGCGCAAAATATCAGTGGTACCACAGCGCCCGTGTTCAACGCTCTTACTATCGACAACACCTCGGGCGCCGTTCCTGCCGTCATCGTCCCTTCGAATAACGTCGCAGTCAACAACTATCTTACCCTCACCGCGGGCGTCGTCAATCTCGACGGAAACAACCTGACACTGGGTACCACAGGCACCAGCACTGGCACCCTGAATTTCACCACCGGCTCCTATATATTCGGTGGCAACATCGAACGCTGGTTTCCCAAAACGGCCGTGACCCAGGGTTCCGCTGCGAGCCTTTTTCCGGTGGGGACCGCAACAGATTACAGGCCGATATATCTAGGCAGTTCCGGGCTTACCACCGCGGGCACGATCAAGGTGAGCCACACGGGCCTCACCGGGTACACGCCCGTTTCATTTACGGATGGCGCCAGTACTATCCAGATCCGATCTAATTCTTATTGGACGGTGACCACCTCTAATGGCATCCTGGCCGCTCCCGCAGCCACACCTTTCACCGTGCGTACGGAAGGCACCGGCTTCGGCTTCGTCAACAACGTAAGCGATCTGCGCCAGACCCTCGTGGCTTCTGTGGCGCCAGGGACCGCCGGTACTAACGCACTCACGACTACCAATCCCCAGGTCAATCGAACGACGTTTTCCGTGGCCAACCTAACCAATAACTTTTACTGGGGATCGGTCAATCCCACCTTTACAACGCTGCCCGTAGATCTGCTGTCCTTCACCGCCGCCTCGCAGTCCAGCGACATCGTCCTGAACTGGCAGACGGCTACCGAAACGGACTGCAGCTATTTCTCGCTGGAACGATCAGGAGATGGAGTGAACTACGCGGCAATCGCCACCGTCCCAACGGAAGGCGGTCCCGATCTTAGCCAACAATACGCGTACACCGACTATACCCCGAATCCCGGCGAGAACTACTATCGCCTGAAAATGGTTAGCTATAGCGGCGTCGCCGCCTATTCCGGGATCGCGATGGCCAGTATTGCCGAAATGGGCAGGCTCACGCTATTCCCCAACCCTTGTGATGGAAATACCCTTAACGTCTCGATCGACGGCAGCCCCGGAAGCGTCTACACCGTCGATATATACAACGATCAGGGGAAGCTGGTCAAACACATCTCGTCCCCGAATTCAACGATCTCGCTCGGGTTTACCTCAACATTAGCAGCGGGCGTATACATTGCCAGGGTCGCCTCGACATCGGGTTTCACTGCGACAACTTCGTTCTTAGTGCGACGGTAGCAGTGTCAAAAATGTGGCCGACCCCGAGCGATAAACTCGAGCAGCCAGTCTTTGATCACGATGTCCCACCCCTCCTGGGAACAGCGGGCATAACACTCCTTATCCGGCGTGAGGCCTTCATGCATGAATTGAAGAACAGTATGACCGTCGGCAGCGGTCAAATCGAAAACCATTCTCGTATCGGTCCATTCGTCGGGCTTTTTGAGCCAGCTCAAGCTGCTTTCCGTGACAAGCCAAACGATCCTCTTCCCCGGTATCAGCTCTACAATTTTCTGTTTTGAATAGTGGGTGCCGGGATGGTCGATGATAAACTCGTCATGCAATTTTGTGGTACCGCCGGAAAGATCTTTACCGCCCCACCATTTGGCGACGTCGCTGGTTATGCACCGAAAAACGTCATGCGCCGGCTCGGCAACCTCAATGGCTACCCTGAAGCTCTCGACAAAATTGTAGAACATTACCCTGATGCAAACATCGCAGATCTGCTCCAATCTTGCCGTTTCATGCTCGGGCACGACCCCGTCATAAGTAAACCGGAACCGGGTACCGCCGCCGTTAGCAGCTACTTCAAAAATGAATTTCGTGCCACTCCAGTCGAAATTATCCGTTTTGCGAAGACTCTCGGTCGTGAGCCATACCAGCTTTTTATCGGGAACAAACTCGACGACCCTGTTCTTTGAATAATGCCCGTCGCCCGACTTTAATACAAACTCACCGCCGGGCCGGATGTCTTCCCCCACAAATTCCTCAGGCCACCATTTGGCAACATCGATAGCATGCGTAAAAACGACATGCGGAGACTTTGATAACTCGAGATCGACCGAGTAGATTGCTTTTGAGTAAGCCATACGAAACCTTTTGGTTACTCAAATATAAGTAACTTTTAAGTTACTCTTAAAAACTATTTTCCCTCCTCAAAATTGATATTCCAATTAAACCCATACTTATCCACGAGATTGCCATGCCAGTCGCCCCAAAACTGCTTGGCAAACGGCAGGCCCGCCTTGCCCCCCTCGGCGAGCTTCTCATAAGCCGTCTTGGCCCTCTCGAGATCGCCGGTGAAGATCAAGGAAAGCGAGACATCGCCACTAGTCTTGTGGGTAGGTTTACCGGGAAAATTGTCGCTTCCAAAAAGCGTAAAGCCGCCGCCGATCCCCAGTCTTGCGTGGAGGACCTTGTTCTTATAATCGGCGGGGACGTTCATGTTGGGATTGTCATATCGGCTGCGGATCTCCAGGTTCCCACCCAGAATGCTCTTATAGAAGTTGAGAGCTTCTTCGCAGTTCCCGGCGTACATCAAGTAGGGGATCAATTGTACAGTTGTTTTTGCCATATGGTTCTTTTTGGCAAAGATCGTCCAAGCCCGCCAATCACAAATTGTACGATTTGGACAATCTTTCGGCCAGCGCCGGCTGGATGACCTTGACGATGGTGAATTGCCGTTCCAGGAAATTCCTGGGTGTGAGGCCGGTGAGCCGTTTGAATTCCCGGATAAAATGGGATTGGTCATAGTAACCGCAACTATACCCGATATCAGTGAGCGATTTAAACTCGCAACCATACATCGCGTGAACCGCCCGGTTAAATCGTTTTATCTTGACGAATTCCATGGGACTCACGCCCAGTACCCGCTCAAACCTTCGTTCCAGGGTCTTATGGGTGACATTGAAATCGGTGAGCACCTGCTGGATATTCCCAGCAGCCAGCAGCGCCGGAACTAATTTCTGCGCAAACTCTACCTCATAGATGCCCTCGCTAAACTTCCCCAACAAAAATCCATCGCAAATGACAACGCGCTCCATATTATCCTTTGCATGATACAATCGTTCTTCCAGCTCGCCCGTCTCTTTCCCAAAAAGATCGCTCATGCCATGAAACGAATTCGCAAAAAGATGCGCCGGCACCCCGAAGAACGGATACGTACCCCCTGGCTTGAAGCGGATGCAAAAGAAATGTTGCCGCCCCGTCTGCGAGATGGTCAATGCCTCCTTTCGGATACCGATCACATGCGAGCCCTTCACCGCCTCCCGCACATTCTCAACGAGCTGGCTATAGCTATCCCCGAAATTGAACAAGCACTCGATGGTGCCGTCAGGAATAAGACTCTCCCGGTCCTGAAAGGGTGGCCGCGGCGAGAAGGCATACCAATAACACTCGACATATTTCGCGAGCCGCCCGTCCGGTTTGAACTCCAGATATTCCATTAGCCTAAGTTACGAAAACAGATTACTTAGATAATAGTGAAAACCTCCGCGGCCCCACAAACACACGAGGTTGATGGATTTTATTGTCGTTCTCGGCGGACTTCAGGCTTGTGGCGGCTAATGCGGGAAAATGGACGGCAAACGCGATCTGCCCGGATTTTGTATTTTTGGCGCATCTTAGTCAAATGGCCATCTATTCCAACCTGAGCGACGCCGATCTTCTCCTGCTGATCACGGATGGCAAGGAAGCCGCATTTACGGAAATTTACAACCGCTACTGGGAACGCCTCGTAGCCACCGGCTATTACTATACCCGATCCAAAGAAGTGGCCGAAGAGATCGTCAACGACGTCCTAATGGGACTGTGGCTCCGGCGCGCCAGTCTGGCGATCCATTCCCTGCCCGCCTACCTCGGTACAGCCGTCAAATTCGCCGTATTCAAAGCCATCGCCCGAAACAAAAAGCGAAACCAGGTCCTCGGCCACCCGCTCCCGCTCGAAACCGAAACCGAAGCCGAAGCCGCGGCGCACAACGACACGCAACAACAGCTCGACGCCATCTTCATGGACGAATGGGTCCGGGGCATCGTAGAACAGCTGCCCGAAAAAGCCCGGCTGGTTTTCGTCTACAGCCGCGACGAGGCGCTTTCTGTCAAAGAGATCGCCGGAAAAATGGACCTGTCCCCCAAATCCGTTGAATATCATTTGACAAAGGCACTAAAAGCCATCCGCGACTCCATTCGGAAACTGAGCATTTTCCTGCACGCTCTCCTTCCTTGAAAAATTTTTACCAGCAGTTTAGGGATACGCAGTCCCCCGGTGTACTATATGTTCAAACGGTGTATCTATGGATCAGGATAGATTGGATGAGCTCATCGATAAATATGCTTCCGGAACGATCAGCCCCGAAGAATTCAAGGAGTTGCTGGACTGGTATCACTCCGCGGAGATAAGTACGGTAGAATGGCCGGCCGCAAACCCCGAAGAGAAAGATCAGCTAAAAGCGCGCATGCTGCTGCGATTGCAAACTCAGATCCGCGCGGCATCTGCGACCCAGGGGACCCGCACGATCCCCGCAGCCCCCGCAATGCCGGCCACCCTCGAAAACCCCGCAGCCCCTGCGCCCACTCCAGGAAAGATATTCCCCCTCCGCCCCTGGCAGGTGGCCGCGGCAGCCTGTCTGCTCCTCATCATTTCCTCCATCTGGCTGGCCCGCCAATCTCGCCAAAGCAACCCCGCATTGGTCGAAATGAGGAACCCCGCCGGCAAGATCCAGACCTTCCGCCTCCCGGACGGCACCCAAGTCTGGCTGAACGCCGTCAGCACGATCCGCTATTCCCCGAATTTCGGAAGAAGTTCACGCGAAGTATACCTCGATGGCGAAGGCTATTTCGACGTAACAAAAGACGACGCCCATCCCTTCATAGTACACTCAGGCCCGCTTATAACAACGGTGCTGGGTACGCGCTTTGACGTCAAGGCGTTCCGGACAGAGGCGCTGGCCGAAGTCTCCGTCATCAGCGGCAAGGTAAAAGTCGGCGACAGCACCCGCGTGCTCGATGTCCTCACCGCCGCCCGTCAACTAAAAGCAGACGCCCGCACCGGGAAGTCGACCACAGTCACCATCGACACTACCGAAATTGTAGGCTGGCGACAAGGAAGACTACAATTCTCCGGGCAAACGATGGAAGAGATTGCCGCCAGTCTCGGCAGATGGTACAACGTCCAATTCGTCTTTGCAAAACCCTCGATGGGCCATTGCAGATACTATCTGAATTTCGAGAATACCATCTCCCTGCAACAAATGCTCACTGCATTAAAGGAAACCACTGATTTGAATTTTCAACAAGATACAACCCGGCATACGATCACCATCTCGGGGAAGGCCTGCAATTAACATCAATTCCTTATTATGCGCGTTTCGACCTTCATCATCGGGCTGCTAATACTCACGGCAGCCCATCCGGCCCATGCCCAATCACTGGATGACGTAAAGATCACCCTGCAGCTGAATCATGCCTCCATGAAAGAAGCCCTTCACCAGATCGAAAGGCTGAGCCCTTTCAAATTCCTGGCGAGCGCCGAAGACGTAGAGCACCATAACGATATCACCCTCGCGGTAAAGAACGA
>Ga0134126_10008597_pt1 | contig 12838 bp, 9 predicted proteins | sample KB31752_FD_96881 | JGI IMG/M metagenome (GOLD analysis project Ga0134126, IMG submission 96881) | Terrestrial soil microbial communities with excess Nitrogen fertilizer from Kellogg Biological Station, Michigan, USA - KB3-175-2 | ecosystem: Environmental > Terrestrial > Soil > Unclassified ...
CTAATCATCCCCAAACATGAGCAATCCGTCGAAAGAAATAGTCACCATCTCCGTACCGAAAGGTGATCTAGACAACGACTACACGTTTTATGAAGACGGCAAGATCCGGCATAACTATGACCAGAGTGCCTACAAGACCGGTCTGGAGGCCTGGATCAACGCGCGTAATATTCCGGAGACGGACAGGGCGAAGATCCTCAAAGAATGTCCTGCCGAGTTCAAGACGAAGATCGCGGCCATCCTCAAAAAATAACCCACCACCAGGGCAGTAGAGATCGAAGAAATTCCTGCAGGCTGTTCTTTTTTTCGGTATTTTACATACATTTAGGGAATTAATTGCTTTTTATGAAAGGAACGCACCTGGGGGAATTCGAAGAACTGGTGCTGCTGACCATTGCTTCGCTCGTGAATGGCGCCTATAGCGTAGCGATCTGTGACGAGCTGTCGAAACACGCCGGCCGCATGGTGAAACTCGGTGTCGTGCACGCTGTGCTTAATCGCCTCGAAGAAAAAGGGTTGGTAAAAAGTGCGCTGGGTGAGGCGTCGGCCACGCGCGGCGGTAAGCGCAAACGCTTTTATACGCTCACAACCGCCGGAAAAGCATCGCTGCTGCGGGCAAAGGAGATCCGTGACACCCTATGGCAAAAGATCCCGAATTTGACGTTAAACCGCATCTGATGAATCGGAAAACACCACGTCCGCCAAAATGGGCTACCCGGTTGCTCACCTGGTACTGCCGCCCCGAGTTGCTGGAAGACCTGCAGGGCGACCTCAACGAATACTTTCAGCGCAACCTCGAAAACCGGGGGGTCGCCGCCGCGCGGCTGATTTATAGCATCGACGTATTGAAATTTTTCCGGTCCTACACCATTCGCAAACCTTCTTTGAGTCCAACCATAAACGGTAACGTCGCCATGAAAAAACAGCTGCTTTTCGCCCTGCGCCGGCTCAACCGGCATAAGCTCACCGCGGGCATCAACATCCTGGGCCTTACCCTCGGGGCCCTCTCCTGCCTGGTGATCTACTTGTACGTGTCCTTCGAATTCAGCTACGACAAGTTCCACGCGGACGGGGACCGTATCTACCGCGTCGTTGTTTCGACGACCAAAAGGGACGGTTCGCAGGGCGGAAACGCGGGCCTGCCGCCACCCCTGGGCCCCGATCTGCGGCGGGAGACTACCGGTTTCAGCGCCGTCACCAGCTTTTATTCCGACGACACCCGTGTGCTTGTCCCGCGAACGGACAAACCACCCCGCGTCATTCCGGCCATCGGTGATGGCGAGCCGCAGCACATCAATTTTGTCGATTCGGATTACCTGGATATCTTCCATTATCAATGGCTGGCGGGCGATCCGGCAACTGCCCTGCAAAAGCCCTTCTCCGTTGTGCTCACCGAATCGGAGGCCCGGCGCTATTTCCAGGTCGGCGGGCCCGAAGACTGGATGGGCCGCACGCTGGTGTACTATGATTCGCTCACGCTTTCCGTCACCGGCATCGTCAAGGACTGGAAGCAGAACAGCGACCTTGGCTTCAAGGATCTCATCTCCTACAATACCATCGCACATAGCTTTCTTCAAAAGGACATGGAGGGTTGGAACCTCTGGTCCAGCAACATCAATGTCTATGTAAAGCTCTCCCCGGGGACCACGGTCGCCCAGGCGGAAAAACAATTCCCCGCCTTCCTGCAACGGCACGACCGGCATTCGAACGTACAAAAAGCCTTCCTCTGGCTACAGCCCCTCGCGGACATTCATTTCAATGGCGATATCACCGACGAATACGGGCGCCGGGCGCACAAGCCTACGTTGCTCGCGCTGGCCGGCATCGCGCTGTTCATCCTCGTGATCGCCGCCATCAATTTCATCAACCTATCCACGGCGCAGTCTATCTTGCGGGCAAAAGAGGTAGGCGTTCGAAAAGTCCTGGGCAGCAGCCGCGGCGGCCTTGTCCGGCAATTCCTCAGCGAGACAGGCATCATCGTCGTGTCGGCCATGGTGCTGGCCCTGCTGCTCGTCATCCCCGCCGTTAAGGCTTTGCATGGTTTTATCCCCGAGGGCGTCCGCCTGCACCTCACCGATCCCAATACCTGGTTATTTGTGGGCGTAACGATGGTGGTCACCTGCTTGCTCGCCGGCTGGTATCCGGCGCGGGCACTTTCCTCCTTCCTGCCGGTGATCAGTCTCCGGGGCCAGGGCATCCAACAGCTCAACTCCAAAAGCTATCTCCGCAAAGGACTCATCGTATTCCAATTTACGGTGAGCCTGATCTTTATCATCGGCACCATCATGGTCGGCCGACAGATCCACTATATGTTGAATACCGATCTTGGTTTTAAGAAGGACGCCATTGTCACGATCGATTTGCCTTATAATCAACCCAGTGATCGTAAAGCGGTACTCGCCACCGGGATCGCGGGATTGGCGGGCGTGCAACAGGTCAGCGTCAGCAGCGGCAGCCCCGAAGCGGCAGGTCACGGTGGAACCTATCTCGACTACAAGGGAACCATCGATACGAAGATCGACGCCGGCTTTATCCAGATAGATGCCAACTTTATGAGCCTGTATGGGCTGCCCCTTCTCGCCGGCAGGACCTTCTCTATCACCGACACCGCGCGGCACGGCATCGATCCGGCGCCGGGGAGCTCCGCCCCCGCACAAACGGCCTTCCGCGCCTTCATCCTCAACGAAACGGCGGCAAGAGCCCTTGGATTCAACCGCCCGGCCGACGCCGTCGGCAGACAAGTAAGCTCCGGCTTTAGTGGCACACTGGGCCCGGTGGTCGGTATTGTCAGGGATTTTCATGCGCAGAGCTTGCATGAGAAGATAAAGCCCTTCTTTTTTACGATGCAGCAAAATGCGGGTGGCACCCTCAGCGTAAAGCTTTCGGACGCCGCCAACTCTCCCGGCGAGGTGCATTCGCTCCTGGCGCAAATGAATGCGGTCTTTAAGAAAATATATCCCGAGTCGTCTTTCCAATCCCGGTTCTTTGACGAATCGCTGGCGCGGCTCTATGTCCGCGAACAGCAAACGGCGGAGATCATGAATCTCGCCATGGGCATCGCCATCTTTATCTCCTGTATGGGGCTTTTCGGTCTTGCGGCGTTCACCGCCAACCAGCGCACAAGGGAGATCGGTATCCGCAAGGTGCTCGGCGCAGGGACAACCCGCCTCGTGTCGATGCTTTCGCGGCAATTCATCGTACTGGTGGCGCTCTCGACCGTTATTGCTGCCCCCCTGGCCTACTGGGGCATCCATTTGTGGTTGCAGGATTTCGCTTATCGTACTTCCATGCCCTGGTGGATCTATTTGACAGCGGGCGCATCCGCCATAGCGATCGCCCTGCTCACCGTGAGTTTCCAGGCCGTTCGCGCCGCCACCGCGAATCCCGTGAGATCGCTAAGAAATGAGTAAATTGCTTGCCAATCAATAACCGTCCATGCAGTCACCCCAAAGCAAGGGCCGGCGGCGTTTCCTAAAGAACGCAGCAGCCATCGGCACAGGTTTTTTTATCATCCCCAGGCATGTATTAGGCAGAGGTTTTCTTGCCCCCAGCGATCAGCTGACCAAGGGCATCATCGGCGTCGGCGGCATGGGCCGCGGCCACATCCCTTATGCCGGCACAAGGGTCGTCGCCATCTGCGACGTTGACAGGAATCACCTCACCGAAGTAGCAGGCATGATCGGTGGCGGAGTGAAAACTTTTCATGACCATCGCGAGCTCGTCGCCCTGCCTGAGGTCGATATCGTTCATATCGCCACCCCGCCGCATTGGCATGGGTTGATCTCGATAGACGCAGCCAATTCGGGTAAAGATATCTGGTGCGAGAAACCCATGACCCGGACCATCGGCGAGGGCAAGCGGGTCATCGAGGCCGTCCGGCAAAATAAACGCATGTTCCGGCTGAACACCTGGTTTCGGTTCGAAGACAATTTCTACGGAATGAATACCACGGTAAGACCCATCAAGAAATTGGTCGAATCCGGTTTGCTGGGATGGCCCCTCACCGTTACCGTGAGCAAAACCACCGGGTTCGACTGGAAATTCTACTGGATAGGAAAGACCCGCTTGGACACGATGCCCGTGCCGCCGGAGCTGGACTACGACCGCTGGCTCGGACCCGCGCCGTTCAAACCCTATAACCCGCATCGCGTTCATCAAACCTTCCGCGGTTACTGGGACTACGATGGCGGCGGCCTGGGCGACATGGGGCAACATTATATCGATCCGATCCAATATTTTCTCGGAAAAGATCACACCAGCCCGATCCTCGTCGAACCAGATGCCGAACAGCAGAATTGGGATGCGGTGGGCGCGTTCAGAAAGATCACGTTCACCTATGACGACGGCTGCAAGATCATCCTCGACGGCGAAGCCAAAGATCCCGATGCCGCCTACATCGTCGGACCAAAAGGGAAATTGTACGCCGGGTTCCGGTCCGATATCCCCAACCTCAAAGAAAAACTCGCGCTGCTGCCCGACCCCGAGCCCCAGGTCACCAATTTCCTCGACTGTGTGAAGTACAGGACTCCTTTCGCCTTAAATGAGCTCAACGGTTTCAGATCATGCACCATCATCAATATGGGAAAGATTGCCTGGAAGCTGGGAAGACCCTTGAGATTCGATCCCGCGAATCAGCTATTCATCGACGACACCGAAGCTAACTATATGATTAACCCGCCCATGCGCGGCCCATGGCATATTTAATTATGAGACATACTTTTTTTCTTGTCATCGCCGTGTCCCTTTTTTATACGGACCACGCAACCGCTCAGAAGCCCCGCGATCAGGTCATCGGGACCGTCCGCTTATTCCCGTACCAGCACGGTCAAGACATCGACGCTGCCTTGACAACGATGAATACCTGGGACAAATCCCAATGGAAAGCGGCCTTTCGCCTGCTGGACGACGACTCGCTCAAGGTGAACGCCACCTATGCCCTCAACGCCTATGTCAATGCCGCAAGCCTCGACGCCGCTAAAAGGGCCAATGCAGTCCTTCTGATAAAAAGATATGCCTCCGTCACTAAAACGCAATATGCGCAAGTCTTCATCCAGTCCCAGCTAAACCTGCTTACGGGCAAGGAAACGATCGACAAACAAAACGCCGCCCTGCCCGCATTGCCCGCAGTCTACGCGCCACCGGTCTCCTCTGTTGCCAGCGAGCAGCAGCTCCTGCTGCTCGAAGACGAGCTGGCGACCGCCCCAAATCCCATCAAAAAAAAGCGCTTCCTCGCAAAAGCCGCCCTCATTCCCGGCTTCAGCAGCTTTATGCTGGTGAGCAAATCGCTAAAAGACCCCGATGTCAATAGGGAGGCGGCCCTCATCGTCACTCGCCTGGCGCTCGCCGATGAGACCATCAAGGGCCCCGTCGTCCGTGAGAAGCTGGAAACGGCGCTGCCGCTGCTCTCGGGGGAAGACAGCGCCGTGCTCACCCAAAAGACCACGACGCTGCTGTTAAGAATGCCTTATGACCACGGCTTCGTCAGCCTATTCAACGGCGTCGATCTCACGGGCTGGAAAGCGCTCGTGGGTAACCCCATCACGCGCTCGAAAATGACGCCGGGCGAGCTCGCGGCAGCCCAGCAGGCGGCGAATGAAAGGACCAAAGACGATTGGATCGTAAAGGACGGGTTGTTGATCTTCACAGGTCACGGTGAAAATCTGGCCACAGACAGGCAATACCGCGACGTAGAAATGTATGTCGATTGGAAGATCACCGAGAAGGGCGACGCCGGGATCTATTTAAGAGGTTCACCCCAGGTACAGATCTGGGACACCAGCCGAAGAGAAGTAGGCGCCCAGGTGGGTTCAGGCGGTTTGTACAACAACCAGAAATATCAAAGTAAGCCCCTGGTGGTTGCGGACAACAAGGTCGGCGAATGGAACCGTTTTCACATCATCATGAAAGGCGATAAGGTCACCGTTTGGCTAAACGGGATACTCGTCACCGACCATATTACGCTCGAAAATTATTGGGATCGGAGCATCCCCCTCTTTCCCAAAGAGCAAATCGAGCTACAAGCGCACGGCACTTATGTCGCCTATCGAAACATCTATCTACGCGAGCTGTATCCGGACGAAACCGTCGCGCTCGACGAGCAAGAGAAAAAACAAGGCTTCGTTTCTTTGTTCAACGGCCGGGACCTGAGCCAGTGGACGGGCGACGCCATCGGTTACGTCGTTAGAGACGGCGTCGTCGAAGTCGACCCGCAAAAAGGCGGCGGAAACCTGTATACCAAAAGCGAATATTCGAACTTCGACTATCGATTCGAATTTCAGCTGACGCCAGGCGCCAACAACGGTATCGGTATCCGCACCCCGCTGGAAGGCGACGCAGCCTATGTAGGAATGGAGATCCAGGTACTCGACAACGGGGCGCCGATGTACAAAGACCTCCATCCTTACCAGTATCATGGCTCGGTGTATGGCGTCATTCCCGCGAAACGAGGCTACCTTTTACCCACCGGCGAATGGAACCGCGAAGAGATCATCGCCCGTGGAAACAAGATCAAGGTCATCCTTAACGGAACCATGATCCTCGATGGCGATATAAAGGAAGCGTCCAAAAATGGAACCATGGATCACCGGGAACATCCCGGGCTCCTGCGCCCTTCGGGTCACCTCGGTTTTCTCGGCCATGGCGACGTGGTGCGGTTTCGCAACATGCGGGTCAAAACGTTGTGACGCCTGCAAAAGCCTCGCGGGTTATTTATTTCAACCCTTTATAAGTGAATTTCTGACCGCCGAGCGAGGCCTCCACCATCAAGCCACCCTTTTCCTGTGAAAAGACCGCCACGTGATTCCGGTAATTGGTATTGGCAGCGGCACCAGCCTTCACGGCTATTGCCGAAGCCTGTTCGGAAAATTCGACTTTATTTTCCGTGAACCGGTCCAGCTCATCCTGGTTTTCAAAAAAGATGATCTCGCGGTACGCCTGTCCGCCCGCCTGCGCGCCCACGGTTACCTGTACCATCTGGGCCGTTCCAATCACCGTCCCTTTTTGATAGACTGCGCCCTTGCCAGCTGCTCCGCCGACGCCTGCAGCGCCTTTGCCGACATTGGGAAAGATAACATAGCCGGCAGAATGTTTGAACATTGTTTCCATAGAGGGGTCGGCCTTCAGGAACAGCGCTTTGGCTTCCCTGCTGTCATTTATTATCCTGGCTTGTGTCTCATTTTGCGCCGCTGACATTCGTGGAAACAACAAACCGGCCACGATCATTAAAAGTGTTGCCGGCATAACGATGGTTAGCTTTTTCATAATTTACAAATTTCAAATTAGTGAGTGAGAGTATACGATGTGGCTAATGCAAATAACCGGCCACGGGGAAGAGTTTCCTCACGTAAGCCGCAGAGAGCGCGTCGATCGTAAACGAATTGTATACACCATTTGCCTTCCTTTTCCTACATTAGCACCCTAATTCCAAAATATGTACGAAGAAATTTTGCAACTGGTAAAAGAGCATCTGACAAACGATCCGCAGGTCGCGGCTACCATCCCCGCAGAAAAAGCAGACGATGTCCACCGCGAGATCGCCGGCCAGATCAATACGGGCATTCAAAACCCGGCTGCCTTACTGGGTGAGGGTGGTATCGCCTCGCTGTTGAGCGGCGGCCTGGGCTCGGGCAGCCCCATCGTCAGCAACCTGGTAAATAACCTCGTCGGCAAATGCGGTCTTTCGCCCGAAGCCGGCAGCGCCATCACCGCGGCACTTCCCGGCTTGCTGCAAAAAGTATTGACCCACGGCAGTGCCAGTGACTCCCCGCTGGGCGGTCTGGGCGGATTTGCCAAGGGCCTGGGTAACCTCTTTTAAACCTGGGAAAGATCTTCCCGCTGTTGGAATGAACAGGCGACATGCCAAACGGCCGGAAAGACCATAACATGCTAATAAACAACTACTTAATCGCACCAACCAAGATTGGCACACGGATTGGATTATCTCTTTCGGTTTTTCATAGGATATTGGATTTAAAAACGGGCTGGATTTCTATCCGGGCCTTTTTTTTTGCCCCTACCCCTACCCGATACATTATCAATACCGCACATATGATAAGCGGCGCCTTTAGCAAGAGCATCCGCCAATATTTTTCAATAGCTTTAAAGTGACCAAATTTGTCACGCTACATGAGAAAAGCTATTCCGTTGTGCATCTGCAGTGTCATCATCTGCATGGTCGCAACCGCACAAAAGATCAATCTCGAACAATTCAAAGATCTCAAGCCACGTAATATCGGCCCAGCCGGCATGAGTGGCCGCATCACCACCATCGATGTCGACCTGGCGAATCCCAACATCATTTATCTCGGCTCCGCATCGGGTGGTGTCTGGAAAACGGAGAACAGCGGCAATACCTGGACACCCGTCTTCGATGACGAGCCCACACAAAATATAGGCACCGTCGCCATTCAGCAATCCAACCCCAATATTGTGTGGGTCGGCACCGGGGAAGGAAACCCAAGGAACTCCGTGAACATCGGCGAAGGCATCTTCAAAAGCCTCGATGCGGGCAAGACATGGAAACGAATGGGCCTGGAGAATACGCGGAACATCCACCGAATCGTCATTGACCCGGTGAATCCCAACACCGTTTATGTAGCCGCCATCGGAAACCCGTATGGCATCCATCCGGAGAGAGGCGTTTTTAAAACCACCGATGGCGGGGAGACCTGGACAAAAATATTATACACGAACGACACGTCCGGCTGCTCCGATCTGGTAATGGACCCCTCGAACCCCAATCGCCTCCTGGCAAGCATGTGGCAACACCACCGCACTCCCTGGGATTTTAAAAGCGGTGGGCCCGGAAGCGGGCTTTATCTGACCATCGATGGCGGTAAGAATTGGAAAAAGCTGGGCAAAGCCGATGGGTTGCCCGATGGCGAGTATGGCAAGATCGGCCTCGCATTCGCCCGCAACCAGCCCACCCGGGTATACGCGATGGTGGAAGCCAAAAAGAATGGCTTGTACAAAAGCGATGACGGCGGCGCCAAATGGGAGCTAGTCACTACCGATCCCAAGATCGTGACGAATCGCCCCTTCTATTTTCAGGATATCCGTGTCGATCCGCAAAACGAGAACCGGCTGTACAGCATCCACGACCAGGTGGACGTAAGCGAAGACGGCGGAAAGACCTTCTCGACGCTGATCCCTTACTCGGGTATTCATCCGGATCATCATGCCTGGTGGATAGATCCAGCCAACGGGAGCTTTATGATCGAGGGCAACGATGGCGGCATCGGCATCACGCACGACCGCGGTAAGAACTGGACCTTCGACGACAAGATCCCCGTGGGTCAATTCTATCATATCAATACAGACAATGAGCTGCCCTATCATGTCATGGGCGGGATGCAGGATAACGGATGCTGGCACGGTCCCGCCTATACCTGGATAGGCGGCGGCATTAGAAATGATTATTGGGATAATATCGGCGGTGGTGATGGCTTTGAAGTTTTTCCGGATGCCGAAGATGCGAATTGGGTCTATAGTGAAAGCCAGGGAGGATTTGCCGAACGCCGCAATTGGGTCACGGGCGAGAGCTGGTTCATAAAACCCTTGTCACTGAATCCTAAATTATTGCTGCGCTGCAACTGGAATACGGCCATGGCCCAGGATCCGTTTGATAAAAAAACGATCTACTTCGGCAGCCAGTTTGTACACAAGAGCGTCGACAAAGGTGTCAGCTGGCAAACCATCTCGCCCGATCTTTCGACCAACGATACCACGGAGATCAAAGCATTTGAGAATACGGGTGGTCTGACCCTGGACATTACCGGGGCGGAAACGCATTGCACGATCATCACGATCGCTCCCTCGACCAAAGAGCAGGGAACCATTTGGGTGGGAACGGATGACGGCAATGTGCAATTGACAAGAGATGGCGGCAAGACCTGGCAGAATTTCCGCGGAAAGATCCCGGGCATGCCCTTAGGTTGCTGGATACCCCAGATAACGGCATCGCGTTACAATGCGGGCGAGGCCTTTGTCGTGGCCAACGATTACCGCCGCGGCGATTTCAAACCCTATATCTTCCGCACCACCGACTATGGCAAAACCTGGAAAAGGATGGTCGATGAGAACAAAGTTAAAGGCTATGCGCTTTGTATGATCCAGGACCCCGCCGAACCCAATCTGATCTTTGTCGGAACCGAAAATGGCCTGTGGATAAGCTTCGACGACGGCTCGACCTATCAGCAATGGAAAAATAGTTATCCCTCCGTTTCCACCTACGACCTGGCCATCCAGGACAGGGAAGCCGATCTGGTCGTCGCGACATTCGGAAGATCGCTTTGGGTGTTCGACGATATCCGTCCATTCAGAAAGATCGCAGCTACCAAAGGAGCCGCCCTCACCAATCCCATTACTGCTTTCCCCGCGCCCGCTGCCTACGAGGCGCAGTACAAGGCCGCCACCGGTTACGAATGGAGTGTGGATGGTCTATATGAAGCCGCAAATCGCCGAAGGGGCGCCGAAGTGTCTTTTTTTATCAACAAGCCGGCGGCAAAGGATAGTGTCAAAAAAACGGACAGCGCCCGGGTTAGCATTTACAATGACAAGAACGAGCTGATCCGGTCCTTGCGGTGGAAAGTCGATAGCGGTTTCAACCGTGATTACTGGGGAATGGAAGAAAAAGGTTTCCGCCAGCCGGGATCGCCCAAACCCAAGCCCGATGCCCTGGAACCCGGCGGCTTTGAGGTTTTGCCCGGCACCTATAAAGTGGTGATCAGGTATGCCAAAGCAGCCGATTCGACAATGGTGACTGTCGACGACGACCCAAGGTTCGGTAACCGAAATGCCATCAAGCTGGCACAACGAGCGTTGTATGACCGCCTGAGAAAGTCCGAGGATAAATTGACCCAAGGGTTGGATAGGCTCACCGAATCCGACGAGGTCTGCACAAAAATGCTCGCCGAATTACGCGACATCACCGGAAAAGATGCCGATTCGCTGAGAAAGATGACGACCCAAATGCAGGATTCCATAAAATCGATCCGCGAATTCATCAACGGCAAAAAATCGGAAAAGCAGGGACTGGCGGAAAGCCCATTCGAAGTGACCGTGCTTTCGCAAGTACGCGACGCACAGCGATCCATCGGAAGCAAAATGGTAGCGCCGGGCCCGGAGGAAGAGACCATGGTCTCGAATGCGGAGAAAGCCATCGGCGAAGCCCTGCAAAGGATCAATGCGTTCTTCGAAGGCAAATGGGCAGCCTATCGCAGCCAGGTAGAAGGAACAAAAGTGGACCTGTTCAAAGACTATAAGCCGATCCAGTAAGCAAAAAGCCGCCCCCTTTAGGGGGCGGCTATAGAACAGCAAGTAATAAGATCTAAATTAGCCAAATGATACAATAGAACAGGATAGGCATGGTTATGGCGAAGGCCTTTTTTTCTTTTCTTTCTCCTGGATCTCCAGCTCCTTTGCAAATAATCTCAACATCTCGACTTCCGTTAACCGGCAAAATTGCCCAATCAACCAGAGATCGGGTAAAGAGAAGTTCTTTAAATGTTTGAGCTGGCTCGAAAACCGCGCTCTGTTCTTCCCCATATCCGCCGCAACAGTCGACTTGGGGACGTATTTAAAAATATCCAAAAAGGATCTTATCTTCCCTTTATCATACATCGGTTTAATGGAATCATACCGTGGGTCCAGCTCAGACGACATACACAAATAAAAGATTTAAAATAATAAAAAGACAAGCCCGCAGGCGGATGATACAACTCAGTATCTCTTTTCGATACACTACCGTCCCATTTTATGCTACATCCTTGTATCTTTTTATGATACCACATTGTATCACCATCCGGCTTAAACAGATTCCTCATTCCCGTTATCTCACTATCTTCTTAAATCTTTACCCCAAAAAGAGCTTTAGTACAACTAACTAAAAATCATTCCCCTATCTTCCCATTTCCAATTTCGATAAAAATGTGAACGAAGAATCCCTCAAATAACTATTCAAATTTACGCTAAATATTTTAGTATTTAGTTGCTAATTGTTTTACCATTCACCGCTCGTCCCTGAAGAATAAGGGGCAAATCCTTGGTTTTCTCATGAAACCAACATTTGATCAAGGAAATCGCCGGTCTTATGTAAAAGATTAGCTAAACGGGCATTTGCCCTATTCCTTTGTGCGATCAAATAATTTATTATGAAAGATCCACAACAATCCACTGAAAGTATAGCGGGCAACGACGGCGTTGACCGTAGGGGTTTTCTACAATGTATGGCCTGGGCAGGCACCGGTGTCCTCTGGATGATGTCCGGGGGTATCATGAGATCCTATGGCATGAGCCAACTCATCGACAAGACCACGGGCGGATTGAAAAAAGGGCTGACCATACCGTCCTCCGACTTTAGCTTTGTCCAGATCAGCGATAGCCATATCGGCTTCAACAAAGCTGCGAACCCCGATGTCGTAGGTACGCTGCAGGCTGCGATAGACAAGATCAATGCCATGTCTTCCGCCCCCGCATTTGTGCTGCACACCGGCGACCTCACGCATCTCGCTCAGGCGGACGAATTCGATACGCTCGAGCAATCCCTGAAAAGTGTCAAAACAGAAAAGATATTTTATGTACCGGGTGAACACGACTTCACGGACAATGGTAAGCTCTATCTCGAACGTTTCGGCAAAGGGACAAAAGGCAATGGCTATTACAGCTTCGATGCTAACGGCGTACATTTCATCGGCCTTAACAATGTCACCAACCACGTCGATGGTGGATTGGGGTACCTGGGCCCCGATCAGCTCAAATGGCTCGAGAACGATCTCCAACCGCTTACCAACAGCACGCCGATAGTCGTGTTTGCCCATATTCCGCTCTGGGCGATCTATCC
>Ga0134126_10008598_pt1 | contig 12837 bp, 10 predicted proteins | sample KB31752_FD_96881 | JGI IMG/M metagenome (GOLD analysis project Ga0134126, IMG submission 96881) | Terrestrial soil microbial communities with excess Nitrogen fertilizer from Kellogg Biological Station, Michigan, USA - KB3-175-2 | ecosystem: Environmental > Terrestrial > Soil > Unclassified ...
GTCCGCTTCGGGGTGACGCCGGCCGTGAACGCGCTCGCCACCATGATGCTGGTGGTGACCGTGACGCTGATCCTGATCACCGGCCTGGTGCTGCGGCGGTCGGGCGCCAGCGACCTCACCGGCGCGCCACCACCCACCATCCCGTAAGCACCCCCTGGCTATACTCGCCCGTCGTGCGACTCTTCGGCGAGCATGAGCAGATCGTGGTCTGCAGCGACCGCGACAGCGGGCTTCGCGCGATCATCGCCGTCCACGACACCACGCTTGGCCCGGGCCTGGGCGGGATCCGGATGTGGACGTACGCAAGCGACGAGGCGGCGCTGACCGACGTGCTGCGGCTGTCGGAGGGGATGACCTACAAGAACGCGCTGGCCGGCCTCGATCTGGGTGGCGGCAAGACGGTGGTGGTGGGCGACCCCCGCACCGACAAGACCCCCGAGCAGTTCCAGGCGCTGGGCGGATTCATCGATCGGCTGGGGGGCGCCTACCTGGCGGCCGAGGACGTCGGCACCACCACGAAGGACGCCGAGCAGGTGCGCACGCGCACGCGCTACATCACGGGCCTGCCGGTCGAGCAGGGCGGTTCCGGCGACCCGTCCCCGATGACCGCCTGGGGCGTGTTCTGCGGGATCCGCGCGGCGCTGGCGGAGGCCGGGCTGGGAACCGCCTACGACGGCATCCACGTGGCCGTGCAGGGCGCGGGCCACGTCGGCGCCGCCCTCGTCCGCCATCTGCTCGACGCCGGCGCCACCGTCACCGTCGCCGACATCCACGCCGACCGGCTGGAGCCGCTGCAGGAGCTGGGCGCGGCGGTGGTCCCGGCCGAGCAGATCCATCAGGTCGAGTGCGATGTCTACTCGCCCTGCGCGCTGGGCGCGGTGATCCGCCCGGAGACGATCGGACGGCTGCGGTGCCGCGTGATCGCGGGGGCCGCTAACAACCAGCTGGCCGACGCTGCGATCGGTGACGAGCTGCAGCAGCGAGGCATGGTCTACGCGCCCGACTTCGCGATCAACGCCGGCGGGGTGATCAACATCGGCGAGGAGCTGGGCGGCCGGGTGTACGACGCGGAACGCGCGCGGCAGAGCGTCGAGCGGATCGAGCAGACACTGGGAGACGTGTTCGAGCGGTCGCGTCGCGACGGCGTGGCGCCCCATCGGGCCGCCGAGCAGATGGCCCGGGACCGCATCAGCGCGGCCAGGGTCGCCACCGCCACCGGGTGATCTATCCGGTAGCGCCGACGCCGAACGCCTGCATCGTCAGCACCACGCGGTCGGAGCGCAGCACGGCGTTGGGGTGCAGGCGGTGGGCGGGCAGGTCGCGCGGGTCGTCGCCGCGACGCCCCTCGTCGACCGACACGGTCTGCTCGTAGAGATCGAGCCGCACCTCGTACTCGTACCAGGAGATGTCCCAGGCCACGCAGATCGAGACCACGCGCGGCAGCTCGCAGCCATCGACCGCCACGTTCACGAGCGGGTCACCGAGGCTGCGTGAGATCGAGACCACCCGCTCGACGTGGGGCGAGCGGTTGAACGCCTCCAGCGCCATCCGCCGCACCTGCCGGGCGTCGCCTTCGGTGCGCCGCGCCTCGGCCAGCTCGCCGTAGCGGCGGCGCTCGTGCTCCAGCTCCTGCTCGAGCTGCCCGACCCGGCTCTCCAGCCGCTCCACCATGGCGGTCTGCTCGTCCAGCCGTGCGCCCACCTGATGGTGCTTGGCGATCTCGGCGCGGTGCGCAGCCTCCGCCTGAGCGGCGCGCTCATCGCTGCGCCGCTTCTCGTCGGCCATGCCGCGCAGTTCGCGGTCGCGCCGCCGCATCTCGTTGGAGAGATCCTTCATCTCGCGCTTGACCGTCCGCAGCTCGCCGGCCTGCTGCTCGGCCTTGGCAAGCGCGCTGCGCACCTGGTCGAGGTCGAACTCGACGGACTGCAGCTGCCCGCGCAGCCGGTCGATCAGGCCCTCGCGCTCGCGCAGGGCGTGGTCGCGCGGGGGGTTCGCGTGCACGGCAACGATCGGGCGCCCGTCGGCGCGCCAGCCGCGGCGGTCGGCCTGCTCGTAGCAGAGCGGGCACACCTTCAGGAACCGCTTCGACGCCGGGTCCTGGTACAGGCGCGCGGGCTCGCCAACCAGAAGGTGGCGCCTGCAGAGAGCGCAGCTTGCGGTGTTCTCGGCGATGCTGGTCAAATCCGTCCTCCGCCCCTCGAGCGGACCTGGGAGCATACCGCGGTCGGGGAGGTCGCGGCGGACCGACGGCGAAGATGGCGTGTTCAGCAGCCGGCGGGCGTGCTCGCAGCCGCACCGTCCGCCGCGCCGGCCGCCACGGCGGAGGGATCGGTGTCGATGTTCAACTGCACGATGCCCGCCTGCTTGGCCACCACTTCGGTCATGCCGTTGGCCGCGGGGCGCACGCAGGCGCCGACCGGGGTCGGCTGCCGGTAGGGGCTGTAGCGCACGCGCACCATGTAGCTGCCGGGGCCTGACACCGACAGCACGACGCGCTGCTGACCGAGATAGGTGAGCGTCGCCCGGCGGCCGGGCGGCGCCGTCACGATCGGCGTCGGGTGGGGCAGCGCGTAGAACGTCCAGTGCGGCGAGCTGCCGACGACCCGCAGGCCGGACACGCCGGTCCGCAGCAGCTGCGCCTCGCGCTCCGAGCTGTAGTCGAGCGGCGCGTCGGGCAGCATCACGTAGCGGACGCCCAGCGAGCGCATCCAGGCCCGGAACGTGGCCGGCGTCATCTCGTCGTTGTAGAGCGAGCCATTCTGCGGGAAGTCCTCCTGCCGGAACCAACCGCGCGCCAGCGGCACCCGCCACTTTGCCACGTAGTAGGCCTCCCAGTGCCCCCAGGTGGAGACCGCGTCGACCCGGTAGCCGGCGATCTGAGCGCGGTGCTCCTCGACGAACTGCCTGGCCGGGCGCCAGTAGCTGGCCGCGGCCGCCGGGTTCTCGTAGGCCGAGTAGGCATCACGCATCTTCGGCACCACCTGCAGCGCCACCGCGGCTGCGATCAGCGGGAACACCAGCAGCCGCGATCGGCGCGGGTTCAGGTTCGCCGTCAGCCACAGCATCGGCGCCCCTGCGATCGCGAACAGGCGGCTGGGATTCGAGCCGATCGGGCCCTTCAGCAGAAAGGCGAACAGGTTCAGCGCCAGGTAGGCCACGAACATCGCCCGCATCGAGCGGGTGGGCGCGGCTGTGCCGGCGATCCAGAGGCCGACCAGCGAGAACACCAGCACGATCAGCGCGTCCCAGAGGTCGTACGGGTACCAGCCCTGACTGGGGAAGGCGCGCTGCAGCAGCACCCCCACGACGAACACGGCCAGCACGATACCGAGGGCCGCGCGGTTCGAGCGAAGCGCACCCAGCGGCTGCGCCTTGCCCAGCAGCACGCCCGCCAGCACCGCGCACAGCAGCGAGAACGACAGCGGGCTGAAGGCGAGCGTGACCAGCACCGCGAGGCCGAACCAGATCCGCCGGCGGCGCTGCAACAACGCCAGCGCCAGCAGGGATGAGGCCACTCCGGCCAGGAACGGGTAGGTGCCGCCGACCATCATGATGAACGGCGCTGTGATGGCGAAGGTGATGCTGGGCCCGCGCGCGGCCGACGCCCACTCGCGGCTGCAGACCAGCGCGAAGCAACCGCCCATCAGGGCCGACGCCGGCAGCAGCACGCCCAGCTGCCCCACCTGCGCGGCGACCGCGTAGTAGAGCATGCTGTAGTTGACGAACTCGTAGCGCCCGGCGTACCAGTAGTTGTTGTAGATGTCGAAGCCGCCGTGGCTGAACAGCCAGGTCTGGAACAGGTGCGACGGCGCGTCGATGCCCGGGCTCGTGAACAGCCACAGGAACAGCGTCACCGAGGCGGACAGGCCGGCGCAGGCAAGCGGCAGCACGTAGCGGCGCGGGAGGGCGGGCACGACCACACCGGAACCATACCCGCCGACCCCCCGGCGGCATGTAGGCCGGGCCTATTGTAGGAACCCCTGATACTTGGCAGTTTGAGCCCGCATTCAAGCCCGCCAGCTTGGTTGGCGCACAGGTGTCACCCGCCTAGAGTCAATCAATATGGCAATTTTGCGAGGAACCCGGTCTCTGCGGACTCACCTGCGGCGACGGGCTCGACGGTGGCCCACCGGCACCGGCGTCCTTGAGATCAGGGCCGGTCGCTCGCCTCGAGCGTCCAACCACGCCAGGGTGAGAACATGAACTGGTCGCGGAGCGCACGAGCGTGGAGGTACGAGAGCGTGGAGGTACGAGAGCGTGGAGGGACATCAGCGTCCCTCCACGCCCTGTCCTCCGTTAGGACGCGGTCGGTGCTGGCGCCGTTGTGGCGCTGGCGATGATGGGCTCGTTGTCGCCCATATCGAGCCGGAAGGGGGGATACTCGTCCGTCATCAGCGTCGCATATGCGGCGACGCGGAACACCCACCGATTCATGCCGAGGACGAAGTCGTAGATCGACCGTGGATACCGGCCCGTGAACAGCAGTACGACACCTGCGAACCCGGCAAGCAGGCTGATCAGTCCGCCGGAAGTCCACAACCAGGTGCTGCCTGTGCCCGTCCATGCATCCCAGGCGCCGCCTGCGAAGATGGCCACTACCAAGTAGTGCGGGAGTGCGAGAAACCACTTGACGAGCACGAGGCCGCGCGAGAGCTTTTCGGGGTAGTCGACCTCGAGCCGGGCGGGATAGTCAGGCACGTCCTTGAGCGTGAATGGCGGGTACGCGTCTGTGCCCAGCGCGGCGTATCCGTAGTAGCCGACGCGCCATGACCAACGCAAGACGCCGACGTTGAAGTTGAACAGCCGCTTGGGGTAGCGACCCGTGATGAGGATGGCGAAGAATGAGCCGATCGTGGCGGCCACAAACGCTACGCCCAGAAAGAAGAGCACGATCAGGTGGGGGATCAGCAGCAGCCATTTCACCAGCCACAGCCCTCGGCTCAGCTGCGGTGCGAGCTGGCCCGTGAGTCGGAGTGGATAACCGGATGTCGTCGTGTCCATGGTGGACCTTTCCGTAGATGGGATTTGCAGAACGAGCCTAGATCCGCCGACCGTGCGGGGCACTGGTGCTAACACCCCCGGTGGGCGGGGCTACCATCCCGCCGAGGTGTTACGGACCCTCCGGGCATCGCGCTCACCGCGCTGGTCTGGGTGCTCGGTGGGCTGCCGGTGCTTCCGGCGCCTGGCGTGGGATGGCGCAGTACGGTCTCCGTCCATGTGGGCATCCACCAGTTGGCGTCGTGCTGGGAGTAACGGCGCCGGAGGTAACGGTGCATGCGCGCCGTGGGATGCCCTCTTAGATGACGCCAGCTACTTGGTGGTCGACCAGATCCGAGAGATCCGCAATAGCCACCGGATCTCGAATTTGCATCGAATCTCTTGTCGCTTGTTCCAGAACTTCCCAGTCAGGCCTTCCACTTCGGGGCTGCCGGCGAGCCAGATCGCCGTGTCTGCACCGTCGAGTGGACTCTTGGCGACGAAGCTCGTCATCACGACGAGGAGCTTCAACAGGCCGCCGACGTTGCGGGTCAGGTCTGTCACCACATAGCCGGGATTGAGCGCGTTGATGGTGACTCCTGATTGTTTGAGCTTTTCCGCGAGTTTCCAGGTGAGCATCCGGGCCGCTTGCTTGGATGCCCGGTAGGCCGCAACGCCCTTGAAGGGGCGTCGCTCGTATTGGGTGTCGGACAGGTCGAGGCCACCGGCAGCGACGGTAGAGACGGTCACGATCCGCCCACGCCCGCTTGCCTCAAGCGAAGGTCGCAGCAGCCGGGTGAGCAGGTGCGGTCCAAGCACGTTGGTTGCCCAATGACGCTCGAACCCCTCCGCTGTCACCTGGCGCACACGAAGCGAGGCTGCCGCGTTGTTCACCAACACGTCGAGCTTCGAGTACCGCTCGTTGAACGCCGAGGTGAAGTGCCGCACGGAGGCAAGCGACGAGAGGTCTACCTCCATCACGCTGACTCGGTCGTGTCCCGTCATACAGGCGATCTCTCTCGCTGCTGCTTCGCCACGCTCGACGCTTCGACAACCAAGAATGACGGTCGCGCCCATGCGGGCTAGCTCGCGGGCCGTCTCTTTGCCCATGCCGCTGTTCGCGCCGGTAACCAGCGTGATCTGGCCGATGAGATCAGCATCGAAGGGTCGGTATGCCATCGCTCCCTCGGCGCTGCAATCAGCTCAGTGTCGGGGCGTGTGACACCGCGGACGCAGCCTCCGTATCCCTCTGGGCGCGATAGGTCGCAATGCTCGTTGCGATCGACCACGTCAAGAGCGCCACGACGCCGGGGAAGAAGCCGTAGCCAAACACGCTGCCATCGGCGGTGCCGTCGAGCGTCGTGAGAAAGGTGATCACGAACGACACGGCGCCGATCAGCGCTACGGCTGCTGTCCAGCGTGGTAGGACGCCGGTGCGCAGAGCGACCAGCCCAGTGGCGGCGAGCAATGCGGCAAAGCCCATCGGCGCAACCAGGAATGGCCCCACGTCGCCCGTGGCAATGGCCCTACTGACATCGGGATTCGCCTGGGCGCCCTCGGCACTCGCGCCCGAGAAGGTGACCGTCGCGATGGTGAAGCTGGTGACGCCAACGAGCCCGCCCGCGTAACCGATCTGCGTCAATCGCGTTGAGCCGCTGCCCTGCTCCTCAGCCCTTCCGAGCCATCCCCGTACGGTTGCGGCGTAGGGCAGGAAGACAAGGCCTGCGAGCAGTGCGAAGAATGCCGCGAAGCGCCCCTTCATCTCGGTGTTATTGGCCCAGGTCGTCCAGTCGCGGTCGGGGGCGTTGTAGTGCGGCGTCTCCGCTCCGTTCAAGAACCAGGCGAGAGCGAGAAACACCGCGAATGCGATGCCAGCCAGGGCTGCCGCCCGCGGCCATGATGTCGGGGCGTCGGTGAGGTGGACTGAAGTCGCGGGCGCGTCCTTCACGGTGAACTCCTTGCGATGTTGTGAATGTGTGGAGGAGGCGACAGTCCGCCGCCTCCCGGCTGACCGTGATGAGGTTTGTCTACCTGGCAGGTACGACAGTCGGGCTCGCCGCGAGTCGATCTACCGGCAGTTCACCCCGAAGGATCGGTGCTTGCGGCCTGAACCCCTTGAACGTGAAGTAGATGCCGACCAGCAGCTCCCACAACGCTTCCGGGATGGTGCAAAGGCTTTGCAGGGTGCCGCCCGGCTGGTCGACGCCGAACATCACGGCGACCCCGGAGGCGATGAGCAGCGGCCCGCCGATCAGTCCCAGCAGCGCCATACGTTGCGGGACGAGCCCCGAGGTGTACATCAGGTAGCCGAACAGGAGGCCATTTCCTACGCCGACGACGAACCCCGGACCGAGTAGGAACGTCCAGTCCTTCACCGCGGCAAACGTGTAGGCCAGTGAGCCGATCGTGTCCTGACTGACACCAGCCGGGGGATCCGTCCGCAACCCCACCACCGTGAGCACGCTGAGGATGCCAACCAGTATGAATGTGCACTCCATGATCCGAGCCGTGACAAAGCCGAGCGCGCAGCCCTCATGCTGCCGCTTCAACAGCGGATAGGGGATCACAGCGGTCGCGATGTTGGAGATGATCAGCAGCAGTTCCAGGAAGCATGCAAAGAAGATGCGGTTGTCATGTCCCGCGCCGGCAACGTACCCGACGGGGTCGTCGAGCACCGGTTGGTAGAGCCAGAGTGCCGGAATCGACGTGGCGAACGTGATCAGCCACATGATCCCGGTGACGAGCGACATCCGTCGCGATTCCTCGGGCGACAACGGACGGTGATAGTCCATGTTTCTCCTCCGGATAGCTGGCGGTACGACGTGATTCCGTATCGGCCACCTACGTCGCCTCGTTTGGAGCGGCAACGATATCGAAGGCTTGTGCGTGCTACAAGTTGCCCGCTCAACGGTCTATACCACCGGGCACGCCGAAGCTCCAGCGGCAGAGGAACCACTGCATGTCCTTCCTGCTCTGGCTCAGTCACGGATGTAGAGCCACGCCGCTAAGCGCGACTCGCCGGACGCCGCCTCGGCCCTACCAGTCGCTGCTCAAGGCTGTCGAGGATGAGGTCGAGTCCGAACAGGAACTCCTCGTCATGGCTGAAGCCATGGTCGGCGATGTGGCGCTGCACCTCGGCGGTGGCCGGGTAGGCGTCGAGTGCTGGCCCATACTCATCCAGGTTGCGCTTCGCCATCGCTACCCACTCCTCGCGTGTCTCGAGCGCAAGCGTCCGCTCCTGGAGCGCGAATCCATAGATGTAGGCGTCTTGGACCGAGTAGGCGTGGATCGCCGCCGCCATCGGGAATCCGGCCTGGCGCAGACAGCCGAGCACCGCCTCATGCAGCCGCAAGTTCGCCTCACCGGGGTTGGCACGTGCCTCCATCAGGCCGACCGCCCATGAATGGCGCTTGAGTGCCGCCCGCGTCGAGATCGCACGGCGCCGCATCTCCTCGTTCCATGGCTTCTCGATCGATGGCGGCTCGATCTCGCCAAATACCAGATCGACCATGCCGTCCAGCAAGCGTTCCTTGCCGGAGATGTGGTTGTAGAGGGACATCGCCTCGACGCCGAGCCTCTTCGCGAGCTTGCGCATGCTGAGTCCGTCGAGGCCCTCTTCGTCGGCGAGTTCGACCGCAGTGCCCAGCACGCGGTCGCGGGTCAAGCCGGCGCGGCGAAGCTCGTGGGCAGGTTGTCTGCGGGTCGGGCTCATTCGGGGGGTTGTCCGTACTGACAGCCGTACGCTGAACCGTGTACCTTACGCCGTAAGCTTACACCGTATGTAGAAGGAGATCCAGGATGACCCCGCCCGAGACGCCAGACCACCCCCGCTCCGCGCATGCCCAGCTACTCGACGTGGTGATCGTCGGCGCAGGGCCCGCCGGACTCAGTGCGGCTCTGATCCTTGGTCGCATGCGCCGCACGGTGCTTCTGGTGGACACCGACGCGCCGGCACACGCCGTTTCCGATGGCGTGCATGGCTTCCTCGGGCAGGACGGCACCCCACCGGCCCAACTGCGAGCGATCGGGCGGGAACAGCTGAGGCCCTATCCGACTGTCGAAGTGCGCCCGGTCGCTGCGCGACGCGCTCGCGTTGACAACGGCGGCTTCGAGCTCGGCCTCGGGGACGGGACGAGGGTGCGAACCGCGCGGATGCTGCTCGCGCACGGGATGCGCTATGAGCTTCCCGACCTCGCCGGCGTCTCGGAGATGTGGGCGAAGCGCGTGTTCCACTGCCCGTACTGCCATGGCTGGGAGGTACGCGACCAGCATGTCGCCGTCTACGGATGCAGCGAGCGGGCGGTGCATCAGGCGCTCCTGCTCTCGTCACTGACGAACGATGTCGTCTTGCTCTGCGAACACGCAAGCGCCCTCACGCCGGATCAGCGCGAGCGCCTGTCGCGCGCCGGCGTCGACATCGACGGTCGGCACATAGAGCGCATCGACGAGGTCGACGGGGCGCTAAGAGTCGCATTCACCGGCGGCGACGAGACGCGCCGCGACGCGCTCTTCATCCAACCCAGGCTCGAGCTGGCCAGCGGACTGGCCGCCTCGCTGGGAGCCGTCCTGACCGAGACCGGCACAGTCGCGACTGACGATACCGGCCTGTCCACGGTCGCCGGTCTCTACGTCGCCGGCGACGCCGCGACGCCCGTTCAATCGGTCGCCGTTGCCACCGCAAGCGGGGCGCGAGCCGCCTATGCGATCAACGCCGAACTGGCAATCCCAACCCACCACCTGACCGCCTGACCCTCGACCACGACTCCGACGACCGGACGAACGAAACCGAGGTGCACCATGTCCAACTCCCACCACCCGCCCCGGCCGCCCCGCTACAGGCTGGCACTGCTTCACCTGGGCCGGCGCCTACGCCGTGACCACGCTGATCCTGCAGCTCCTCGGCCCGACGATGGCCGGCTGGCCGCTCCCTGTCCGAACGCTGGCCATCAGCGCGCTCATGGTTGTAGCGCTCACCTGGCTGGTGATCCCGACCATGACGCGGCTCTTCCGCGGCTGGCCGGCGCCCTAGCCCCGGGCGAGCACAACCACCCACGAACGCACACGACCGACGGGCCGGCCAGCGCGCCGTCCGACTCACCCGAAACGGAGGAAACCATGCAATACGATCGCCCTCTCTCTCCAGAAGAGTCGCGCAGGCTCTCACTCGCCACTGGGATTCTGTGGCTGATCACCTTCGCTGCCTCGATCCCAGCGCTCTACCTCTTCCAGCCCTTACTCGATGACCCTGTCGGCTACGTCGCCGGTGGCGACCACAACACTCGCATCTTTCTCGCGGCAACGCTCGAGCTGATCACGATCATCGCCAACATCGGCACCGCAGTGCTGCCCTACGGGCTGTTCAAACGCGAGGATGAGGCGGCTGCCCTCGGCTTCGTCGCCTCCCGCATCATGGAAGCCACCTTCATGCTGATCGGTATCCTCAGCATGCTCGCCGTCGTTAGCCTCGCAGAGAACACCTCGCGCACCGGCAGCAACGCCTACGGCGACCTCGCCTACACGCTCGCCGCGATCAAGGACTGGACGTTCGTTCTCGGTCCCGGGTTCGTCTGCGGGATCGGAAACGGCATCCTGTTCGGCTGGCTGATGTACCGATCAGGCCTCGTCCCGCGCCGGCTGACCTACCTCGGACTCGTCGGCGGCCCGATGATCTGCCTGTCCGGCATCGTCGTCATGTTCGGCGCCGGCGAGCCAGGCGGCATCTTCCAGTCGCTGGCCACCCTGCCCGAGTTCCTGTGGGAGCTCTCGATCGGGCTCTACCTCACGTTCAAGGGCTTCCTGCCTGCGCCCATCCTTTCCGGGGCAGCACCCACCCAGCAGACCAGCGCGCCGATCGCCACGGCGACGATCGCCACGGCCTGAGCCCAACATCTCCCGCGGGGCTGCCGTACGACTCGGCAGCCCCGCATGGTGACTTGCGGCCGGAGTTTCAGGTCGTCGCCACCGATGCTCGATGCGCGGGAGACGCGCCGACGGCCCCTGTTTCGCCGCGACGCACCTCAGGTGCGACGGTCAGCCCTCCTTCCTGCCGCCGTTCTTGCTCCCCCCTCGGCGGGGCCGCCATCCGCTTGATCTCGGCCGACCGCCTGAGCCCGGCGTAGGCGTCACCGAGGGCGGTCGTGGACGTCAGGCGCGAGGCCGTCGGCAACCCGCTTGAGCGCAGCCGCATCCTCGCGCCGCCTGCGCTACCGGCCGATTGCAGCAGCGTTGCCAACTACCTGGCTCACTGCCATGTCGATGACATGTCTCGTGAGCAAGTGCCATTTTCGACTCCCTACACCGGCCTATGGAGCGGATCGGGATCGAACCGACGACCTTCTGGTTGCAAACCAGATGCTCTCCCAACTGAGCTACCGCCCCGGGCCGCTTCAGTCTATCGTGAGCGGGCTTCCGGCCCCCTTGACTGATTGATCAGTCAGCCAGTAGTGTGCCCGCACCATGCTCCGGCCGCGAACCATGCTCATGGTGCTCGCGCTGCTGGCCGCCATCGGCGGCGGCTGCGGCGGCGGCAGCAGCAGCTCGGGCACGAGCGGCAGCGGCAAGAACACGATCCTGCGGATCGGCACGACCTACTACATCGACTCCCTGAACCCGCTGTTGGCCTACGAGCCGCAGGCCTCGAACGCGTTCGCGATGATCTACCCGCAGCTCGTCCAGTACGGCCCGGGCCTCAAGATCGCCCCCGACTGGGCCACGAGCTGGGAGGAGTCGAAGGACGGCCTCACCTGGACGTTCCACCTCAAGCCGGGCGGCAAGTGGAGCGATGGCGTGCCGCTGACGGCCGAGGACGCGGTGTGGTGGGTCAACACCATCTTCAAATACCAGAACGGCGCCACCTCCTACCTGGCCGGCGAGCTGGCCGGCCTCAAGAAGATCGCCGCGCCCGACCCCAACACGCTGGTGCTGACCTACAAGAAGCCGGTGCCCTCGGCGCTCGCGAACCTCGAGCAGTTCTACTTCATGCCCAAGCACGTCTGGTCGAAGTACACCGGCAACGACGGCAAGGACATGAAGTCGTTCGACCCCGAGCAGCACCTGCCGGTGGTGTCGGGCGGCCCCTACACGATCACCCAGTTCCAGGAGAAGGGCACGACCGTCTTCAAGCCCAACCCGTACTTCTACGGGCCCAAGAGCCACGTCGCCGCCGTCGCCCTCACCTACTACACGAACGCCACCTCGATGATCGCCGACCTCGAGCAGAACCAGCTCGACTTCATCGACGCCACGCCCTACACGGCCGCCAACTCGATGAAGGGCAAGAGCAATATCACCGTCTCGATCGCACCCGGCAGCGAGGTCACCAACCTCGGCATCAACTCCAACCCGGTCAAGCCCAAGAACCGCGAGCTGCTCGACCCTCGCGTGAAGGAGGCGCTCGAGTACGCGATCCCGCGCCAGCAGCTGGTGGACGTCGTCTACGGCGGCCACGCCCAGCCCTGGGCCAACATCATGTCCGCCTGGTCCGGGCCGTCCGGCTGGCTCAACCCGGACGTGAAGCCGCTGCCCTACGACATCGACAAGGCGAATCAGATCCTCGATCAGCTCGGCTACGCGCGCGGCTCGAACGGCATCCGGGTGGCGCCTGCCACCACCGGCCAGTACGCCCAGCCGGCTCATCCGATGAGCTACAACGTGATCGTCCCCAACGACCTCGACTTCAACGGCGACCGGCAGTTCTCAGTGCTGCTGGCGGCGTTCGCCAAGATCGGCGTGCAGCTCCACGAGATCTCCGGCGGCGACGTATCGCAGGCCTACGACCTGATCACCGCCCCCAACTACACCTACAAGAACGCCGACATGTTCACCTGGTACTGGCACCCCTACATCGACCCCAACTACAAC
>Ga0134126_10008599_pt1 | contig 12837 bp, 10 predicted proteins | sample KB31752_FD_96881 | JGI IMG/M metagenome (GOLD analysis project Ga0134126, IMG submission 96881) | Terrestrial soil microbial communities with excess Nitrogen fertilizer from Kellogg Biological Station, Michigan, USA - KB3-175-2 | ecosystem: Environmental > Terrestrial > Soil > Unclassified ...
CCATTTCGACAATTCGGCCGAAAATCTGGCCAATCCCGATCCTTCCAAGCCGGTGCGGTGGGGCGACCAGACCTGGGAAGAGATGATGATCGGCTACTTCAGCACCTTGCCCGTGCCGCAAGCCGCCGCGCCTTGAAAAGCGATTGAACGTAGGACGGACCTCCGGTCCGTCACTCGCGCGACTGACTGAAACTCCGTCCTACAGCCGCCCTTGAAAAGGCGACGGCTTGGCGTCTTCTACCCGCCGGCATTGGCGGATAGCGCCCTCGTCGAGACGGGACCAAGCGACTAGAATTCTCGCGGGCGATTCTTCGCAATCAGCCGGGCGACCCCGCCCTGGGATGCGGCGCTACGCGAGTTTTTTCTGGCTTGAAGAGTTCGACTCCCTGGATAGGCAGTGCAAATCATGCGACATCCCCTGTTGGCGCCTGACTTGCGCGAATTGATCCTGGAGCGCAATGAAGCCGCGCTGCGCGAGTTTTTCGCCGGCCACCACCCGGCCGACGCCGCCGAATTGCTCGACGATCTGGCGCCGGACGAAGTCCGCTTCGTGCTCAACCTTCTCGGCGGGCGCGAAGAAGCCGCCGTGTTTTCTTATCTCGAGCCCGAGTTGCAGGACGGCGTGGCCGGGTTGATGGAGCGCGGGGCGCTGGCGTCGCTCTTGACCAACATGTCGCACGACGAGCGCGCCGATCTCGTCAGCCGCCTGCCGCCCGAACGCGTCGAACACATTCTGCCGCTGTTGGCCCACGCCGAGCGCGAAGACATCCGCACCTTGGCGTCGTATCGCGAGGGGACCGCGGCCGCGGTCATGACCAGCGACTATGCCACGGTGCCGGCCGAGGCCACCGCCGCCGCCGCGATCGATCGGCTCCGCCACGAGGCGCCGGACCGCGAGACGATTTATTACTGTTACGTCGTCGACGAGCAGCGGCGGCTGATTGGCTTCGTCTCGCTCAAGGATCTGATCCTGGCGCCCGCCAACCGGCTGGTCTCGAAGATCATGCAGACCGACGTGGTCTCGGCCACGATCGACGACGACCAGGAAGAAGCCGCCGCCAAATTGATGGAATACGACTTGATCGCCTTGCCGATCGTCGACGCGGAAGGGCGGTTGGTCGGCATCGTGACGCACGACGACGTGATCGACGTGATCGTCGACGAAGCCACCGAAGACGTCTACCGCATGGGCGCCGTCGAGCCGTTGATGGACAGCTACCTGCGGACCCCCTTCGTAACGCTGCTGGGCAAGCGCGGCTTTTGGCTGGCGATCTTGTTCGTGGGCGGGTTTCTGACGACGACCGCGCTGGCCCGCTTCGAATGGCTGTTCCAAAAGCTGCCGGCGCTGGTGCTGTTCGTGCCGTTGATCATTTCGGCGGGCGGAAACTGCGGCTCGCAGTCGGCGACGCTGATTACGCGGGCCTTGGCCTTGGGCGAGATCAAACCCAGCGACTGGTTCCACGTTTTGTGGCACGAAATACTGATGGGCGCCTCGCTGGGACTGACCTTGGGTTTGGTGGGCTTTCTGCGGGCTTGGTTCACGCCCCTGGGCGCGCTGGAAGGACTGGACGCGGTCGAATTGGCGACCGTCGTCGCCACGGGCGTGGCCGTCGTCGTGGTCTGCGGGAACCTGGTCGGCGCCATTTTGCCCTTGGCCCTGAAGCGCGCCGGCCTCGACCCGGCCTTGATGTCGAACCCGGTCGTCGCCAGCCTGGTCGACGTGACTGGGATCGTCGCTTATTTCGCGATCGCCCAGATGATGCTGGAGAACCGCTAGGTCGCCGAATCCACGATCGCCAGATTCGGGGCGATCTCGCCCAGCTTGTGTCCCAGATAGCGGATGATCTGGGCGGTGGTGTTCAGCTTCAATGCGTGGGCCACGATCTCGGATGATTGTTCTTGCGTCAGGTGGGCCGCCAGCTCTTTCATGATCGGAATGTAGGCCGGGCTCATGCTGAAGCTGCGCAGGCCCATGCCGAACAACAGCAAAAACGCCCGCGGCGCCGCGGCCATCTCGCCGCAGAGCGTCACCGGTTTGCCTGCGGCGCGGCACGTTTGGATCGTCTGATAGAGGACTTCGATCACCGCCGGGCTGAGCGGCTGGCAGAGATGGCTCACCTTCGGGTTGTCGCGGTCGGCCGCCATCAGGTATTGCACGAGGTCGTTCGAGCCGATCGAGACGAAATCGGCCGCTTCCAGCATCGTATCGAGGGCCACCGCGGCGGCCGGCACTTCGAGCATCAGCCCGACGGGGACGTCGCCGAGCGGCAGTCCTTCGGCCGCCAATTGCCGGGCGGCCTTTTTCACCAAGGCGCGGACCTTGCGCATTTCCTCGAAAGTCGTGACCATGGGAAACATCAGCCGCACGTTTTTCCTCGGCCCTCGCACTGGCGCGGCCGCGCGCAGCACGGCCCGAATTTGCGTGATGAAAAACGCCGGATGCTCGAACGACAGCCGGATCGATCGCCATCCCATGAACGGGTTCGCTTCGTGATCGAGGCCTAGGTAGCGCATCTTTTTGTCGCCCCCCACGTCGAGAGTGCGAAAGGTCACGCGGCGCTGCGGACTGGCGGCGATGACGGCCCGATAATTCTTGACCTGCTCCTCTTCATCGGGCACGTCGGGATGCGTCAGAAACAAGTATTCGGTGCGATACAGCCCCACCCCGCCGCCGCCCATCGCCGAGGCCGCCCGCGCATCGGCCAGGTTGCTGATATTCGCCAGCAATTCCAACGGTTCGCCGTCGGCCGACTTCGCGGGCCGCTCGCGATTCTCGGCCAGTTGGTCTTTCAGATCGACGAAATCTCGCTGCAAGCGGCGATAGGCGCGCTGCGTCTCGACGTCGGGGTTCACGAGCACCAACCCTTCGCGACCATCGACGACGACCGTATCGCCGGGCGATACTTCGTGCAGGATTCCGGCCACGCCCGAGACGGCCGGTATGCCGCGGCTGCGGGCCAGAATGGCGGCGTGGCTGGTGCGCCCGCCGGCCTGCGTCACGACCCCCGCCACTTCGTGCTTGCCCAGCGTGATGACGTGCGAAGGCACAAGCTCGTTGGCCACGAGAATCACCGGACCGGAAACCGGCTCGGCCGCCTTCGGTTGCGGATCGCGCAGTTCGGCCAAGTGCTGGCCGAGCCGCAACACCACGTCGCGGACGTCGGCCAGTCGCTCCTTCAGATATTCGTCAGTCGTGCGGGCGAACAGCGCGGTGTATTCGTCGAGCAAGCGGCGCAGTGCCGCCTGGGCCGACTGCCGAGATTCGACGATCCAGGCCCGCACTTTGGCGGTGAAGGCCGAATCGTGCAGGATCGACTCATGCACCTGAAAAATCGCCGCCGCGCGATCGCCCACCTGGCTACGCACCTTTTGGTGCAGCAACCGCAAGTCTTCGGCCGTATTCTCGCGGGCCTGGTCGTAGCGAGTCAGTTCGTTGAGCGCCGCGGCGTCGTCGAGCGGCTCCGCTTCGCGCCCCACGAAGATATCTTGGATGCAATGCGCCTTGCCGACGGCCACGCCCGGCGAAACCGCCACGCCGCGGTGAACTAGCGGCAAGCGCCCGGCGACGCGCCGGTTGGCCGGCGCCGACGGCCTCTTCTTGCGGCCTTTCGACTTGCTCATGGGACCGTGGACTCGATCGTTGGACGTCCCGCGAATGAACGGGCACGCTCCACGTTATACTCGGAAAGCCCTTGACTCGCATCCGCGTCGACGAGCTTAATTCGCCTGCGACGCGCAAGGCTGGCAGTCGGCAAGGGCCGCTAGTTCCAAGCCAAGAACGGGCCGCTCGACCCCGGCTTTCCGTTCCGGCGCGGCGCTGGCGGAAACGGTCGGCTTGGCTTCCGCGACGGCCGTCTCAGTCGCCGCGCCCGCCAGGATCGGCCGATCCAGCGAACCTAGCGCCGGCCGAATTCCTAGAATCCGGCGACCCAGCAAGACCGGTTGCGCGTCGACTTCCGGCACGCGAGCCAACAGCGCGAGCGTCGCCAGCCGGGCGACCGACGAGAGGCAAAAGATCGCCAGGTACGTGCCCGGGCTTTTGCCCATTACGGCCAGCATCAACCCGCCGATCAACGAGCCGACGACGGTCGCCAAGGCATGGCCCAGGTTGTACGTGGTCAATACGCTGGTCCGCTCGAACTCGGGAATCGACTCGAAGAACAGCAGGAACATCGCCAATTCATAAGCCGCCCAGGCAAGCCCGGCCAGAACTTGAACGAACAGCAAATAACCGAACGCACTGGATGCTAGCCACATTCCCGAGACGGGTATGATCCCGATTCCGCCCAGCCACAGCAATCGCCGGGCGCCGACGCGCTGCGCGAAGCGGCCGAGCGCGGGCAGCGCAATAACCTTGGCAGCGAACGAGACGCCGATCAAGATCACGTACTCGGCATAAGAGAAATGCACCTGCTTGAGCATATAGGGCGTGAAGTACGGTCCCGCGATCTGCGCGGCGCATTGCACGCTCAGCAGGTACAGCAGCAGCGATCCCTCGCCTCCGCGCCGCAAGCGGCCCAAGAATTCGCCGAGCGGAACGTGACGGTGCTCGTCGCTGGGCGGCACGGGTTCGCTTTGACTGGCCAAGAACGCCGTCGAGAGCAAGCGACACGCGGCGGCCACGAGAAACAAGCCGGCGAACATCGCAACCACGCGTCCCCACGAGGCGCCCGCCTGCAAGGCCAGGCCGCCGCCCATGAAGCCGAGCATCACGCCGGCTTGGCTGAAGCGCGTGCGACGGGCAAAGTACGAAGCGCGCACCGACTCGGGCACGAGCGATCCGACCCACGTGTTCCAGGCCGGGCCGGCCGCGAAACCCGCGCCCCAATAGATCGAGGCCATCATGAACACCAGCCAGATCGAGACGGAGCCCAACCATGCCGCAACGGCCAAGGGCAGGAAGCTGAGCGCTTGGCACAGCGTGCAGAACACCACCCAACGGCGATGCGACTCGAGTCGGCGGATCGCCAGCGGCGAAACCAACTGCAGCAATCCGCCTGCTAGCAGGGGGACGGTGGCAACCAGGCCCGCCGCCAGTTCTCCCAAGCCCGCCGCGAGGGCAAAGGCCGGCAGGTAGGTCTCGCCGACGCCGACCATCACGCTGAACGTGGCCCCGTCGGCCAAAATGGCGCGCAAATCTTTACGTTGTCGATCGCGAGGCAGTGAATGCGCCGGACGCGCCCGCGTCCGGCGAGGAGGTTCCCCGATTGCTGTGGCCATGTTTGGTTTTCAGTTTCCCCAAGCGAGACCGGCTCTTGAAGAGATGGCGGGCGAGGCATACATTGCCTGCCAAGCGCATCTCGGAGCCGTTCGCCGCCCTTTTCTCTTTCCGCAGAACATCGTAAATCGAGACCACGCTGAATGAAAGCCATCGCCGTCCGTCCCGGCACGCCCAATAGCGTCCACCTGGCCGATCTGCCCAAACCCAAGCTCGACGACGTCCCCGGCGGCCGCGGCGTGCTGGTTCGCGTGCTCAAGGTGGGCGTCGATGCCACGGACAAGGAAATCAACGAGGCCAAGTACGGCAACGCCCCGCCGGGGTACGACTTCTTGGTCCTCGGCCACGAGTCGTTCGGCGTCGTGACCGAGGTCGGCCTCAACGTCCAGCACGTCAAGCCGGGCGACTTCGTGACCGCCACCGTCCGCCGGCCCGGCGGCTCGATCTACGACCAGATCGGCACCTCGGACATGACCAGCGAAGAGGTCTATTACGAACGCGGCATCAACCTGCTGCACGGCTTTCTCACCGAATACTATGTCGAAGACGCCGAGTTTATCGTCAAAATGCCCGTCGGTCTGAAACATTTGCACGTTTTGGCCGAGCCGATGAGCTGCGCGGCCAAAGCCATTCAGCAAGCTTTCGAGGTGCAGCGGCGGCTGAAAGTCTGGCGGCCGAGAGTGGCTTATGTCCTGGGGGCCGGGCAAATCGGCCTGTTGTGTACGCTGGTTCTGCGGCTGCGGGGCTTGCAAGTCTATACGCTGGCCCGCACTCCGGCCCCCAATTTGAAGGCCGAAATCGTCGAAGGCCTGGGCGCCCACTATATCAGCACCGAGCAAAAGCCCTTGCGAGAGCTGGCCGCCGAGGCGGGCAAACCGGACCTGATCATCGACTGCACCGGATCGAGCGCGCTGGCGTTCGGAGCGATGGAAGTGCTGGGGCACAACGGGGTTCTGGTTTGGACCAGCATCACCGGCGGGCGCCATCATATCGAAGTCCCGTCCGACAAGGTCAATCTCGACTGGGTGCTCGGCAACAAGCTGCTGCTCGGCTCGGTGAATGCCAATCGCGAGCATTTCGAAATGGGAATCAAAGATTTGGCATTGGGCGAAGTCACCTATCCGGGCGTCATCCAGCGAATTCTCACCAACCCGGTGCAGGGATTGGAAAACTACGCCGAAGCGATCCGGCTACTGGTCGACGACCGCTCGGCATTGAAAGTCTACGTCGAAGTCGCGCCAGAATGACGTGCGGAGGCGAGATAAGGTTCGCCGCCAAGTTCGGATGGCCCGGAACCAAGAGCTGCCCGCTTCAGATCACTGGCAGGCACAGTTCGCCGGGTAACTCGAATAGGTGGGAGCTGGCGTCGCTAGCGGGGCCGCCATCGGATATGAGCCGTAGTAACCGTAGCTTGGCTGGTTGAACAGGCCGCCGGGACGACAGCATCCCTGGCAAAATGCCGCCGCCAGTAACCCCATCGAGATCAGCAACCATTTCATCGTCTGGCGTTCCTTCCCAAGCGGCGCGAGAGTGCCATGCGTCCGGCCATTTGTCCGGCGGCCGGCTTGCAGAAAAGAGGTGGGCCGAGACGATAGGCGATCGCCCCAGGAGCGTCAAGAGCAGCAATCGGGCGGCGCCGAGCGGGGGCGTAAGTAGGGCCTTCGTGCGGTTGGTCCTGACAGTAGCTCCGCTCACTCCGCGGTGGAGATCACGCGGCTTGACTTGTCGCGCAAGCCGGCCGCGCGGTAACGTCGAGCGTTTGCGCAGCACGGGGCTGGAACGGGCGAAAACCATGATTTATAGCTCCGTCAGAAATATAATCGCTCGTCCCTTGCCGTTTCGTCGCGCCGGCGAGGCGAGAACCGCTCCGAAGCGCAGCGCTGTTGATTGCTTCAAGCGTTTGATAGGCAGCGACTTGAGTCGTGCGCGAGGGCCGATTTCCAAAGCCTTTCGCGGCGCCACACGAGTCGGCGGTGCGACAAACCGGCGCGGGAAGAATATAAGTCGGGACGGGCTTGGTATTGGCGTTTTCAGGCCCTTTCATGCCTCAAAACGACCTATCCAGGGAGGGGGTTGAGATGGAAATCCCTCGCAAAACCCGGCCATTTGCCTCTAAATTTCCGCGCCCCGCGCCGCGATATAAATCCTCTAGGATATAAATCATCGCCGCGGCCCGGCGGGTTATAGTATCGTGTCCCGCGGCGGCCGCTTGGCGTCGGGGCATCCTCATTCGCAGAAATCGAAACCACGCTCGAAGGCATTCCCACCATGAACATCCGCTCGCTGTCGCCCCTGTTCGCACTCGCGCTGGCCGTCTTTTCGCTGCAATCCCCGCCCGCGACCCGCGCCGCCGATAAAGAAGTAAAGCCGCTCAAGGTGTTGTTGATCACCGGCGGGTGCTGCCACGACTATGCGAAGCAAAAGGAACTGCTCAAGGCGGGCCTCGAGGCCCGCGCGCAGGTCAAGGTCACTCAGGTGCATTCCGACGATACGACCACTAAGGCCCGCTTCGAGATTTACAAAAACCCCGATTGGGCCAAGGGCTACGACGCGGTGATTCACGACGAATGCACCTCCGACGTCAAGGACATGCCCTACGTGCAGAATATCCTCAAGGCCCACAAGGGCGGCGTGCCCGCGGTCAACCTGCACTGCGCGATGCACTGCTATCGCGTCGGCACCGACGATTGGTTCGAGTTCGTCGGCATTCACTCGACGGGGCACGGCCCGCAACTGCCGATCGCCGTGACCTACATCGACGACGAGCACCCGGCGACGAAGGGGCTGGAGAATTGGACCACGATCAACGAAGAACTGTACAACAACGTGCGCGTGTTCGACACGGCGCACGCGCTGGCCCGCGGCAAGCAGGCCGAGAACGACTTCGTCGTGACGTGGGTCAACCACTACGGCAAGACGCGGGTGTTCAGCACGACGCTCGGCCACAACAACGAGACCGTCGCCGATCCGCGGTATCTCGAGCTGGTCACGCGCGGGCTGCTGTGGAGCTGCGACAAACTGAACGACGACTATTTGAGAAAGCCGTAAGGCGCTTTCCAACGGGAGACGCCAACCATGCGCCGCTTCATGTCGATCGTTTCACTCGGTCTGGCGATCGTCCTTGCGACGAGCGCCGCGCCGGCGCAGCACCGGCTCGTCGTGCAAGGCCAAGGCAAGTTGGCCATCGTCGATCGGCAGGGCAAGATCGAGTGGGACATGCCCTGGGGCGGAATTCACGACATCCATGTGTTGAAGAACGGCCAGATCATGGTCCAGCAGGGGGCGGCCAAGATCGCCCAGATCGAGCCGGCGACCCGGAAGGTCGTCTGGTCGTACGATTCCGCCTCGCAAAACGGCAACGCAGGCAAAGCGGTCGAGGTCCACTCGTTTCAGCCGTTGGCCGACGATCGCGTGATGATCGCCGAATCGGGCGTCGGGCGGATCATCGAAATCGACCGCGGCGGAAAGCTGCTCAAGGAACTGAAGCTCAAGATCGACCACCCCCGCCCGCATACCGATACGCGGCTGGCCCGCAAGCTGCCCGGCGGAAACTATTTAGTCTGCCACGAGGGGGATGGAACGGTTCGCGAATACGACGGCGAATCGGGCAAGGTCGTTTGGGACTACGAGGTTCCCATGTTCGGCCAGGCCCCCAAAGGCGGGCATGGACCCGAAGCCTTCGGCAACAAATGTTTTTCGGCCGTCCGGTTGACGAGCGGGAATACCTTGATTGCGACGGGCAACGGCCATAGCGTGCTGGAAATCACGCCGAACAAGCAACTCGTCTGGGCGATCAGCCAACACGATCTTCCCGAAATCACGTTGGCTTGGGTCACGACGTTGGAAGTTCTGTCCAGCGGCCATTACGTCGTCGGCAACTGTCACGCCGGCCCGCATCAACCGCAATTGATCGAGCTCGATCCCAAGTCGAAACAAGTCGTCTGGCGGTTCGACGAATTTCAGGCGTTTGGCAACGACGTCTCGAACACGCAGATCTTGGATCTTGACGGAAACGCCCTGCGCTGACGATTCTGTCCGCCTTGTCCCGCCTTGCCGAGCCCGGTAGCATTACGCGGACCCACGCGAAAGGCCCATGGCAGAACCCAATCCATCGAGCGGGCATGATCGTTCGCGGCGCCTGCTTCATTTCGGCGCCGTGTTCGGCGCGATTTACTTCGCGCAGGGCATCTGCGAGCCGACGACGGGGCTGGTCTCGCAGCCCGATCAGTCGTTGTTGAGCGAGTGGGGCCGCAGCACCGAGCAAGTCGGCGCGTTCGTGTCGCTGTTGACACTGCCGTGGTGCTTCAAGCCGCTGTTCGGGCTGTTGTCCGATTTCGTGCCGCTGGGCCGCTATCGGCGCAAGAGCTATTTGCTCGTTTCCAGCGCGTGCGCCGCGGTCGCTTTCACGGTGCTGGCGTGTCTGCCGCTACCGGAAAATCACGAAACGCGGCTCTTGTCGTGGCTGCTGCCGGCCTCGTTCGCAGTCATTTTCGGCGACGTGGCGATCGACGCGCTAATGATCGAGACCACGCAACCATTTGGCATGACCGGGCGCATGCAGTCGGTGCAATGGGCCGCGATTTACGGCGGAGCGATCCTGACCGGGCTGGGCGGAGGCTATCTCAGCGAACAGCACCGTCAGCAACTCGGCTTTTTGATTTGCGCCGCACTGACGCTCGGCACGTTTGTGCTCGCGGCGTTTTTTCTTGACGAGCATCCGTACACAGCGCCCCCAAAACGCTGGCGAAAGGCAGCGCCCTTGTTATGGGATTTATTGCGATCGCGGACCGTGCTCGTCGTCGGGGCGTTTCTGTTCCTTTGGAACTTCAATCCGTTCAGCCAGACGGTGCTGTATCTGCACGCCAGGAAGCAATTGGATTTCGGCGACAATCTCTTCGGCTGGATGAACACGGTCAGTGCGGTTGGTTCGCTGGTGGCCTGCGTCGCTTACGGCTTGTATTGCCGCCGCGTGCCGATGCGCTGGTTGGTGCATGTTTCCATCGTGTTCGGGCTGATCTGCAACGGAATCTACTGGCTGCTGACGCGAGAAGCCGTGGCTTATGAAATCAGCATCATCTTTGGCTTCACCTACATGACCGCCAGCATCATCCAAGCCGATCTGGCCGCCCGGGCCTGCTCGCTCGACGCCGCCGGCACGTTGTACGCGCTGTTCATGTCGATCTGCAACTTGGGTTCGGCCTTGTCGACGTGGATGGGCGCCTACCTGTACGACTACATCAAGGCGTGCTGGAGCGCCGAAGACGCTTTTCGCCTGTTGATCATCGTGAACGGAATCTTCACGGCCAGTTGCTGGCTGGTCGTGCGATATTTGCCGGAGCATTTGCTCGCCAGGCCGGTCGAGGCGTCCGACGCCGAGGCGCCGTCGGCGGCCGAGGCGACGATCGCCGGCCAAGGCGCCGCGTAGGAGCGAGCCTGAAACGCGACTTCCCCAACCGGAAAGATAATTCGGGCGGTATTCTAGCGGCTCTTCTTCAAAACCAGCCGAGCCGCCAACCAAGGAGGCCGGTTAGTCGAACGAGTAACCGGCGAAGAACAGCTCATCTGGTTTGCCGTTCTTGTAGGCGATCGTACAGATGCCGTGCCCGCGCTCCAGATCCTCGAAAAATTCCATGCTCTGCTCGATCTTCTCGCGGGTCGGCTCCGTCGTGTCGAAGAGGTCGAGCAGCCTTTCGTCCGGCAGCCGACAGGCGACGCAGAAGTTCGGCTCGTCGCCGACGGTCAGCAGGTCGAGGATCGACCGCGTACCGTCTGCATCGCTCGCCGCCATCGCTTCCTCGATCGAATCATGTTGGGCGCCCGGCGCCGGTGAGTTGGCGGCGACCGGAAAATCGAGGAACGGCATTACGGGGTTATATCTCCCTGCCGCGAACTCGCGCTGGCGCAACTCCTGCAAAGCCTTGTCGGCGTCTTCCTGATACCGGACGAAATAATAGTATGGATGGGCGCCCATGATCGTATTCCTTCAAGCGCAAAGGGGTGACACAAGGCCCCGCTGGTGGCGAATCCCGAAATGTCGAGGAGAATCCGCGCCCAAGGGCGCAAAGCAGGCCTCCGTCATGATTGCGACGTGGCTGAACGAAAGCAAGCAGATGATCAACCACACGAGCGAATGCGGGCCGGAGGCAGCCGCGTTGATCGAGAACTGAGCAGCCTTCGCATGGAAAGTGGTTGCTGGCTCAACGCAACTCAGATGATTTTCTTGATCGGCTCGACGTGCTCGACGCCGACCAGCTTTTGGTCCAGACCGCCGTAGAAGTACGACAGCACGTTGGGATTCAGGCCAAGCTGGTGCAGGATCGTGGCGTGCAGGTGCTTGACGTGGAATGGGTCTTCCACGGCCGCCGAACCTAGCTCGTCGGTCACGCCGACGCTCTGGCCCCCTTTGACCCCTCCGCCGGCCATCCACATCGTGAAGCCGTAGGCGTTGTGATCGCGGCCAGTCCCCTTGGCGTATTCGGCCGTCGGCTGCCGGCCGAATTCGCCGCCCCAGACGACGAGGGTTTCGTCCAGCAGCCCGCGCTGGCGGAGATCCTTGAGCAAGCCGGCGATCGGTTTGTCGGTGTTGCCGGCGTGGAAATTGTGGTTCTTCTCCAAATCGCCGTGCGCGTCCCAGTTCGAATCGTTATGGTTCCCGCCGGAATACAACTGCACGAACCGCACGCCGCGTTCGACCAGCCGCCGCGCGAACAAGCAGCGGCGGCCGAAGTCGAGCGTCCGCTCCTGGTCGAGTCCATAGAGTTCGAGCGTTTCTTGCGATTCCTGGCTTAGGTTGACCGCCTCGGGGGCGTACTGCTGCATCTTGTAGGCCAGCTCGTAACTGGCGATTCGCGCGGCCAGATTCGTATTGTCGATGCGGCTGGCGAGGTGCTCGCCGTTCGCCTCGTGCAATGCGTCGAGCAACTCGCGCTGGATCGGCTTCGTCATTCCTTCGGGCAGGTTCAAATCGACAATCGGCGCTCCCTTCGAGCGCATCAACGTCCCCTGGTAAGTCGCCGGCATGTAGCCGCTCGACCAGTTCTTGGCGCCGCTGATCGGGCCGCCGCTGGGATCGAGCATCACGACGAAGCCCGGCAGGTTTTCGTTCTCGCTGCCCAGGCCGTAGTTGACCCACGAGCCGAGCGCCGGGCTGCCGCTGAGGATACGGCCGGAGTTCATCTGCAACATGGCCGAGCCGTGAATCGGCGAGTCGGCGGTCATCGACTTGATGAATGCGATGTCGTCGACGCACGTCGAAAGCTGCGGAAACAGGTCGGAGACCCACTGGCCCGACTGGCCGTACTGCTTGAACTTCCACTTTGGCCCGACGACGCGCCCCTCGCTTTTGGCGCCGCCGCGTCCCTTGGTCTTGACCGGGATCGTCTGCCCGTCGAGTTCGTAGAGCTTGGGCTTGTAATCGAACGTATCGACGTGGCTCGGGCCGCCGTACATGAATAGGAAGATCACGCTTTTGGCTTTGGCGGCGAACTGCGGCGGCTTGGGCGCTAGCGGATTGGCCAGCGGCGTAGCGCCGTCGGCCGCCACCGCCTGCGAGCCTAAAAAGCCTTCGCGGTCCAGCATCGCCGCCAGAGCGACCGACGTGAACGCGCCGCCGGCCTGCC
>Ga0134126_10008603_pt1 | contig 12835 bp, 9 predicted proteins | sample KB31752_FD_96881 | JGI IMG/M metagenome (GOLD analysis project Ga0134126, IMG submission 96881) | Terrestrial soil microbial communities with excess Nitrogen fertilizer from Kellogg Biological Station, Michigan, USA - KB3-175-2 | ecosystem: Environmental > Terrestrial > Soil > Unclassified ...
GCGAACACCCCCGGGACACTCGCCTCCAGCAGGGTCTCGCTGCCGGCCGCGGCGCCGGTGAGCACGAATCCGTGCTCGTCGCGGCTCACCACGTCGTCCAGCCACTCGGTGCACGGCAGCGCACCCAGGAAGAGGAACAGGAACGAGAACGGCAAGCGCTCGCCCGTCTTCAGGGTGACCGCCTCGAGCTCCCCGTCGCTTCCGTGCAGCTCGGCGATCTCGCTGCTGTCGCGCACGACCACGCCGTAGCGGTCGAGCTCGCGGATCAGGTAGTCGGACATCGTCTCCCGCAGATCCGCCCGCCGGTGGAGCAGCGTCACCAGCGCACCGCCGCGCGCGAGCCAGACGGCCGCCTGCCCGGCGGAGTTGCCGCCGCCCACCACCGCCACGCGCGAGGCGCCGCAGAGCTGTCCCTCCACCGGCCCGGCCGCGTAGAAGACCGTGATCCCCTCGTAGTCGGCCAGGCCGTCCACGGGGAGCCGCCGGTACCGCGCGCCGGTGGCGAGCAGCACCGCGCGCGCGGCGATCTCGCGGTCGTCCTCGAGGCGGACGACATGCCGGCCGTTCCCGGGCTCGAGTGAAAGTGCGCGGTAGGGCGTGGCCAGGCGAGCGTCGAACTTCCGCGCCTGGGTCACGGCCCGGCTGGTCAGCTCGTTTCCGCTGATCCCCGCCGGGAAGCCCAGGTAGTTCTCGATCCGCCGGGAGGACCCCGCCTGTCCACCGATCGAGCCGCTGTCGACGATCAGCGTGTCGAGTCCCTCCGAGGCGCCGTAGACCGCGGCGCCCAGGCCGGCCGGTCCCGCGCCCACCACGAGGAGGTCGACCTCCTCCCGCGGCTGGAGCTCGCGGCCGATGCCGAGCGCGCGATGGACCTGGCCGGTCGTGGGCGCGTACAGCTCGATGCCGCCCGGCAGTCGCACGAGCGGCAGGCTGTCCGCGTCGAGGAGGCCCTCGTCGAGTGCAGTCGCGGCGGGATCGGAGCAGCGATTGGTGTCGTGCCAGGTGAACGGAAGCCGGTTCGCGCGCATGTGCTCGACCATCTGCATCGTCGCCTCCGACGAGTGCGGGCCGAAGATCTCGATGCCGATGCCCTGGACCCGCTGCAGCGCCTCGCGCCTGGAGATGAAGGTCGCGAGCAGCATGTCGCTCAGCGGGCCGTCCTCGAACAGGAGCGACCTCAGCACGTCGCGGTCCACGGCGAGGTAGCGAGTGGGCGCCGTCGCCACGGCGGTGAGGAACACCGTCTGGCCCGAGAGCAGGTTCAGCTCGCCGAGGAACCTGCCCGCGCCGTGACGGGTGATCTCGTTGCCCACCGCGTCGACGATGGCGACCTCCCCTTCGAAGATCACGATGAACGGGTAGGTCGCGTCTCCGACGCGGAAGAGGACGTCGCCCACCTCGGCGGTGCGCTCCTCGCCGAGCTCGCGGAGCCTGGACAACTGCGCCGCGGTCAGCGTGGGGCTTGATGGCGCCGTCGGGCCCGAGCTCGTCATGGCTGGAGCGTACTCAGCGGACTGCGCGGCGCCGGCTCGAGGCCAGGGCGAGCGCGAGGGCCGCGCTGCGCGCGCGTCAGAACTCGATCTCCGCGCCGACCGTGATGGTCCGTGTGCGCGGCAGGTGGAAGGCGTCCTCCGGCGACGCGGCGATCAGCGCGGTGGCCAGGAAGAGGTGCTTGCGCCAGCGGCGCATCCCGGGCCGGTTGGTCGGCGTCAGCTCCACCGTGGAGATGAAGAACGTGCAGCCCGAGGGATCGAGCGGCTTCTCCACGCCCGCCTCCCCGAGCGCTCCGAGCAGAGCCGGCACGTTGTGCGCCTCCGCGTAGCCGTACTTCGCGTGCACGAAGAGGACGCCGTCGTCCGCGTAGCCCAGCTCGTCGATGTGCATTCGCTCCTCCGCCCTCACCCGCGGGGCGGGCACGTCCTGGATCCAGAGGATGATCGCCTGCTCCGGCAGCGACTGGAGGTGCTCGACGCAGAGGCGCATCGCCAGCGGCGCGGTGTCCTTGTTGCGGCCCATGAAAACGCCGGTGCCGGTCGTCCGCACCACGGACTTCTCGTTGGCCCGCAGCTCGTCGATCAGGTTCGGCAGATCGCCCGCGAGGCGTTTGCGCTGCGCGGTGACCAGCTCCTGTCCACGCGACCACGTGACCATCACCGTGAAGAGCGCCAGGCCGATGAAGATCGGCAACCAAGCGCCGTGCGCGATCTTGCTGAGGTTGGCCCCGAAGAACGCGAGCTCGATCACGAGAAAGAAGGCGGCCGCGGCCCCCACCTGCCACAGCGGCCGCTTCCAGCGGTGCCGTGCGATGAAGAAGAACAGGACCGTGGTGCAGATCACCGTGCCGGTCACCGCGGTCCCGTAGGCGAACGCGAGCTTCGCGGAGCTGCGGAACGCGAGCACGAGCGTCAGCACGGCGATCAGCAGCAGCCAGTTGATCACGGGGACGTACACCTGGCCGTAGGTGCTCTCCGAGGTGTGCACCACGCGCAGCCGCGGCAGGTAGCCGAGCTGCGACGCCTGGTGCGCGATCGAGAAGGTTCCCGAGATCACCGACTGCGAGGCGATCACGGTCGCCAGGGTCGCGAGGATCACCAGCGGGATCAGGCCGGCGTGCGGCATCAGCCGGAAGAACGGCGCCGAGATCGCGCCAGGGGTCTCGAGGATCAGCGCGCCCTGCCCGAGGTAGCAGAGGATGCAGGCGGGGAAGACGAGGAGCAGCCAGGCGCGGGCGATCGCCGGCCGCCCGAAGTGCCCCATGTCCGCGTAGAGCGCCTCCACGCCGGTGAACGACAGGACCACCGCGGTGAGTGAGAAGAAGCCCGTCGTCCCGCTGTGGAAGAGGAAGTCGAACGCGTAGCTCGGGGAGAGCGCCTCGAGCACGGCCGGGTGCATCGCGATCCCGCGGATGCCGAGCGCCGCGACCGTGACGAACCAGACGAGCATCACGGGGCCGAACACGCGGCCCACGCTGCCGCTGCCGAGGCGCTGCAGCATGAACAGGACGACGATGATCGTCACCGTGATCGGGACCACGTAGGTGTGGAGCGAGGACTGGATCGTCTCCGTGCCCTCGACCGCCGACAGCACCGAGATGGCCGGCGTGACCATGCTGTCGCCGAAGAACAGGCCCGCCCCGAAGACGCCCACGGCGGCGAGCAGGAACCGGCGCCGCGTCGAGACGCGGCTCGCCATCTTCCGGACCTGCGAGATCAGCGCCATGATGCCGCCCTCGCCGTCGTCGTCCGCGCTCATCACGAGGCCCACGTACTTGACGGTGGCGATCAGCGTCACCGCCCAGAAGATCAGCGAGGCGAGGCCGAACACGGTCTCGGCGGTCGCCTGGATCGGATGCGGGTCGTCCGGGTTGAACGCCGTCTGGAGGGTGTAGATCGGGCTGGTCCCGATGTCGCCGAAGACGACGCCGAGCGCGGCAACGGTGATCGCCGCACGGCCGAGGTTTTTTCTCGCGGAGCCGGTCACGACGGGCCGTGCGAAGAGGGCTTCGAGTGGAGCTAGCCGGGCTCGAACCGGCGACCTCCTGGGTGCGATCCAGGCGCTCTCCCAACTGAGCTATAGCCCCGTGTGGCACGCACGCGCGCCGGGCTCGTTCATGGTAGCGGCGCAGCGGACCCCGCAGGCCGAATAGAGTCCGACGCCGATGCGAGGACTCGCCCTGCTGCTCGCGCTGGTCGCCCTTGCCCTGCCCGCGGTCGCCGACGCCAAGGTCCGCACGGGTCCGGGGGGCGCCGCGTTCTACAAGCCGCCCGCCCATCTGACCGGCAAGCACGGCGCGCTGATCTGGGTGCACAGGCAGACCGGCTCGGGCGCGCTCAAGCCGGCCGCCTACAACGACCTCGTCCTGTACCGCTCGATCGGCGACAACGGCAAGCCCGTCGCCGTCTCGGGCGCCGTGGCCGTGCCGCGCGGCAAACCGCCGAAGGGCGGCTGGCCGATCCTCACCTGGGCGCACGGCACGACGGGCATCGCCGACACCTGCGCGCCCACGCGCGCGCCGGTGGCCGTGCAGTACGTGAAGCCGGACCTCGGCGACTTCCTCAAGGCCGGCTTCGCCGTGGTCAGCACCGACTACCAGGGGCTCGGCACGCCGGGCACTCACCTCTACCTGATCGGGAAGGACGAGGGGCGCAGCGTGCTCGACATCGTGCGCGCCGCGCGGGCGCTCGACCCGCGGCTCGGCAAGCGCGTGGTGATCGCGGGTCACTCGCAGGGCGGCCACGCCGCGCTCTGGGCGGCGGCGCTCGCGTCGAGGTGGACGCCCGAGCTGAAGGTGGAGGGCACGATCGCCTACGCGCCCGCGTCTCACATCGAGACCCAGGCGCGCGTCTTCCCCTCGCTTCAGACGAGCGCCCTCAGCGGGCTGGCCTCGCTCATCTTCCGCGGCATCGATGCCGCGCACCCCGCCCTGAACCTCGGCGGCCTGCTCACCCCGCAGGCCGCGGCGCTCTACCCGAACACGCTCACCCAGTGCCTCCCCGCGCTCGGCCAGCCCAGCGAGTTCGGAGGCGTGACGGCCAGCGGCTTCTTCCGTGCCGGCGCGGACCTGGAGCCGGCGTTCAAGCTGCTCGGCCAGAACGACCCCGAGCACCTCAAGATCCGCACGCCGCTGTACATCGCGCAGGGCACGGCGGACCAGACGGTGTTCCCCGCCTTCACCGATCAGCTCGACACCCAGCTCACCGCCGCGGGCACCAAGATCGACTACAAGAAGTACGACGGCATCACGCACGGCGGCATCGTCACGGCCGCCATCAAAGACACTCTCGCCTGGGCACGCGCGCGCTTGCGGTAGTCGCGGGCAGCCGGTTGCAGTCCGGCGCGGAGCGGCGCGCCGAGGCTAGCCTTCCGCTTAGGTACCTGCCCGGATGAGTTTTCGTACCCGCCTGCTCCTCTTCTTCACGATCATCGTGATCGTGCCGATGGGCGCGGTGGCGCTGGTCCTGTTCAGCATCACGTCGCAGAGCGAGCTCGGCAAGGCCGACGCGCGCATCGCCGAGGGGATGAGGGTGGCGCTCGCGCTGTACCGGCAGCAGCGCTCGGACGCGCTTCCCGCGTTGCGCGACGTGGCCCGCGACCCGGCGCTGCGCCGCGCGCTGGACGCCCGCTCGGGCGAGGACGCGTCGAAGGTCCTCGCGGGTCTCGTGAAGGGGAACGTGAGCGGCATCGCGCTCTACGACGACAACCGGAAGCTCGTCGCGACGGCGGGCGAGAATCCGCCGGTCGCCCCCGCGGTGGGGGAGCCGACGGACGCGAGCGGGAAGCAGTTCGGCTGGCTCGCGGTGTCCACGGTGAGCTCGCGCGGGTTCGCCAATCAGCTCGCTGAGCTCACGGATCTCGGCGTGCGGCTCTACAGCGGCAAGCAGCGCCTGTCGTCCACCGTTCCCGGCGACAGCGCCGGCGGGCCGCCCAGCTCGGGCAAGGTGACGATCGGCGGCTCCAACTACCGGGGTAAGTTCGAGCAGCTCGAGCAGCAGCTCGGACCGCCGCTTTCGGTCGGTGTGTTCACGCCGTCCGGCGGCATCACCGACTCGATCGACCGCAGCCGCGTCCTGATCGGGATCATCCTGCTCGGCTTCCTCGGCCTCGCGCTGATGCTGTCGGTGTTCATCGTGCGCGCGCTCCAGGGCCAGATCGACCAGTTCCTGCAGGCCGCCCGCCGCCTCGCGCGCGGTGACTTCAGCCAGCCCGTGCCGATCCACGGCGACGACGAGTTCGCGAAGCTCGGCGGCGAGTTCAACAAGATGTCGAACGAGCTCGAGGGCAAGATCGAGGAGGTCGAGAGCAAGCGCCGCGAGCTGGAGGAGACCATCCGGCGCGTGGGCGACGCGTTCGCCACCGGCCTCGACCGGCAGGGCCTGATCGACCTGGCCGTGCGCCAGGCCGTCAAAGCCTGCGAGGCGGACGCCGGTCGCGCCCTTCCGCTCGAGGACACGATGGACGAGGTCGTCGTCGGAACCACCGAGAACACGCTCGGCGAGGCGCTGGAGCTGGCCGAGCGGCAGGCGTTCGAGATCCGGCAGGAGAGCATCGACGAGCTGCTCGCGAACCTCGACCCCAGCAAGGACCAGCAGATGCCGGTCGAGCAGCATCGGCCCACGATCGTGTCGCTCGACGACGTGCACGCGCTGGCCGGGCCGCTGCGGGCGCGCTCGGGGGCAGGCAGCGACGTGAACTACGTCTGCGTGATCTCGATCGTGCGCCGCGGCCAGGAGTTCAGCGAGACGGAGCAGGACCTGTTCGCCTACCTCACCGCGCAGGCCGCGGTGTCGATCGAGAACGCCAACCTCCACGAGACCGCTCAGCGCCTCGCGGTCACCGACGAGCTCACGGGCCTCTTCAACGTGCGCCACTTCCAGGAGGCGCTCGAGAACGAGGTCGAGCGAAGCCGGCGGTTCAGCAGCCCGGTCGGCCTGGCCATGCTCGACATCGACAACTTCAAGAAGGTCAACGACACCTACGGCCACCAGCAGGGCGACGTGGTTCTGGTGGAGGTGGCGCGTGCGCTGCGGTCGCTGTCGCGTGACATCGACGTGCCGGCCCGCTACGGCGGCGAGGAGCTGGCGGTGATCCTTCCCCAGACCGATCTGGACGGCGCCGAGCTGCTCGCCGAGCGCATGCGCGCCGCGGTGGCGGACCTCGCCGTGAAGCGCCTGGACGGGCAGGGGGTCCTCAAGATCACAGCGAGCTTTGGCGTGGCCGCGTTCCCGGAATCGGCCGACGCCCGCAAGTCTCTGATCGCGGCTGCCGACGCCGCTCTGTACCGCGCGAAGCACGGTGGCAAGAACCAGGTGCAGCGCGCGGACGCCGTGCGCGCCGCGACATAGAGAGACGCCCGCGGGTCCGCTACCCTACGGCCCCTGTGGGGCTTCTCGACGACGCGATACGAGAGCACCTGGACCTCAAACGCCGCCACGGCGCGAGCGATGACGAGATCGCTCAGAAGGAAGCCGAGGCGCTCGGTCCGGCCCGCCGGGAGTTCCCGCGCGAGGCCGCGCAGGACGTGGCCGTCGACGACAGGCCGGTTCACGTGGACGAGGACGAGGCCGCCCCGGCCGCGTTCGGCGATCCGCTGTCAGAAGAGATCTCCGACCTCGAGCGGATCTCCGACCCGCCGGTCTTCGATCACCTGGCCGACGAGCCCGAGGCAGCCGTCGACCCCGCGCCGCCGCCCGTCGAGTCGCCGGCTCCGTCGCGCGTCGAGCTGGCGGACACGGAGGAGTACCGCTTCGAGGAGGACGAGGGCGAGGACGACGACGCCTACGGCGAAGATGATGACGACGACGACTTCGACGAGGACGACGACTTCTCCGACCTCGACGACGACGACGACGACGACGCCGACGACGAGGACGACGACGAAGACCTCCTCGGCGACACGCCGGAGTTCCTCCAGGACACGCCTGAGCACGACCGCCTCTGGTTCGAGCAGAAGCCGCCTCGCGACTTCGATTTCGAGTAGTCCAGACCGCTAGACGTTCGTCCAGGTTTACGCGCGCGCCATTGCGTCTTTTCGCGCGCGCGGACGATAACCAGGACACGACGGCATGGAGGGTTCCGTCGTTCGGAGCGGCATGAAAGCCGCTGATCGATGTGCGGTGGGGTCTCGCGGGCGCGCGGTTCCCCACCGCCATCGGTTCTTCTCTGCTCTGGCCCTACCATTCACCCGCACGGGGCCTTAGCTCAGTTGGGAGAGCGCCTGCTTTGCAAGCAGGAGGTCGCCGGTTCGATCCCGGCAGGCTCCATTTCCTCGTCTAGACCTCCTCGTGATCAAGACGGAAGCCGAGGCTGCTCTTACTGCCGGCGACGCGCAGCGCGTTGTGTTCGCTGGATCGTCGGTCATGCTGGATCAGCTCTCCTCGTGCAGCCGCTCGTAGGCCTCCTTCGCCGCGTCGACCTGGCGCAGCGACTGCGCCACCACCCAGCGCCGGCTGGCGCGATCGACCGCCAACACGGTCCATCCGCGCCCGTCCTCGTCGCTCAGATGCACGAGCAGGGTGTCGCGATCGTGCTCCACGCGCAGGCGGTGATCCGGGTTGCCGTCTTCGCGCAGCGTGCGCGCGGCTGGTCGCCGGGGTCGGCGACGAACGAGGTCCAACGTCCGCTCATGGACGGAATGCAAGCACTCTCCCAACCCCCTAATCAATTCCGAAAAGCCGCCGATAGCAACCTCGAGTGAGGCTCGAGAGCGGAATTCGCTATTTGCGACATTCCTCAAACGGGGTACGAAAGTGCACCGGTGAGGAAGGCGACGCAAATCAAATAATTGAGGTAGCCTGCCGCGCCGTCGTGCCCCTCCCTTCCGCCACACGGCGCGTTGTCGTGCGCCTTGTCGTTGCCCTGATTGCCCTCGCCCTGCTGGCCCCCGCGGCCGGCGAGGCCAGCGACGGACCCACCTCGAAGGTGAGCGACACCCACGCCGTCGTCGCCAAGAAGAAGAAGAAGCGCAAGCGCTGCAAGAAGTACCGCTGGGTCCGCGTCAGGCGCCACGGCCACTTCATCCGCCGCCACGGCCGCTTCGTGCGCGTGCGCCGCTGTGCGCCCACGAAGAAGCGCACGGCGACCACGCCCGCGCCGCCGGCCTCGCAGGGTCCGGGCGCGCCCGGCTTCACGGTCGGCACCGTCTCCGGTCCCGCCCCGAACTGGGAGGCCGGCCTGATGCCGAGCCTGCACCCGCGCATGGTCCGCTTCGAGCAGAGCATCGACACCCCGGCCTCGAAGCTCGCGGAGAACGTGGGCGGCATGGCCGCGAGGGGCACCGAGGTGATCGCCATGGCCTCGTTCTACGGCCGGGTGCCGAGCACCTCGGAGGCGCAGGGCCTCGCGAGCTGGGCGAAGGCCTACGGCCCGGGCGGCACCTACTGGACGAATCACCCCGGCGGCCAGTACGCCATGCGCTACATCGAGTTCGGCAACGAGACGAACCAGAGCTACCAGTTCAACTGCGGTCCCGGCTGCTCCGGCTACAAGGCCCGGGCACAGCAGTACGCGCTGCGCGTGCGCGACGCCGCCCAGGCGATCCAGGCCGCAAACCCGAACGTCAAGCTGCTGGCGATCGGCGAGGACGCCAACTGCGACTGCTCCGACTGGGTCGACGGCATGTTCAGCGCCGTCCCCGACCTCAACAAGTGGATCGGCGGCTGGAGCCTCCACCCGTACGGCCCGAAGCAGCGCTACGGCCCGATCCTCAACCAGCTCGTGAAGGACACCACCAAGCACGGCGACACCACGCTGCCGTTCTTCGCCACCGAGTACGGCATCTCGACCGACAACGGGCGCTGCGTGAACAAGAACTACGAGTGGCCGCTGTGCCTGAGCTACGCCCAGGCCGGGGCGAATCTCACCGCCGCGATCGACGACATGCACGCCACCTACCCGCGGCTTCGGGCGATCTTCGTCTACAACCAGCGGAACGGTGGGGCGTCCGGGTCAGGCTCGGACTACGAGAACTTCTTCGGGGTCATGCAGAACAACGGCGCGCCGAAGGGGGCATACACCTCCGCGGTGCAGGCGCTGCTGGCGACCTACCACAGCGGCTAGCCCAGCCCGAGCCCGCCGACCGGGATCGTCTCGACCCGCTCGGAGAAGCCGGCGATCAGCGGACGACCGCGCTCGATCGCGGCCTTCACGCTGTCGAGCGTGAGCGACGCCGCGTGCGCCTCGCGGCTCTCCCAGACCTCGGTGACCCAGATCGCGTCGGGATCGTCGGGAGCGCGGGCGATCACGTACGACTCGCAGCCTTGCACGGAATCCCGCATCCGATCCGCTGCATCGAGCAGTACCTCAGCCAGGGCATCTCCCTTGCCGGGATGCGCCCTGATCATGCCAATCAGGCCGAAACGCGTCATTTAGGTGACGTATACCGCAACCCCTCCCGGGGCAAGCGTGTTCCGTGATTTCTATGCGATTCAAGGCTTTCATCATCAGCGCGCTCGCCGCGGCCGCCCTCGTCGTGCCGGCCGGCACGGCACACGCAGCGCGCGGCATGGAGGTCGCCCTCCAGGACGACTCGGTGTTCCTCACCAACTCCTGGTACGGACGCGACCTCGGCTTCCAGCGAGCCAAGGAGCTCCGGGTCACGCGGCTCCGCGTGAACGTGCTCTGGGCACGCGTCGTGGCCAATCCGGGCAGCCGCTCCGTGCCGGCCAACCCCGGCTACAACTGGAGCAACTACGACAGTCTCATCGCTCAGGCCGCCGCCAACGGCATCAAGGTGCAGCTCACGCTCACCGGACCGGTGCCGGCGTGGGCCGAGGGCAAGCACAGGGTCGGCGTCTACAAGCCGAACGCCCGCCGGTTCGCGAGCTTCGCCCGGGACGTGGCCTCCCACTTCAAGGGGCGCGTCGACCGCTACGGCATCTGGAACGAGCCGAACTGGAAGAGCTGGCTCGAGCCGCACAACAGCTCGCCGGGCATCTATCGCAGCCTCTACAGGGGCGCCTACTCGGCGATCAAGCGCGCCGACCGCAGGGCGAAGGTCCTGATCGGCGAGACCTCGCCCCAGGCCCGCGGGCGCGCCGGCATGGCGCCGCTCACCTGGCTGCGGAAGATGGTGGGGCGCTCGCATCTCAAGGCCGACGGCTACGCCCACCACCCGTACGACTACCGCCACTCGCCGCGAAAGGTGGTCGGCGGCAAGAACGACGTGACGATCGCGTCGCTCAGCCGGCTCACCAAGGAGCTCAGCCGGATGGCGCACAAGCGCCTGCTGCGGACGCCGCACGGCGGCGCGCTGCCGGTCTACCTCACCGAGTACGGCTACCTGGTGCACGGCCGCTTCGCGATGAACTCGAGGAAGGCGGCCAAGTACCTCACGCAGGCGTTCTCGATCGCGCTGCACAACCCGCGGGTGAAGTCGATGCTCCAGTACGGGCTCGTGTCACCGCCGACGGTCGTGAACTGGGACAGCAGCCTGCTCGCCAACAACGGCCAGGCGCGGCCGATGTTCAGGTCGCTGAAGTCCTGGGTCGCTCACGCCCGGCGCTCGCTCGCCAGGTAGCGAGCCCCGGCGCCGCTACTCGGTGCCGGCCTGCTTGTCGACGCTCGCGCGGATCGCGTGGAGCGTCTCGGCGATGTCGATCAGGCTCGCGGCGATCGAGGCGTTCACCTGATAGGTGGCCCAGGCGACGTCGCCGTTCGCCTGCGGTTCCACCTTCTCGGCGGCCTCGAGGTGCTTCATCGCTTCGTCGCGGTACTCCTTCACGCTTCCTCCAAGTGGTTCAAGACTGCTGTGTTCTCACATGATCGGCACGAAGCGCCGGCGTTTGAACGCAACAAAACTCACAGACTCCACACGGCGGGCGGGATATCGTCCGAGGAGCGATGCCGGGCAAGGTCTGTCCGACCTGTTCTTCCGAGAACCCTGAGAGCGCGCGCTTCTGCATGTCGTGCGGAAACGCGCTGGAGCGACGCTGCGGCGTTTGCGGCACCGAGCTGCCGGCTCAGGCGCGCTTCTGCATGAACTGCGGCACGCCGGTGGAGGAGGCGCCCGCGGCGCGCGCGCCCGTGGCCGAGCCGAGCGTGCTCGCGCTGCCCGAGGAACGCCGCCAGGTCACCGTGGTGTTCGCCGACCTCTCCGGCTACACGGCCGTGGCCGAGACGATGGACCCCGAGGCCGTGAAGAGCTTGGTGGAGCGCTGCCTGCGCCGCCTCGGCGAGGAGGTCGAGCGCTACGGCGGTCGCGTGGACAAGTACATCGGCGACAACGTGATGGCGATCTTCGGCGCCCCGGTGGCCCACGAGGACGACGCCGAGCGCGCGGTGCGCGCGGCGTTGGGGATGCAGGAGGCGATGGCCGAGATCAACGAGGGTCTCGGCGACACGCACGGCGTCTCGTTCGCCCTGCGCGTGGGGGTGAATACCGGCGAGGTGCTCGCCGGCGCGGTGGGCCGCGAGTACACGGTGATCGGTGACACGGTGAACGTCGCGTCGCGGCTCGAGACCGCCAGCCGCCCGGGCAGCGTGACGGTGGGCGACCGCACCTATCGCGCCACCCGGCACGTGGTGGAGTACCGCGAGCTCGAGGCGCTCGAGCTGAAGGGCAAGGCCGAGCCGGTGCGGGCCTGGGAGGCGGTGGGCGTCACCGCCGCGCAGCCCATGGGCCGCATGCTGGCGCGCAGCGAGGCGCCGCTCGTGGGACGAGACGAGGAGCTGCGCCTGCTCGAGTCGCTCTACGGCCGCGTGGTCTCCGAGGGCCGGCCGCACCTGGTCACCGTGGTGGGCCAGGCGGGCGTGGGCAAGACGCGCCTCCAGCGCGAGCTGGAGCGAGCGTTGACGGCTCGCCCCGACGCGCCCACCCTGCGTCAGGGCCGCTGCCTCCCCTACGGGTCGAGCATCGTCTTCTGGGCGCTCGGCGAGGTGGTGCGCACGGAGTGCGGCATCGTCGACACAGATCCCGCCGACGTGGCCTGGGAGAAGCTCTACAGCGCCGTGCGGATGCTCGCGTCGGAGGCCGAGGCGAAGCGCACGGCGATGATGATGGGACGCCTCCTCGGCATCGAGCCGCCGGGCGAGCAGCCGCCGGCCGACGTCCAGGACCCGCAGCGCATGCGCGAGGCGTTCTTCGCGGCGGTGCGCACGGCGATGGAGGCGATGGCTCGGCGCAACCCGCTGCTGCTCGTGTTCGAGGACATCCACTGGGCCGACCAGGGCATGCTCGACCTGATCGAGCACCTCGGCCAGTGGGTGCGCGGCCCGCTGCTGATCCTCTGCCTCGCGCGCGACGAGCTGCTCGAGCGCCGGCCCGGCTGGGGCGGCGGCCGCCGCGGCGCCACCTCGATCTTCCTCGAGCCGCTGAACGCGCAGGAGACGCACAGGCTGA
>Ga0134126_10008607_pt1 | contig 12833 bp, 12 predicted proteins | sample KB31752_FD_96881 | JGI IMG/M metagenome (GOLD analysis project Ga0134126, IMG submission 96881) | Terrestrial soil microbial communities with excess Nitrogen fertilizer from Kellogg Biological Station, Michigan, USA - KB3-175-2 | ecosystem: Environmental > Terrestrial > Soil > Unclassified ...
ATCGTCTTCGTGGAGCGCGCGGGCAAGGAGGTCGCCGTGGTGGTGTCCTTGGAGGACTGGGAGACAGCACGCGCCGGCCGAGCCGACAAATGGGCACAGGCCCAGGCGATGCTCGCTGACCTGCACGAGCGATTACGAGCTGAGGGCGCGGTCGAGCGGCTGCAGGACTTCGACGTGGTGGAGGCCATCCATGCCGGGCGGGAAGAGCGGGACGAGCAGCTCTGCAGCTGGATGCATCGACGCGAGTCTGGTAGTGCGGATCCTGAACGCTGATCCGCCAGCTCTCCCCGTGTGGGAGCGTCTCATCGAGTCGGACGGCGACCTGATCGCGCCGACCCTGCTGCCCTACGAGGTCGCCAACGTACTGCACAAGCAGCGACGGTCAGGGCGGGTCAGTGCTGAGCTGGCCGCGCTGCAGCTCGATCGGTGCCTGCGCCTGCCTATCGAGCTACATGGCGATGCGCGGCTGCACGCCAGAGCACTGGAGATCGCATCTGAGCGGCACCTGTCTGCGACGTACGGTGCTCACCACGTCGCCCTCGCCGAGCGCTTCCGGGTGCCGCTGTGGACCTCCGATCACCGGCTTGCCGGCGCGCTGGGCGACGGCTTACCAGAGGTGCACCTCGTGCCGTGAGGACCGTCGGCGGCGCGCGGTAGCCTCGCGGCCGTGGCACTGGCCCTCTACCGCAAGTACCGCCCGGCGTCCTTCGCCGAGGTGGTCGGCCAGGACCACGTCACCGAACCGCTGCGCACCGCGCTGGCCGCCGGTCGGATCAATCACGCCTACCTGTTCTCCGGCCCGCGGGGCTGTGGGAAGACGTCCAGCGCGCGCATCCTGGCCCGCTCGCTGAACTGCGCGCAGGGGCCGACGCCAGATCCCTGCGGAGTCTGTCCGTCATGTGTCGCGCTGGCACCGGAAGGCCCCGGGTCGATCGACGTCGTCGAGCTCGACGCGGCCAGCCACGGCGGTGTGGACGACGCCCGTGACTTGCGAGATCGTGCCTTCTATGCGCCAGCCGAGTCACGGTATCGGGTGTTCATCATCGATGAGGCGCACATGGTCACCACGCAGGGCTTCAACGCCCTGCTCAAGATCGTGGAGGAGCCGCCGGAGCACCTCGTGTTCGTCTTCGCCACCACCGAGCCGGAGAAGGTGCTGGCGACGATCCGGTCCCGTACCCACCATTACCCGTTCCGTCTGCTGCCACCCAGCACCATGCGCGGCCTGCTGGAGCAGGTATGCGTCGGCGAGGGCGTCACCATCGAGCCGGCGGTGTACCCGCTAGTGATCCGCGCCGGCGGTGGTTCCGCGCGGGACTCGCTGTCCGTGCTGGATCAGCTGCTCGCCGGGGCCGGCGGCGAGGGCGTCACCTACGCCCGCGCGGTGGCGCTGCTCGGAGTCACCGACGTCGCGCTGATCGATGACATGGTCTCGGCGCTCGCCGCCCAGGACGGGGCCACTGTGTTCGCCACCATCGACCGGTTGGTCGAGGCCGGGCACGATCCACGTCGCTTCGCCTCCGATCTGCTGCAGCGCTTCCGGGATCTGGTGTTGCTGCGCGTCGCGCCCGATCAGGCCGGCCATGGGCTGGTCGACGCTCCGGAGGATCAACTCAGCACGATGACCGCGCAGGCCGAAGCCCTGGGCGTGGGCAGTCTGACCAGGTTCGCCGAGATCACCCATAACGGGCTCATCGAGATGCGCGGCGCCACCGCTCCCCGCCTGCTGCTGGAACTGCTGTGCGCGCGGATACTGCTGCCCGCTGTCGCCGAGGGGGACAGCGCGGTGTTGCACCGGCTGGAGCGGCTGGAACGGCGATTCACCATTGCCGCCCCGTCGACGGAGCCGGCAATCAGACCGCCGACCGTAGCGCCGGCCGTGGATCAGCCCGTTGCCGAACCGGCACCGCCGAGCCCTGACGTCCAGCCCCCGCAAGTCCGTGCCGTCGAAGCCCAGCCCCAACCGGCATCGGGTCAGCTCGATGCCGCGGCGGTGCGGCGGGTGTGGCAGGCGCTGCTCGACGCGGTGCGCGAACAGAGCCGGGCAACTCAGGTGTTGTTCAGCAATTCCACCGCCAGCGCCGTGGAGGGCAACACCCTGGTGCTGAGCTTGCCCACGGCCCCGCTGGCCCGCCGGCTGGGCGAGGAACGCAACATTGAGATGATCAAGAAGGCGCTGCACAGCGTCCTCGGTGTCGACTGGCAGGTGCGCTGCGAGCACCCCGGAGCCAACGCTGGTCCGGGCGGCGCCCAGCACAGTCCCCCGCTGTCGCCGAAGCGTCCGGTCGGCCGGCGCCCCGAGGCGCCGCCGGAGCGGCGGGCCGCCAGGCGCCCTGAGGCGCCGCCGCCCCCTGCGGACGGTGTCCCGCCACCGCCGGAACCCCCGGATCCCGAGGACCTTGGCGCGCCGCCGCCGCCCGATGACGAAGCGGTGCACTCCCCGCGCTTGGATCCCGAGCAGGTGGCCCTGGAACTACTCGCCGAGCAACTCGGAGCCAGGCGCATCGATTAGTCCCGATCGGGGGTGACGACTTCGCAGCCGTATTCCAGGGCGCACCAGCTACCCAGGGCATCGGCGTTCGCACAACACCGCCGAAGTAGGCCTCACCCGCAACCGAGCTCGACACGACGTGGGCCGACGCCACGTTCGCCCACCCGCGAATCCGCCGTCCCAACTCCGCGTGGCGCGGGGATGATCACGGTTAGTGTGCGCTGCGCGACATCTGGGAGGCTGTTGCCTAATTGACCGACGCGCCGTGAACTCGACAGGGCTGACATCTATAGACCCTGGTCACGACGGTGACGTCGAGTTCACGACGAAATTGGGCAACAGCCTCCCGATGTCGCCTACGGCACCCAAACCGTGATCATCCCGGTAGCACGGCCCGAATCCGTGCGATGGTCGCCTCGGGCCGGGAGGTCAGGTCGTGCCAGGTAGAAGCGCGGCAGGCTTATCCCGCGGACGCGGCACGCAGCAGCCGGAGTTGGCCGATCTCGGCGGCGTTCTCCATCAGTTCGGAGTTCACCCAGCCGACCATATGGGCGACGGTCCGTTCGGGGTTGTTCCGCCACGGGAACGGCGCGGTGACGTCGAGCTCAGCGTCGGTGAGCCGGTCCAGTACCACCAACCAGTCTCTGTGCAGAGCGCGCAACCATTCGATGGTGGCCTTGCCGTCACCAGGCCACTCGATCTCGCCCCGATCCCGCGGCGCCCGACCCTGCGCGTGGTCCAAGGTCACGGTCCACCACCAGCCGATGTGCCAGCTGACCCAACCGATCGTGGGGATCGGAGCAGGCTCGGGTTCGGGCTCGGGCCAGTCAGGCACCCACCCACCATCGACGCCCGGACGCATCATCGCGCACCGGGTCGCCGGCTCCCAGCGGAAGTCCTCCGGCGTCAGGTGCTCCAGATGCGGTTCGAACAGCGACCACGTCAAGTCGAATTGCCAACGCAGCAAGTCACGACGGGAAACCGGCACCGGCCAATGCTGTCAGCCGGGCCGGGGCCCGCAACCGAGCGTCCCGCCCGCAGTGACGGGCACTCTTACAGGTCGAGTGCCGCCCGGAGGGCGCCGTCGAGACGCGACAGTGTCGTCGAATCCAGCTCGTCCACCGGGTCGCCGATCCAGGCGCGGTACAGCTTGGACAAGTCGCCCGCGTAAGCCCATCCGTGGCCTGCTAGTCGGACTGCGAGGATGTCACCGGGGTCGCGCTCGCGTAGCTCGATGCCCAACAGCCACGGTCGAGACGAGTCGTTGATGCCATCGCTGGACATGATCGCGACGGTTCGCGGACGGTCGGGTGTGCTGGGTCGGACATAACGGCGCAGCTCACCCCGCCGCACGCAGGTCCTCCTCGGCCTTGGCCAAGTCGGCGTCCTGAGTTAAGGCCTCAGCCTGGGAGTCACCCCAATCCGTGCCGGCACCAAGGCGGACTGCCTCACGGCGCGCGGCAGCGGACAGCCAGGCCGAAGGAGAGATGCCGGCTCGGGCGGCAGCGGCCTCGGCGAGGGCCCATGCCGTCTGATCGAGAGACAAAGTGACCTTACGAGTTGCCACACCGTCAATCGTACCCGGGAGCGTGCAGATCAAGGGCCGGTCGTAGTGAGGATGACCTGCTGGCCTTCGGGGGTGATGGTGATCCGCCACCGTGCTGCGTCGGGGCGCCCAGCGTCACGCCACCAGCGGTAGGCGGTTTCGACTTCATCCCACAGATCCCGGGGCCCACGTTGGTGAACGGAGTACTCCTCGGCGCCGGGCCGGTGCACGACGTTGGCCCAGGAATCAGTGGTGGGATCCACGAACCACAGCCGAGCGTGGTCGGAGCCTGTGCCTGCGGGAACGTAGACATTGGTGCAGTTTGGGACTCTCATGCCGATCGCCAGGCTGGCGTCGTAATCGCTGGCGACGCTATAGGGCGCCACGGTGGTGTGGGTGTGTCGAGCGGTGGTTTCGTCGTAGCGCTCATCGTCGATGGTGGCGCGGAATCGTTGGTTGCGTAGTCGCATGAACGCCACGCTGCCCACGATGTGCCCCACGGCGGTGCCGTCACCGTGCACGGTGAACGAGACCAGTGCTCCGTTGTGATACGGCGTTCCCCACGGGGTGACGATCGTGCCGCCCGGGCGGGTCTGCATAACCCAAGGACGGGGTACGTGCCGCACTGCAGCGGTAGAGATGATCCGGTCATAGGGTGCACCGGGCGGATATCCCAAGGCTCCGTCGCCGGTGATCACGTCGACCGGGTACCCGGTGGCAGTGAGCGACCGATGGGCGTGGTTGGCTAGATCAGGGTCGATCTCCACACTGATGACGTTGCGCGTGCCGAGGCGGTGACCCAGCAGGGCGGCGTTGTAGCCGGTCCCGGTTCCGACCTCCAGGACCCGCATCCCCGGCTCGGCGTCCAGGGCGGTCAGCATGAGGGCGACCACTTCAGGTTGGCTGGCGGAGCTGGAGATGTAGCACCCACGCTCACCCGGCCCGGCGGGGCGACCGTCGTCCACTTGAGTGACTACCGCTGCGGAGGCGTAGGCGCGCCGCATCCACTCTTGCGGGTCCTCGCGGCGGTGCAGTGGGACCAATCCGTCATGATCAGTGAGCCAGATGGTATCCGGGATGAACCGGTGACGGGGTACCGCCGCGAAGGCCTCGGACCAGGCGGAGCTCAACTCACCGCTGCTGGCCAACCGATCGAGCATCTGTCCGCACAGTGACTCGGGATCGGTCATTTCTCGTTGTCGTCCCGCTCGGTGTCCTCGTGCTTACTAGGGTCGTGTCTGCCACCGCCATTTGTGCCGTCCTCATTCGGCACTGGTTTCCCCCAATACCCGTCCTGGTCGTTGTCTTGAGAATGCTTACCCGTCTTGCCCATCAGATGCAGCCCCTTATTGTTGTGGCCGGATTTCTCATCGAGCCTGCCAGGTGAGCACTTCGTTAAGCACGTTGAGCGCGTCGCCGTTCGCGCGTCGCGCCACGAGCGCGTCCCCTGGAACGATCAACGATGAAGTCCGCTTCCGCCACGCGAAGCAATTGCGACTAAAGCCCTCGATGTGGATCAGATCCAGCCAGTCATCGCTGACTCGGTATCCCACCAGCGGGCCGTCCTCGCCAGGCGCAACGCGGCGAAACTGGAATCCCAGTGCTTTCAACCCGCATGAGCTGCCTCAACTCAATCGATTCGCTACGTCACTTCGCCAAGAATGGACACGGTGGGACCGGAGGAGGGTGGCTGCACCCCGGTCCCACCGTGAGCGGAATCCGGACGTCGTGCCCGGTGGTCTGCGAGCAGACTGGACGGCCGAAGTCGGACGTGGCTGCGGTCGCGAACCGGGGTAGTCGGGGCTGCAGCAGCCAGAACTCCGCCTTCATGTGCACTCGGCAAAGGCGGCGACGTAACCCGAACCTCGCGCCTGCACGCCGGCATGACCGGCACCGGCCGTGTTGATCGACCGAGTGGTCCATCAACAATAAGTACAGAGCCGTGGCGGCACGATCCTGAACCGAACTGATGCCCTTGGCTGCATCAGGCGACTCCTCGATGGCAGCGCGCAGCACACCGCACAGTGCCTCCCCAGCTGTCTTCATGACGGTAAGAGTTTCGTCACCGTATGTGACCACGCGATGCCCGTGACGGGACAGCACTGGACCACCGCACGACATCTCCGGACCTGGTGCTTGCAGCACCGGGCGTTACCCGGAATCGTCGGGCAGGGCAGGCGAGGAGGGAGACTGATTGATGGCTGAGCCATCAGCGCCACGGACGTTGCTGGAGGCGCTGGTCCGCCAGCGGCAGCTGTCGTGGGACGAAGCGGCCGACTTGGTGGTGAAGACGGCCAAGAAACACGAGGACGTCTTCATCTCGCTCAGCGGCCGTCACCTCGGGCGGCTGGCTCGTGGCGAACGATCCGGCAATCGGCCCAATCCGGCCACCCGCCGGGCACTGCAGTACACCTTCAACCGGCCGATCGATGAGCTCCTGGGTCCCTATACTCTCAGTGATCTCCCCGTCGTCGACGAATCGAAGCGGGGTGCGCAGCCTTCGGAGGTGCTGACCGTGGCGGCCGATCGGGCACGGCGATTCCTGACAAGTCTTCAGACGTTGTCCGACGAGTCGCTGCAACTGATCCATGACGAGGTGCGTGACTTGGTACGCGCTTATCCGGCGCGGCCGCTGCCCGAAATTCTCGGTCACCTGGTCTCCGGTCAAGAGACGGTGTTCAGCCTGCTGGAACGGCCACAGCGGCCGACCCACGCTCGTCAGCTCTATTTTCTGAGCGCAGTGCTCGGTGGCCTGTTGGCAAAGGCGTCACATGACCTCGCCGATCCGCATGCTGCGCTGGCGCAGTCACGCACCGCATGGCTGTGTGCCGAGCAAGCCGACCATGACGGTCTGCGCGCCTGGATATCGGGACTTCAATCGTTGATCTGCTACTGGGCGCGTCGACCCCACGACAGCATCCGCTACGCCCAGCGCGGCGCCGTTTATGCCCAGCGTGCGGGCAACACAGCGCTGGTGTGGCTAGCGGCGAGCGAGGCACGCGCGTGGGGCGTTCTCGGTAATGGTGAGCAGGCCCGTGACGCGATCGAACGTGCTGAACGAGCCTGGGATCGGGTACACCCGGACGAGTTGGACGAGATGGGTGGCATTGCCACCTTCAGCAGGCATAGGCAACTGTACTTTGCAGCCGACGCCTTGGTGTGGCTATCCGACGAGTCGGCAACGGCTGAGGACTACGCCGGGCGAGCCGTCGATGCGTACTCCGACCCGGCTGATCCGCATTGGGCGTTCGGTGACGCCGCCGGTTCGCACGCTGCGCTGGCCATCGCGCGGATCGGACGCGCTCAAATCGACGGTGCCGTCGATGCGCTCGCCCCCGTGCTTGATCTGCCCGCAGAACAGCGAATCAACGGTATCGTTCATTCAGTAAACCGCGTGCATCGAGCGCTCAGTCACTTGCCCATCAGTGCCACTGCTCGCGAGCTTCAAGAGCGCATTGAAAGCTACGTGCTCCTCCCGGCTCGCGCTCTGACGAGGTAAGCCCATATGTTCCCAATTCGGCTCAACGGTTCCCAAGTGATTCTACGTGAATTTTGCTTGGGTGACTTGGACAGGATTATGACTGTTGTCGGCGACGATCGGGTAACCAAGACGCTCTCTTTTGATACGCGCTCCCGGGAGCAAGCGACGGAGATGCTGAACGGGGTCATTACTCGGGCGCGGCAGGAGCCACGCACTGAGTATTACTTTGCAGTGGACTGTGTGGATGCTGGCCTAGTGGGGTTCGCGCGTCTTGGACTCAATGGTGTTCAAGCCGCCAAGCTGGGAGGCGCAACCGCCGCTGACTACTGGGGTCGCGGATATGCTACCGACGCAGTCAGAACGTTGGTGGATTTCGGTTTCCGAGAACTGAAGCTCCACCGAATCTCGGCCGCAATTGGCCCGGAAAATGCTGCGTCAATCGCGATCGTGCGCCGGCTTGGCATGATGTACGAGGGGCGCATCCGGGATCACGTCTATACCAACGGTCAGTGGCGCGACAGCCTGCTGTACTCGGTACTGGCCGACGAATGGTGAGCAGCCTAAGGGCTCTGAAGGTGGCCGGCTCTGTTGTCGCCGAGTTCGACAGGGTGGCCGTCTGACAGCAGCTCGACAGCCATGGTGTCGAACTCGGCGACAAGATGGCGAGCGATGATCCACGGGAAGCTCGTCGGCACTGGCGTGTCTGGTCTGTGACGCCTAAACGTCGGGTGCCACCGCACAAAACCTCCGCCGGTTCGTCCGATGTCCGCTGCAGGGGCCAACGCAACACTGGTGCCGTTGGCCCAGATGAAGCAGCACACACCGAGGGGACAGGGTGATGGTGCAGTCGGTCGTGGGGGACCCGGTCAGTCCCGCCGCAAAGTCCAATCCGTACCCGGCCTATGCCCACCTGCGGGCCACCCAGCCGATTCATTGCGTCACACTGCCCAGCGGCCAGCGGCGCTGGCTGATCACCCGCTATGCCGACGCCGAACGAGCGCTGTGCGATCCGCGGCTGGTGAAAACCAGACCAGTCGACGACCTTCCCGACGAGGTTCGATCGCTGACGAAAAGCCTGATCAGCGTCGACCCGCCGGACCACACGCGGTTACGTGGGCTGGTGCGCAAGGCCTTCTCTCCCCGTCTGGTTGAGCGACTTCGCCCGCGCATCCAGCAGATCGCCGACGAGTTGCTGGATGCGGTCGCGCCCGCCGGCAGGATGGACCTGATCGACGACTACGCCTCCCCGTTACCGATCATGGTCATCACTGAGCTGCTCGGAGTGCCGTCCGCTGACAGCGCCCGGTTCCGGGTCTGGTCCAACGCCTTCGTTGCCGATGAACCCTTCACCAACGGAGATCCGTTGGATGCCTGGCGGCGAACCGCGCTGGCCGAGTTCAGCAGCTACCTGCGGGCGCTGTTCGAGCGCAAACGTGCCGATCCGCGCGACGATCTGGTCACGGGCCTGGTCATGGCGCGGGAAGACGGTGACACCCTGAGCGCGGACGAGCTGCTCTCCACGGTGGCCGTGCTGATCGTCGCGGGGCATGAGACCACGGTCAATCTGATCGGCAACGGCATGCGCGCCCTGCTGGCCCATCCCGATCAGCTTCGCCTGCTCATCCGCGACCCGCGCCTGATCGGACCCGCGACGGAGGAGCTGCTGCGCTACACCGGTCCGTCCGAGACAACCACATTCCGCTACGCCAGCACGGACCTCCGGTATAACGGCGTGACCATCCCACAAGGCGATCAAGTGGTGATCGTGCTGGCCTCCGCGAACCGCGACGAGACCCGCTTCGCCCACGCCGACCGGCTTGACGTCACCAGAACCGGCAACCACCACCTCGGATTCGGTAAAGGCATCCACTTCTGTCTCGGTGCGTCACTGGCTCGCATCGAGGGCCAGATCGCGATCAGCAGGTTGATTCGCCGGATACCTGACCTGCGCCCGGCCATCCCTCTCGACCAGTTGCAGTGGCGCCCCAGCATGATCATGCGAGGACTGCAGTCCTTCCCCGTGCTGTTCACCGGTGATCAGCGGACATGACCGCGACAAGCTGATCGCGTGAGCTGATGTTGAGTTTGCGGTAGGTGCTGGAGAGGTGGTCGCTGACGGTCTTGGTGGTGATGAACAGCGCTTGGGCGATGTCGCGGTTACTCAAGGGTTGCGCGGCCAGCCGGGCGACGCGCAACTCGCTGGGCGTCAGCGCGTGCACACCGGTGGTCCAGGGTCGGCGGGGGCGGGCGCCGGCGGCCAGTGCCTCCTGGCGAGCTTGGTCAGCCAGCGGGGTGGCCCCGCAGCGGTGCGCCAGGTCCAACGCTCGGCGCAGCGGTTCGCGCGCGGCGGTGCGTGCTCCGGCCCGGCGCAGCGCAGCACCCAGCTCGGTCAGCGAGTACGCCAGTTCCAGTCGCATCGGAGTGGTTTCCAGTACGGTGACGGACTGCTCGAGTAACTCGATTCTGTTCTGGGGCTCGGCGAGCAGGCCGCAGATCCGCAGCGCGATGCCGCTCGCGCGGGCCGAGTCGGCCCGGCGAGCCAGTTCGAGTTCGGTCTGCGCCATCTCACGTGCTTGTTCGGGGTCTTCGGGTGCCAGCGCGAGCGCCAACGCCGAACGCCAGGAGAAGAGAGTGGGATTGTGCAGCTGGCCGCGGTCGGCAAGCTGCCCGCAGCGGCGCAGTTCGGAGATCGCTTGTGCTCGGTGGCCCAGGGCCAGGGACGCCCGGCCCTGAGCCTCAAGAAGGAGAATCGCCGCGGGCAGCTGCGCCATCGCGGGAGGAAGCGCGACCTCTTTCAGGACCGCAGCCGCTTCTTCGAACTCTCCGCGTTGGAGCAGTGTGCGGCTCAGGTACGTGGTGATGATGGGAATCGCATAAGACAAGTTGTGTTCGGTGGCCAGCTCCAGCGCAGCGCGGATGTCAGCCTCGGCCTCGGCCAACCCGCCGCAGACCAGCGTCGCCAAGCCCCGGTGGGTAGTCGCGACCACGAAGCCGATTACTGACCCGCGCGCCTGGGCGTCGGCCAGCATCGCCTCCGTCAACGCGTGCGCGCGCTGTACCTCGTTGGTGTCCAGAAGGGCGTAGACCGCCAGCGCCACAGGCAGCGCTTCGGAGGTTTCCTCAGCCACAAAGCGGCCGTCATCGAGCCCCCGCTCAATCAGGCTAGCGATCTCATCGCGGCTTTCGCCCCGCCCGGAGAGAAGGCAAGCCAGCGTCAGCTGCGCCCAACGGCTCCCCCGCAGCTGTCCCTTGGCCAGCTCGCGCAGCCGCTCGAGCAGGGTCTCCCCGAAAATCTCGGCACCTGCCTTGTGGGCGTACAGGCGCACTTCGAGGTTGGGGTCCCGGTCACCGAGGTCGTCCAACCCAGCCTGCAGCGCAGCTGAGCACCGGTCCATCTCTCCGGCGTAGAACAGGACGTCGGCGAGCTGATCGGCCAGCTGAGCACGTGCTACCGGGTCGGTGGTGGCCTGCCGGGCCTGTTCAAGGTGAACTACAGCGGCCGGGTCACGGGCGATCTGTTCTGCGCCGCCCAGCTCCCGCAACACGGCAGCGCGGGCCGGCCCGGTAGGCGGTTCGGCCAGCGCTCGGCGCAGGTAGCCCACCGCGGTGTCCGGCGCGCCGCCGGCCAGCGCCGCCGCCGCGGCTGCTCGTAACGCGTGAACGGCATCGGCGTCGCCCGCCGGCTCGCACAACAGCAGCTGTGCGGCAACCTGCTCATTCTCCGCGCCATCCCGCATGAGCAGACGAGCGGCGCGCGCGTGAGCCTGGGCGCGGGCACCCGGGGCGAGCTGTTCATACACCGCCGAGCGCACCAGCGGATGCACGAAGCGCAACGGCCGGCCCTCGGCAAGCAGCTCAGCGATCAACAGCGCATCCGCCGCTCTGGTAGCCGCCCCGATGTCCAGACCGGCCAAGGCCGCCACCAGGCGCAGTTCGCTGCCCTCACCCAGCACCGCCAGAGCTCGAACGAACTGTGCCGCAGCCTGGTCCAACCGGCCCAACCGGGCCAGCACGGTCCGTTCCACCTGGCCCGGGACGCGCTGGGCGACATCCGCCGCCTGCGCCGCGCCGGGCTCGACACCGTCTGCGGCGAGATCGAGGATCAATTCGCGCAGCACAAACGGATTACCTCCAGTGGCTGCCGCGCAGGAATAGACGAAGGTCGGATCGGGCCGGGCGCCCAAACCCTCACCGACCAGGCGCCCCACCGCAGCCTCGCTGAGTGGACCAGGGCACAAAATCTGTATCCCGCGCACGGCGAGCAGTTCCGTCAGCAGCGGGGAGTGTCCGGAACGCGGCGGACGGGTGGTGGCCGCGACCAGCACGGGCAAGCCTTCCAGGCGGTGGCACAGGTACACCAGCCAGCGCAGCGACGGCTCGTCAGCCCACTGCAGATCGTCGACCGCCAGCACGGCCGCGCCGTTCATCGTCAGATTGGCCGCCAACCAGTACAGCCCATGCAATGCCGCAAAGGAATCACCAACGGTCCCACCGAGGCCGAGCACCGGACCGGCGAGCGCGGCTGCGCCGGCCAATAGTTCGGCCCGCTCGGATTCGGCCGCCCGGATCGGCCGCACCTCGAGTAGCTGGCGGACCAGGCCGAAGCCGAAATCGCGTTCCAGTTCGCTGGCCCGCGCGGTCAGCGTTTGCACTTGTTGGATTGCGGCGTGCTCGCAGACCGCCCGTAATAGCGAGCTTTTACCGATTCCGGCAGCACCTTGAATGACCAGCACACCGCCGTGCCCGCGCCGCAGGGCGGCGACCGCCTGCTCGATGCGCGCCAGCTCCCCGCCACGCTCCAGCAGCTGCCGCGCCACCCCGGCCATGCCGGCAGTCTAGGGCCCATTTATCCGGCACGAGCAGGCAAAACCTCCGCCAGCGAGGCCGATGCCCATACCCGCCGGCAACGCAATGGTCGAACTGTCAGCGGCTGATCGGAAATCGGAAAGGTGCACCAATGGCACAATCTGCACTGGGGGATCCATTCAGTCCTGCGGCCCGGCGCGACGCCTACCTGCACTATGCTCACCTGCGCGCCGCCCAACCGGTCCATTGCCTTACCCTGTCCAGCGGTCGCCGGCGGTGGCTTATCACCCGCTACGACGATGCCGAGCGGGCGCTGTGCGATCCCCGTTTGGTCAAAGCCGGGCCCTTCGACGAGCTTCCGCCCGAAATCCGGCCGCTGACGAAACATATGCTCAACTGTGATCCGCCGGACCATACCCGGTTACGCGCGCTGGTGCGCAAAGCATTTTCTCCCCGCCTGGTCGAGCGACTCCGCCCGCGCATCCAGTGCATCGCTGACGAGCTGCTCG
>Ga0134126_10008608_pt1 | contig 12833 bp, 6 predicted proteins | sample KB31752_FD_96881 | JGI IMG/M metagenome (GOLD analysis project Ga0134126, IMG submission 96881) | Terrestrial soil microbial communities with excess Nitrogen fertilizer from Kellogg Biological Station, Michigan, USA - KB3-175-2 | ecosystem: Environmental > Terrestrial > Soil > Unclassified ...
ACCGAGCCCATCGACGTCGAGCCGTTGGAGCTGATCGCCTCGGAGACCTGGCGGATCGCGTACGGGAACTCCTCGCGGGTCGGCAGGACCGGGAGGATCGCCCGCTCGGCGAGCGCCCCGTGGCCGATCTCGCGCCGCTTCGGCGAGCCGACCCGGCCGGTCTCACCGGTGGAGTAGGGCGGGAAGTTGTAGTTGTGCATGTAGCGCTTGCGCGTCTCCGGCGCGAGCGTGTCGAGCTGCTGCTCCATGCGCAGCATGTTGAGCGTGGTGATGCCCATGATCTGGGTCTCGCCGCGCTCGAACAGCGCCGAGCCGTGCACCCGCGGCACGACCTCGACCTCGGCGGCCAGCGCGCGGATGTCGGTCACGCCGCGGCCGTCGATGCGAACCCGGTCGCGGATGATCCGCTCGCGCACCAGCTTCTTGGTCAGCGCGCGGAAGGCTCCGGAGATCTCCTTCTCCCGGCCCTCGAACTGGCCGGCCAGCTTCTCGATCGCCACGGCCTTGACCCGGTCCTGCTCGGCCTCGCGGTCCTGCTTGCCCGCGATGGTGAGCGCGGCGGCGAGGTCGGCGGAGACCGCCTCGCTGACCGCCTCGAAGACGTCCTGCTGGTAGTCGAGGTACTTGGGGAACTCTGCGGTCGGCTTGGCTGCCTGGCGGGCCAGCTCGGCCTGCGCCTGGCACAGCACCTTGATGAACGGCTTCGCGGCCTCGAGGCCCTCGGCGACGATCTCCTCGGTGGGCGCCTGCGCGCCATCGGTGACCAGCTGGATCGTGCTGGTGGTGGCCTCGGCCTCGACCATCATGATCGCCACGTCGCCGTCCTCGAGTACCCGACCGGCCACCACCATGTCGAAGACCGCGTTCGCCAGCTCGGGGTGAGTCGGGAAGGCGACCCACTGGCCCTCGATCAAGGCGACGCGCACGCCGCCGATCGGGCCGGAGAACGGCAGGCCGGCCAGCTGCGTCGAGGCGGAGGCGGCGTTGATCGCGACGACGTCGTACAGGTGCTCGGGGTTGAGCGCCATGATGGTCGCCACGATCTGGATCTCGTTTCGCAGACCCTTGGCGAAGGACGGGCGCAGCGGCCGGTCGATCAGCCGGCAGGTCAGGATGGCGTCCTCGGAGGGACGGCCCTCGCGGCGGAAGAAGGAGCCGGGGATCCGGCCCGCCGCGTACATCCGCTCCTCGACATCGACGGTGAGCGGGAAGAAGTCGAGCTGGTCCTTCGGGTGCTTCGAGTAAGTGGTGGCGGACAGCACCATGGTCTCGCCGTCCAGATAGGCCACTGCCGAACCGGCCGCCTGCCGGGCAAGGCGCCCGGTCTCGAAGCGCACGGTGCGGGTTCCGAAGCGGCCGTTGTCGATGACCGCTTCGGTGGTGTAACTGCTGGGACCCTCCACGGGGTGCCCTCCTTGTCGTGTCCTGACGGAACGCGACGTCACCGAAGCGGCGACCTGATCCTGGACACCGGTCTCCGATCGAAGCCGGCGGGCGGGGCGCGCAACCGCGCCACCTCCGACGGCCACTACCGAAGATCGGTACCGGTCTCACCTACGGCGATGAACGCCGCGTTCCTTCATCTCTCGGCCCGGCCGTCCCGGCGCGGACCCCTTCTCACTATCTAGCTATCCAACGTCACGCTAACCCATGCGGCCCAGGCTTGGGGCGGCGAAACACCAGAACGAGGTGTCCCACCGGCCTAGCATGCCTGGCCAGCCGCTTGATCGCGATACGCCAAGGGAGCGGCGCCCGACTGATACGGGCACCGCTCCCGAGGTACTGCCGTTATCGGCGCAGACCGAGACGCTCGATCAGCGCGCGGTAGCGCTCGATGTCCTTGGCGGCCAGGTACTTCAGCAGCCGGCGGCGCTTACCCACCAGCTGGTACATGCCGCGGCGGGAGTGGTGGTCGTGCTTGTGCGCCTTCAGGTGCTCGGTCAGGTCGTTGATCCGCTTGGTCAGCAGCGCGACCTGGACCTCCGGGGAGCCGGTGTCGCCTTCGGCGGTGCCGTACTCGGCGAGGATCTGCTTCTTCGTGGCGACGTCGAGTGCCATCGGTCTCCTTCTCGGGTGAGCACCCGGGCGCACTCGGTCTTACTCACAAGTGCAAACGAACCCAGTGGTGCTTGCGCAACACGTCATTGGCGCTGCGTCAAGTAAGTCTATCTGACCCGACGGGCCCTTTGGGCCAAGATCACCCGTGCTGCGGATAGCGGATTAGTGGTGTCCGGCGGACTGGACCGTGGTGTAGATGTTGAGCACGCCGAGCAGCACCGGAATGACCGAGGCGAGCAGCAGTCCGTCGAGCAGGTCGATGCTGCGGGCCCAGCGCGGGGACAGCGACCGGTTCGGCAGCGCGAACGCCACCGCGACCAGGATCAGGCCGGCCGCGAGGACCGCGCCGAAGAACCAGGTCTGCCGGGCCAGCGCGGAGACGTGGATGGCCGCGCCGACCATGAGCACCAGGATCGTGCCGACCCCGCCCCACACCAGCGTGCCGACCTGCGCGGAGCGGCGGAACAGCCGTGCGCGGGAGAGGGCGGCCAGGCCGAGGATGCCGGCCATGCCCTGCGCCCAGGCGCCGCCGCTGCGGCCGTCGCTGGCGAAGGCGAGGACGAACGCGCTGAGCAAGACGGTGACGGCGCAGGCCGCGGTCAGTCCGGTGAGCAGTTCGTGGCTGCGGCGGGCCCGGCGGTCGATCGCGGCGGTGTCCACCGGGTCGTCGTTGCCGGGCGGCAGCGCGGCCTTCTGCGCGGTGCTGCTCACCTGCGGCGCGCCATCGACGAGCTGCGGCATCGGGAAACGCACGGCGCGCAGCGCGAGGCCGGGCAGGAATCCGATGGCGGCGATGGCGACGGTGCCGGCCCCGGCGGCCAGCTTCGCCGGATCAGCGCCACTGGCCAGGCCGACCGCTCCGGCGATCGCGCCCGCGGCGGCCGCGATGGAGGCCGCGAGGTACGCCTCGTCGTGCTCCTCCTGGAGGATCGCGCCGACCACCGAGATGACCAGGACCACCGAGCAGCCGACGATGAAGTGCGCGCGGCCGAGTCCGGCGCCCGCGTTGATCGGCAGCGCGCCGAGCCCGGCGAGGAAGGCGTACGGCACCGCGCAGCCGCCGAGGACCGCGCCGCCGACGTGGTCGCCGTAGACGCGGGAGCGCAGGCCGCCGAAGACAGTGAGCAGCAGGGCCATGACTCCGGCGACGAAGGCCGGCATGCCGTGCGGGTCGTTCGACGTCCACAGCACCCACGCGCCGAGGGCGAGCAGCACGGCGCCGCCGGTCAAGCCGATCCGGCGGTAGTGCGTCGCGCCCCACATCCGGCGGTCCTCGGCGACGGTCTGCGCGATGGCGTCGACCACGTCGTCGAAGACTGGCGGGGGCAGCGTGTCAGTGGCCGGGCGCAGGTAGAGCAGGTCGCCGTTGCGCACGCCCTGCGCGGCGAACGACATGCCGGTGTCCAGCTCGGAGCCGTCGAGCCTGGCGAGTACGAACCCTGCGTGCGCGCCCTCGCTCTGCCACTGGTCGGCCATGCGCAGCACGTCCGGCAGCAGCTCGGCCAGTGGCACGTCCTCCGGCAGCGCAACATCAACCCGGACATTCGGCGCAACCACCGTAATCCGGCAGAAGCCTGTCATAACCCCGCTGTTCATCGCGGCCCCTCCTCGTTCCCCGCTCGCCGCCTGCTTACTGGCGCGGCAGGCATCCTATCGACTGGTCGCGCGCGGCCGGTAGCATCGGGACACTGTCGAACTGCCCGGCTGATTTCACGGGAATAAACGGGTCAGGTCCACGCACGGGAGGGCTGCGGGTTGAGTACGGTCATTGTGAAGCGGCCACCACGGGTGCATCCCCCGCAGGTGCCCGCCGGAGAGGTCTTCCTCGAACCGCCGCCCGAGCTGGCGCGCACTGCCAAGGACGGCAGCGCCCTGATGAACGCGCTGCCGATGCTGGCGAGCGTCGGATCAGTGGCCTTCTTCTTCATGCCGGGAACGAATGTCCTGATGAAGCTGATGGGCGGCATGACCCTGATGTCGTCGCTCGGCTTCGTGGTCATGTCCTTGGTCAAGGGCAAGAGTGGCGGCAAGGGGAAGACCGCGGACGCGCGCCGCGACTATCTGCGTTACCTGAGTCAGGTGCGCGCGCAGGTGCGCAAAACCCAGCAGCAGCAGTACACCGCGCAAATGTGGTCGCACCCGAGCCCGGCGCACCTGTGGGCGATCGTGACCAGCGGCCAGCGGCTGTGGGAGCGGCGGCCGACCGACGGGGACTTCGTGCAGGTGCGCCTCGGTTCGGGCGCCCAGCGGCTCTCCACGCCGCTGGTGGCCCCGGAGACCGCGCCGGTGGACGAGCTCGAACCGGTCTGCGCGGACGCTCTGCGCCGCTTCATCACGGTGCAGGGCACGCTGGACGGGCTGCCGCTGGCCGTCTCGTTCCGCTCGTTCTGGCACGTTCTGGTCGGCCCGACCGGCGACGGCACCGCGGATGACGCGCGCGCCGAGGCCCGGGCGATCCTCTCCCAGCTGGCCACCTTCCACGCCCCGGACGAGGTGCGCATCTGCGTGGTGGCCGCGGAGAACCGGCGGCAGCACTGGGAATGGGTCAAGTGGCTGCCGCACGCGCAGCACCCGAAGGACACCGACGCGGCCGGCTCGGTGCGCCTCATCTTCTCCGACGCTTCAGAGCTCGAAGAAGCCCTCGGCTCGGATCTGTCCGACCGGCCGCGCTACTCCCGCGACAGTCCCCCACTGTACGAGCAGCCACACATCGTCGTGGTGGTGGACGGCGCGCGGGCCAGCGGTGAATCCATGCTCTTGCATGGTGACGGCCTGATGGGCGTGACCATCGTCGAGATCGACACCGAAGGCCACGCCGCGGCCGTGCGCGGCGGCGTGCAGCTGGGCATCGACGGCGACAAGCTGAATCTGGCCACCTCCACCGGCGCCAGCTTCGCCGGCAACAGCGACCGGCTGTCCATCCCGCAGGCCGAGGCGCTGGCCAGGCAGCTGTCCCCGCTGCGGGTCGGCGGCGGCGCGGACGGCGACGAGCCGCTGCTGTCCTCGCTGGACTTCACCGACCTGATGAGCATCGGCGACGCAGGGTCCTTTGACACCCGGCGCGGCTGGAAACGGCTCTCGCCGCAGGACCGGCTGCGCGTGCCGATCGGGGTCGGCGAGAACGGCGAGCCGGTGATCCTGGACATCAAGGAAGCCGCGATGGGCGGCATGGGCCCGCACGGCCTGTGCATCGGCGCCACCGGTTCCGGAAAGTCCGAGGTTCTCAGGACCCTGGTGCTCGCCCTGGCCGTGACGCACTCCTCGGAGAACCTCAACTTCGTGCTCTCCGACTTCAAGGGCGGCGCGACCTTCGCCGGCATGGCCGAGATGCCGCACACCGCGGCGGTCATCACCAACCTTGCGGACGACCTGACCATGGTGGACCGCATGCGCGACGCCATCGTCGGCGAGATGAACCGCAGGCAGGAGATGCTGCGCGACGGCGGCAACTTCAAGAACATCCACGACTACGAGAAGGCGCGGGCGGCCGGCGCGGCGCTGACCCCGATGCCGAACCTCGTGATCGTGCTCGATGAGTTCTCCGAGATGCTCACCGCCAAGCCGGAGTTCCTCGACCTGTTCATCCAGATCGGCCGAATCGGCCGATCGCTGGGCGTGCACCTGCTGCTGGCGTCGCAGCGCCTTGAGGAAGGCAAGCTGCGCGGCCTGGACACCTACCTGTCCTACCGGCTGGGCCTTAAGACCTTCTCGGCGGCCGAATCGCGAGTCGTGCTCGGGGTTCCGGATGCCTTCACGCTGCCGTCGATCCCTGGTTCGGGGTATCTCAAGACCGTGGGCCAGGAGGGCGGCAACCCGGCCGGCACCCGGTTCAAGGCCGCGTACGTGTCAGGGCCCTACCGTCCGCAGACCCGCACCACGGTGGCCCGCAAGCTGGACCACCGGCGCCCGACGCTGTTCACCTCGAACTTCCAGGCTCCGCCTCGGGTAGCGGAGCAGGTAGCCGCCGCTCCGGTGAAGGAGGAGGACGACGCACTGGTCGACACGGTGCTGGACGTGCTGGTGCGGCAGATGGAAGGCCAGGGCCTGGCGGCGCATCAAGTGTGGCTGCCGCCGCTGAGCGAGCCGCCGACGCTGGACCAGCTGATGCCGGGCCTGCAGGCGACGCCGCAGCGCGGACTGGCCGCCACCGAGTACTCGGGCGCGGGCCGACTGCTGGTGCCGATCGGCATCGCGGACAAGCCGATCGAGCAGAAGCGCGAGCTGTACCAGATCGATCTTTCCTCCGCCGCCGGCCACGCGGTGGTCGTGGGCGGTCCGCGCACCGGCAAGTCGACGATGGTGCGCACGATCCTGATGGGTCTGGCGCTCGGGCACACCCCGCAGGAAGTGCAGTTCTTCGCGCTGGACTTCGGCGGCGGCTCGCTGTCAGGCCTGGCCGGGCTGCCGCACACCTCTGGCATCGGCGGACGCCTGGACGTCGACGTGGTGCGCCGCGTCATCAGCGAGGTCGTCTCGATCCTGGACAAGCGCGAGGAGTCCTTCCGCCGCCACGGCATCGACTCGATCGGCACCTTCCGCGCCCGCCGGGCCCGCGGCGAGCTGCCGGACGAGCCGTTCGGCGACGTGTTCCTGGTCGTGGACGGCTGGGCCACGCTGCGCGCGGACTTCGAGGCCCTGGAGCAGGACATCCTCGAAATCGCCCAGCGCGGCCTCGGCTTCGGCGTGCACGTGATCATCACCGCGGCGCGCTGGCCGGAGATCCGCCCGCAACTCAAGGACGCCATCAACACCCGTATCGAGCTGCGGCTCGGCGACCCGATGGAGTCCGACATCGACCGCAAGGTCGCGGTCAACGTTCCGACCGGCACCCCCGGCCGCGGCCTGACCAAGGGCAAACTGCACTTCCTCGGCGCCCTGCCCCGCATCGACGGGATCGAGGACCCCACCGATCTGGCCGACGGCGTGGCAAAGGCCGTACACGCGATCGCGGACGCGTGGCAGGGCCCTGTCGCGCCGAAGCTGCGGATGCTGCCGCTGATGGTGCCCTACACGGATCTGCCCGCCCCGGCGGCCCGGCCGAACCAGGTCGTCCCGCTCGGCGTGGACGAGACCAGGCTGGAGCCGGTGTACCTGGACTTCAACGCGGACCCGCATTTCCTGCTGTTCGGCGAGGGCGAGTCCGGCAAGACCAGCGTTCTGCGGACCCTGGTTCAGGGCATCACCGAGGCCTACACGCCGCAGCAGGCCCGCATCCTGACCGTCGACTATCGCAGGTCCCTGCTCGGCGCGATCCCCGAGTCGCATCAGCTCGCTTACTGCGCGGCCGCGCCGGCGGTGCAGAGCGTGTTGGCGGAGGTCAAGCCGTTCCTGGACAAGCGCCAGCCGGGGCCGGATGTGACGGCGGAGCAGTTGCGCACCCGCTCGTGGTGGACGGGCCCTGAGATCTTCGTGATCGTGGACGACTACGACCTGGTGGCCACGCCGGGCGGAAACCCGCTCGGGTCGCTCGGAGAGTATCTGCCGATGGCCCGCGACCTCGGGTTCCACCTGATCATCGCGCGCGCCTCGGGCGGTGCGGGACGTGCGCTGTTCGAGCCGCTGATCCAGCGGATGCGCGAGACCCGGCAGCCCGGCCTGGTGCTCTCCGGCGAACGTGACGAGGGGCAGTTGATCGGGCAGGTACGCCCGAGCCAGCAGCCACCCGGCCGCGGCACGCTGGTCTCCCGCAAGCACGGCACGATTCTGGTGCAGACCGCGCACATCCCGCCGGTGATGTGACGCGGCGCGAGACCGCGACAACGCGTTCGCCCCTCTCGGCCTTCGGGCCAGGAGGGGCGAGTGTTTTCGGACCTCAGCTAGCGCAGCCAAGGCGGCGAAGGAGGGCTCGAATTCGAGTCCTTGCCGCGACTAGGTCGTGTGTACGAAGTAGCGTCGGACAAGGCCGCGGCGTCTGGCGCGTGCGATCGCAAGGCGGCGGAGCGTCCTCGCGCTGTTCAATCCGACACCGTGGGTCGTCTGGCAGTGTCCGATAGGTGCCTGGCGGCACCGGGGCTTCGCCAACGCAGCGAGCGTGCGTGGCAGGCGTCGCGGCCCCGGGGATGTTTCTTACACACGGCCTAGAGCATCATCCGGCGGCGGCGCGCGTCACGCGCGATGAAGGTGCCGGCCAACGTGACGATCACGATCAAGATCGCCGCGCCGAGTGCGATATACGCGCCCTTACGCTGGTTGACCTCCGCCTGCGCCGGGGCCGCGTTCACGATCGGCAGCATCGGAATGCCGTGGCTCACCGGCTTGGCTCGCGCCGGGCCATCGGCGTTGGGACCGGCGCCGTAGAGGCCGGTCAGGTGAGTCGGATCGGCAGTGAGCGCCGCGACCGCGGAGACCTCGCCCCAGCCCTGCGCGCGGTTCCATGAGCCGTTGCCGTTCGCGGTCGCCTCCAGCACCCGCATCACCGTCTGCACCGTCCAGTCCGGATGCTTGGCGATCAACAGCGCTGCGATCGCGGAGACATAAGGCGCGGCGAAGCTGGTGCCGTCGTCGAGATGGACCTTCCCGTCCGGGAACAGCCCGCCGACGCCGACGCCTGGTGCGATGACGCTGACGAAGGGCCCTGTCTCGGAGAAGCTCGCGACACCACCGTCCTGAGTCGCCGCGCCTACCGTGAGCAGATACGGCACGTAGGCAGCCGGGTACGTCGTCGGATTTTTTCCGTAATCGGCATTGGAGTTGGGGTCCGTGGCGTCCTTGTCGCCGAAGTTTCCGGCCGCGGCGACGATCAGGACATTGTTTCGGTAGGCGTTCACGACCGCGGCCTTGAGCGTGTCGTCGGGGATGTATCCGGCCTGCGATATGTTGATCACGCGCGCATGCGCGGCCACCGCCGCGTCGATCGCGCTCGCCATGGTGCGCTCGTCATTGCCGCCCTGGACGTTGCAGCCGGCCTCCCGGTAAATCAGAAGCTTGACGCCTGGCGCGAGGCCGACCATGCCGTTGCGGCCGGGCTTCGGCTGCGCCGCGATGATCGAGGCGACGAAGGTGCCGTGGCCGTCGACATCCGCCTTGTACACGCCGCCGCTCTTGCTGAAGTCCTGTCCGCCGCCGATCGCCGGAGACAGTTGACTGTCGCCGCCCTCGATGCCGGTGTCGATGATCGCGACCTTGACCCCTGAGCCGTCCCCGAACTGAGCGGACGACTGCGTGTTCGCGTACGAGATCTCCCAGGGCGTCGCGCTCTGATTACCGACCGCCGGGCTGTCCTTCTTCGTGCAGTTGGTGTCGTCCGCCAACATGGAGCGCGTGGAAGCCGTTACCGCGAAGCCGGATTTCGGTAGCGCTGCGGCAGGCGCGAACCCACACACGCCCATCGTGAGCAGCGCGGAGGCTCCCGCCGCGCACGCTCGCGTTCCGGCCCGCCGCCGGTGTCCGTTCCGTCCGGTCATCACGCCACCCGCCGTCCCTGCTCGCACTTCAGCCCCGACCACGCGCCGATACCGTCAACCGGTTCAATTGCTCGCGAGCGATGGGGGGCCGCCGGCCGCCGCCGGGTTCAGCGGCGGGCCGGTCGGCACGAGACTCATCCAGCTCTGCGGGACCTTCGTCACCTCGACCTTGTCGTATTGCAGCATCTGCGCGGCGCTGACCGGCTGAGCGTCAGCGGCCGCGCCGACCAGCCTCGCGCTCGGCGTCATCAAGTACCGAATGCCGGTTTCCGTTACCAGATATTGCGATCCGCTGTTGAGGTTGTTGCCGCCGCTCACCTCTCGGGCTAGCGCGGCGTGGCCCGCCTTGACCAGAACGTAGTCCGCGGCACTCTGGCCGGAGCCCTGCACGGTGATTCCGGTGGGCAACGGCTGCGGCAAGTGCGTGCCGTAATACAGCGCGATGTGCGGCGGATCGCCGTCAAAGGAGCCGGCGGAGAAACCGGCGCAAAGCACACCGAAACCGGGGCTCGTCCCATCGGCATCCAGGAGCGTGACCACGTTCTGCGGCCAATCGTTCCCGGCGTTCAGCAGCGAGGTCGGCGACGTCAGCTCGGGCCTCGGCTTGGCGTTGAGGACCTGGGCGCCGGTGAGGGACAGCTGGTGCACGTGTTTGTTGCTGCCCGCGGGGCCGACCTTGTAGAGCGAATAGACGAATGGGTTCACCTGGACCAAGCCATCCAGGGTCTGGATGTAGTAACCGCTCTGCTGGCCGTTGTCGCCGAGCGCGGTGCCATAGTCGCCGATGTTCGTGCCGATCTGGCCTGCTTGGGTGACCGGGTCGCCCAGGCCCGCGACGCTCGGCAGCTGCAACTGGCTGCCGGGGCGGAATGCCTTGAGCCAGGCGTTGGACACCCAGGGTCCGGCGCCATGGCCGGGGTCGACGGAGATCTGAACGAGCTGGCTTGTGACGGCGTTGTCCTGGCTTATCGGATAGGCGTAGTCGCCGTCGATCAGATAGTTCGTGTTATTCGGATCGTGCACGACGACGGCCGTGTTCTGCAGCGCCGTGCTGTCCGAGCCGGCGCCGTATCCGACCTCGAGGATCGTCTTGCCGTTAGGTTGCCTTTGGTCGCCGTGATTCGCCGAGTCGAGGCAGAGTGTCCACTGCTTCAGATCGACGTTGCCCGCGGTGGGTACGTCCGGGGGCGCATTGAGAATGCCGATCGGCGCACCGATCGTCGTGTCGGGTCCGTTGATGACGCTGTCCGGCACGTCGAACTTCTTGAAATTGGTGCCGAGCAGCAGCCGCGCGGATGTGATGTTCACCACCGGATGTAGCTGCTTGTCTTGCGGTGAATACACGTAGGCGGCTCCCGACGAGCTGTCGACCGCCAGCCCGGCCTCCCACCCGCTCGGCGCGGCCGGTTTGAACACCCCCAGCACGGCCACGCCGGCTACCGCGATGGCACTGAGGATCGCGGAGGTGAAGAAGGTCTTGACCGGGCGGGGCGCGGCCTCGTCGCTGCCGGTGGGCGAGGGCGCCACCAGGTTCGCGACCATCCGCCTGCGCGCGAATACGAACGCGTCGAGTTGGTCTTTGCGAGTAGCCATGCTCTACCCCTCGCCCCCATGAATGACGTACGACTGCTGCGTTGCCGCGGTGAAGTTGGTTCCTTGACTGCGCCGTGCTCGCGCGTAGTGCGACCCCTTGTATCACAGAGTACGGCGGTGCACACGGTACCCTCTTTCGCACCGACTCCGCGGCCCCGAGCCTGGCGTGAGCGCTTGACCGCGCCGAGTCGCGCGGCGGTGCGCACCGTGTCCCGAAAGTTATCCACAGGATCTGAGATCGACGGTGGAGTTCCGCGGTGCGGACGAAGTACGGTAGCGGTGCAATTCCGGTTCCAGCGACGGAACGACCTGGGGCAGCGCTCCGGGCGACAGCATGGGGGCAGGCGCGAGGGACGATGGCTACGGCGGCGACCAATCGGGGATCGAACGGTCCGTACAATCCCGGCCCACCGGACGGTGGGCACAATTCCGGGCGGCGCGGCGACGGCGAGCGCGGCCGTAACGGCAGCCGCGACGCCGCGCGGCAGCAGCCTGGCGGCGCCAGTACCCAGCGCGGCAATTCCGCGCGCGCCCAGGCCGCGATCTATCCGCGGCCCGGCCGGATCGGGCGGCTTCAGGTCATCCGGCTGGTACTCCTCGAGGCCGCAGTAGCCCTGATCGCGGTGCCGGTACTGACAAAGCACACGTTCTGGGTCGCGCTCACGCTGCCGATCGCGGCACTGTGTGTCGTCGGCGCGCTGGCCGGCAGCCACGGGCGCTGGCTCGGCCAGATGTCGCTGGTGCGCGGCGAGTACCGAGAGCGGCGTTCGCAGCGTGTTGACGCCTCGGGCGGCGAGGCCGCGCTCGCGCCGCTGCGTGAAACCTTCCCAGGGCTGCGGACCGTGACGGTGAGCAGCCGCAGCGGCGAGCCGGTCGGCATGATCGGCGACGGGACGTTTCTGACCGCGGTGATCCGGGTCAGCAGCCGGACCGAACCGCTGCGCGCCGCGCGTACAGCGCAGCCGCTGCCGCTCGGCGCGATCGCCGGGGTGCTGGCCGACGACAGGCTGTCAGCCTCCTGCGTTCAGATCGTCACGCACACGCAGCCGGCCCCCGCGCCGCATCTACCGCCGCACGCGCTGGCGGTGCGCTCGTACCAGGAGGTCATGGGCGACGTTCCGGGGCAGCGCACCACCTGGGTCGCGGTGCGGCTGGATCCGCAGGAGGCCGCGGGCGCGATCGAGGCCCGCGGCGGCGGCGCCGTCGGCACCCAGCGCACGCTGTTGACCGCGGTGCAGCGGGTGGCCAGCGACCTGGAGGGCGCCGGCTTCGATGCGGCGCCGCTGAGCGAGCCGGAGCTGATCACCGCGCTGGGCACCGCTTGCGCGGTCAACCCGCAGGTGGGCACGACGCCGCGATCGGCGGGCACCACGCACCGCACCGCGGAGTCCAAGCGCACCTGGCGCTGTGACGATCGCTTCCACACCACGTACTGGGTGGACAAGCTGCCGAAACTGGCCTCGGACAGCACGCCGAATCTGATCGCCGCGCTGACGAGCGTGCCGACCCTGGCGACGAGCTTCGCGGTCACCGCGACCCGCGGCACCGGCGGCTCGGTGGGCTTCAGCGCGCACGTGCGCGTCGCGGCGCGCTCCGAGGCGCAGCTCGCCGAAGCGGCGAAGACGCTGGAGCAGCGCGCGGCGAAGGCCGGGGCGCACCTGACGCGGCTGGACGGCGAGCAGCTGCCCGGCCTGGTCGCGACGATTCCGCTGGGAGGGGAAGCATGAGCGGCACCGGGCAGGGACCGCGGCTGGTCGTGGCCGCCCGGCCTTCTCGCGC